>ERZ780177.56-NODE-56-length-103331-cov-8.777509_pt1 | contig 103331 bp, 108 predicted proteins | sample MGYA00510973_ERZ780177 | MGnify/ENA primary metagenome ERZ780177 (study PRJEB29588, sample SAMEA2144396) | human gut metagenome | biome: human gut; feature: human-associated habitat; material: faeces | place: Denmark | collected 2008/2010 ...
TTTCTGACAGCCATCTTTGGTCCGAGTGGCGAGAGTCGAACTCACGGTCTCTTGAACCCCATTCAAGCGCGCTACCAAACTGCGCTACACCCGGTCAACCGGGCTGTCTCGAATCAGCTTGATTATTATAACTGACTGCACCGAGAATGTCAATAGAAATGTACGAATTTTATAAATATATTTTGCTTTATGATTGACAAAGGAAGGAAAGAAGGAAACTCATATGGAAATGGTATCTACAATCACTTCTCTTATCACGAATGTTGTCAATTTTGCAGGCGGCCTGCTGTTGCTCTTCGGTGCAGTCACGCTGGGCACCAACCTCAAGGACCACAACGGCCCCGGCATCAGCAGCGGTGCATGGTCGATTGCGGGCGGCGTGCTGATCATTGCCGTTGCTACCTACTTTGGCACGCTGACGGTCAGTTGATGGGAGGTATGCGCTATTTTTGAGGATACGATACGAAGCCAACTGGCGGGCATTTCGGCCACCGTAAACGCTATGGGGCAGAACTCCGGTCTGCTGAGCAGTCTGACCGATTGGAACAGCACACTGGCCGGCTATGCAGATTCTATCAGCTCCGGCGTAGTCATGCCGATTGCACTTACCCTTTCTTATGACTGGCTGCTGGCTGAGGATGACCTTACTACGAAGGATTTTATTTCACCCAGCTCTTACAACTGGCACCCGGAACATGACGACTCGCGCGCCGTTTACCGTGACCGCTATCAGTTTGGCGATAAAATCGGCAAGACAATGTATCTGCGGGGCATAGCACCGGAAATGAAGAATGGTTTGTTCTCTATGCTATCGGAGCTTTCTTTTGACCACGTCATCACAATGCATGTTGACGCTATGGACCAGGCAGAAGCTGTCCAGGAAATTGAGAAAAAGCTTGCCTATATGCACAAGGAAGAATACGATGCCATTGCCAAAGCACGCGAGCGAAATATGCCTGCCAGCATAGCTGTGAGCTATGATCTGAAATCTAAAATGCACCACACAGAGCAGATGATGGATGACATTACAACCAAAAACCAAAAAATCTTCAAAGTCTGCATCCTCATTCACACCTATGGCGATTCCAATGCGCAGTTGGATGAGCGCGTGCGGCGCATTTGCAGCACCGTACAGCAGCAGACCTGCCGCTTCGCAACGATGTTGACCCCAACGGCAACCCCTACGGCTACGACACGCTGACCGGCCAGCGCAGCAACAATATGCAGCATGGCGTCACATGGAGCTACGCCAACGGCATCTACAATGACACTGCAGAGATCATCTCAATGGCCGCGGTCTATTATCAGCAGGACTGGCCCAGTTCACAGGAGCTTGCGGCTTTTACGGACGACGTACCTTTTACCCAATATTGCCGTGCCCTGACAGCCTACGGCATGGAAATTACCGCGCGGGAGTCCGCGCCCTACTCCTGCATCAGCTATGGCGGCTGCGTCAATGGCTACCGCAGCGAGGGCGAGACCGTGACCATCACAGAGCACCGATGCGAAACGCATACCTGTGCCCAAGGCAACGAAGAATGCGGGCACTACCGCAACGGAATATGGGAATGGAGTGGCGACCACGAGGAAGGCGGCAGCCGCCCCGAATGGATCGAAGACGGCATACACGATGTGACCGTCTTGCGGGCTTGGAAAACACAATAAAGAATAAATCGGAAAACCTTGATACAAATCATAGTACACCGATTGCAGAGCTATATCAAAAATTGACTACAAACTATCCGCAGAGTTGTGATACATCTGTCAGACTCAGATGATATTTTCATCGTCCTACAAGGCTCGCAGAATGATAATTGTCATCAAAAGACCTATGTTTATGCCTGATGCCACATCAGGTGGATTTCTGCTCGATTTTTGTCTATATCGCTACAAAATCAAGCCATTTATCCATCACTTTTCGCCACTCATGGCCGTGGTCTGCCCCTCGGAAACGCCCTCGGTACTTTCAGGCATAAACAGGATTCAACGCTGGTCGCAGAGCAAGCCACCATATTTAGTACTTCAGATTTTCTTCGTGTCAATATATAGTATTCTGTCACGAGGACGGGAGTGCCATCAGGAATAAACATCCGTTTGGACACGAGGCAGATTTCTACCCCTCCCCGGCTCCGGCAATTCAGACGCGAGGCAAAGAGTGCGGTCGGGAATAAATACCCGTTCAGACACGGAGCAACTGCCCTCTGAAGGGCAAAAAAGCAGCCCACCGGGTAGCCTTTCCTTCCTGCTGATCTCTCAGCTCGTTGGAAAGCAACCTGGTGGGCTGCTGCATTTTCTATTCAGCTTTCTCTGCGGCTGCGGAGCCTAACCGTTTCTTCTCTGAACTCTCACAGTCAAATATTCTCCGCCCCAGAAGCCGCTTGTGTCGGCTCCTGTGCGCTTTCGTTCTCCTTGTCCACCCTTCCCTCAAAGATGGGAATGGCGCGACGCAGGTCATAATTCACGAGTCTCTGCTGCGGATACTCGACACCCGGCAACCGGTAAGATCTTGTCCTGTCCCAGCCACAGCTCTGATAGATCAGCCGCACAAGATTCTTGCTCTTGATCTCATATCGGTCGTCCTGATTTTTCTTTGGAACACGATTGGCCCCCTCTGCGTCCATCCCACACGCTTGTATTGCAAACATCTGCTTGGTCGGGTTGTAGAGAAAATGATAGAATTCTGGGCGGCCAATAGATTCAAGGGCGCTCCGGAAGACCGTGATGCGACCGTCTGCATATCGAAATGTAATTCCCAGCATATTCTGCTGCCATGTCTTTGCTGGCATGAATTTTCCTCCTTCCTAAAAAAGGGTAGACTACCCCCTTGGTGCTCAAACTCAATTTTTACAAATTTTGCTGCTGTCCCGGCATTCCCGTAAGCATTCCAACCGAGACAAATCCATCCATTTGCCTCAGCTCTGACTCTTGGCGATGCTGCTCAACAGGCATGCCAAATGTACCCGCAATGTCCTCCGGGTAGTACCCCTTCCGAGGATTCACAGGCTGCTCTTCCTTGTTCTCTTCAGCTTCTGTCGCTGGCAGCTGGTCAGCAGACTGCTTCTTCTTGCGCTCATGGAACACCTCAGCCGCCACAAGGTCGAATACATAGAGAGCTTCACCCTCGAACTCAATTCGGTATCCGAGGATCTTATACCGGCAGTCACCGGACCAGTCCATTTCCTTATAAAGCAATTCTGAAAACAACCGGCAGGACATTTTCCGGCTCTTACGCTTGTCCGGCTTGGCGATACACCAGCGCAAGGCATCCCTGTCATTTTCATTGCAGCCTTTGACCACGAGCCGCTTTAAGTCGCTGTTGAACATAATGTTAACATAAACCACATCCTCCAACCCCGCAATGCAGGCTGTGTTGAAAGTAATGCTGTCTTTCCTTATTATAATGGCGGGATCTCGAAGATGTGCAAAAAGTTCCCTCCGGGCGACCTGATAGCCATCATAATCAAAGGTCTGCTCGATCTCTGTTCTCCTCTGTTCCCTCTCCGACATCTGATCCGCACTCAGTTCCAACATCTGCGGATTCTCCATCTCCATTGTCTGCTGTTTCTCCAGTTCCATGTTCATCTGGTATAGGCCACCCTTCTATTATTTTCTCTGCTTCCTGTAAAAGTTCTTCAAGGTCTTCTGAGGTTAGTGTACTGTATTCGGCCAGTTCCTTTGCCGGCCGCAAAACATCCCAATCAGCCGCATAGTGCCTCTGCTCCAGTAGATTAATCTCTCCGATGCTGGTAATCGGTCTTCCAAATGTGTCCTCCCATTCCGGAGGCAAAATGTAAATAATCTGCTTAACTGTCCTCCCTGCGATTTCAGCTCGGTCATCTGTTTCAGCTTCTTTGGGCGGAAGAACGATGTTCTCCGTCTTTACCATTTCAGGTTCGTCCAGTTGAAACAGCATAACCTTTTGGTCATCATTCTCGATAAAGTCACCACGGAAACGGTATTTCAGGTCCTGATCCCAATCCATAATGTCAAACAGCGTTTTCGCCAGTCCACGGCACGACTTGGACAGCGCACACCACCGCCCTTCGCGCAGCTTTCCCCAGTGAATTGCATTTGGATTGTTCCCATCACACGGTCGAACAGCAATACACCTGTTCACTGAATTCAACAGCAGCTCTACATACTCCACATTCTCAAATTTTTTGAGGCAGGCCGTATTAAAGCTCAGTTTTCCATCTGCTATTGTCATCGCAGGGTTTTGCGTAGTAGAGAAATACTGAGACCGAACCACCTCATAGCCACGCATGTCTAATCCTGCTTTATATTCAATCTGCCGCGTGTCCTCCAACTCGCTCATAACACTTTCAGATGCCTTTTGATATTCATCCGTTGAGAATCCGGTCCAGTCTTTATCCAGTGGTACATATCCTCGAAGGATTCCATTGTCAACAACGCTTAGTACAGGCAAGGGCCTAGCTTTCTTCGCATAGGCACGTGATGCCCGAAGAAAATTTGCTGCTTCATATACAGTTCGAGAAACTATGGCTTCATGATGATTTTTTCTTCTAAACTGCGTTCTTTCACCATTGTTCTTTTTTGCTTTGTGTGTCAAAAAATTAGGGGTAAATGTCTTCCACGCCCTAATGTCACCACAATGACGTTCATTTGCAACAATCTCGGCCAGTGTGCTTGCGCTCCACTCATAACTTCCCTGCTTTGTCTTGCGTTTATAGGCTTTAAGCAATTCTGCAATATCAGAAAATGAAACACCATTCAAGTAAAGATAGTAGATTGCTTTTACAGTTTCAGCTTCGTCCTCATTGACGATAAGGTCACCATCTTCGTCCCGGTCATAGCCAAGCAGCTCTGGTGTTAAAAACAGTCCCTTCCTAAACCGGCGTTCAATCGACCAGTTCATAATGACCGATTTTGAATGGGATTCTTCTTCAGCAACCGAGGCCAAAATCGTCAAGATCATTCGTCCATTATTGTCAAGCGTATAAATGTTGTCTGCTTCAAACTGAACACCTACAGGCGGTTCAAGGTTTTTCAGAAGGTCAATAACAGAAAGGCAATCAACGATGTTTCTTGCAAATCGAGCAATCGACTTGGTCATGATCAAATCTATTTTCCCGGCTTTGCAATCCTCAATCATCTGGAGCATGCCTTTTCGGTGTGCAATAGATGTTCCGCTTATACCTTCATCTGCATAGATTCCAACAAGTTCCCATCCAGGATGTCCTGTAATGTACTCAGTATAATAATTCTTTTGAAGTTCATAAGAAGATGTCTGTTCGTCATTATCCGTTGAGACCCGAACATAGGCCGCCACACGGCGAATTCCACCGCTCTCCATAAAATCCGCAGTAGGCTTTGCAGGGATTATTTCGATTTCAGACGCATCCGTGCCTTTATATTTATCACGGATTTTCTGCTTACGGTCTTGTCCACTGTTTTCTTTCACGGTTTCACCTTATTCCCTGAGCGTCCAGTACCACTGGCGCATTTTTCTATAGCTTTGTATTCCCAGCACATGTTTTGTCTCAGCTATGGTTCTGCGACTTATTCCAGCTTCTCCAAGCCTTTCATAGATTTCTTTTGATGCCATATCACCTTTTACAAGATACTGCTTCAAAAGAGCGCAAGCCATTTCCGTTTTTGTCTTATACTCCAAAGTCTGCACTTCTTGTTTTTCATCGCAGCTTTCAGATATGGAATCCAGCCATTGGAACCCGTAATCCTCTGTTATCGAGAAACTGATTTTAGACCCATCTGGTCCTAAGCTGTTTTTTATCTGGTGAACGACACGGATATCCATGTTTTCTGCATCGCGCTCAATCTGCAACACACTTCTTGCAGCCGCCACCACGTCAATGCTTCCAAGGCTTCTATACAAGCCTTTTATGCCTTCCTTTTTGTTCAAGTGCCCTATCAGCACAATGGCGCAATCATAGGTAGCCGCCCACATTCCAAGGTGCTGCATCAGCCGCCTTGCTTTTCCAGCAATCTGCAAATCGGAGTCACTGGAGAGGTATGCTTGAATTGGGTCAATCACAACAAGCCTCGGTCGAAACGCAACGATTGCATCCCTAATGCGTTCATCATCGAGTGTCAGCCCACTGTTGACTTCTTCATTGATAAATGCCACTTTGCTGCAGTCTGCGCCCTGTTCTTCCAGACGGGGTTTTATCGTATCCGCAACCCCGTCTTCTGAGCATTGGTAGATAACCCTCTGTGGTTGCTCCAATGGTTTTCCGTCAGGAAAGGCACCTCCTGTGGTTATTTCAGCAATCAGATTCATCATCATTGTAGACTTGCCATCACCGGGGTCTCCCTGTAGCAAGGTTATTTTTCCAATTGCAATATATGGATACCAGAGCCAGCGGACTGGCGATGATTCGACCTCACTATACAGCGTCAAAAGTCCTTCTTGCACTCGTCCCAATCCCCCGTTCCCGCATTGTATAACCCTTAGAGTTCTTCAGTTTTATTATACATCTGCACTGGCGAGTTGACTGTCAAGCAGTAGACGACACGTTTTTCTAAATGTCAACTACTGCTTGACATTTGATAGAAAATATTCTCTAAGGATGCAACACCGTAAGGGGAGGAAGGTTGCATCCTTACCGCATTAATTTGCTATGTGTTTTGTTCGGCGCAATAATTGTCTTGTTCTTATGCGGGCCAGTTTGGAGGTAAAGCCATGCCTATAGACTACCCTGCGCTCGGAAAACGTATAGCGTTTTTTCGGAACCAGTCTCACCTCACGCAAGAAGACTTTGCATACGAGGTTCATCTTTCCCGTCAATACATCAGTCAGCTCGAAACCGCTGCCTGCCGACCAAGTCTTGAAACAATCGTAGAGATTGCAAACACTCTCGGCGTTTCTACAGATGACTTGCTTGTCGATAGTCTGACCCACTCCGTTTCCACAGCAGACACCGAAGTTCATCGGGTTCTGATTGACTGCAACGAACTCGAAGCTGAAATTCTCACTCGTACCTTGAAAGAATTACGCGCCATCCTTTACAGCCTCGGCGTATAAACAAAAATTGCCCGCATAAGCCACCGCTGCACCTTCTTTTCCAGAGGGTGCTTCTGTGGTCTATGCAGGCTGTATGTAACCAAGGTCTACCTTTTAGTTGAAGTCCAGCAATCGTACAGGAAATCTAACAGCCCTGTGGCTACTGTTTGAACTGTAACCGATCCGTTCACCGACTTAAGCTGGGCCTCCATTGTCTGCCATAATTCTGGCGCAAGCTCAGTTTTCTGGCCTACTGCTCCCAGAGCGTATTCTACCGAATCGTTCACCAAACCAGACAGGGTTCTCCCATCGACCGTCACTGCCCCTCTCTCCAAGCTTATCACTGCATCCATTTTCTTTTTCGCATCGGACCATGGCAAATTCATCAAGTAAACTTTGATTGCTGCGGCAACTACCACTTCTGGCCCAGTCAATCCATAGGATTCAATATGTACCTGTTCAAGTTCATGCTTCATACAAGTTCCTCCCAATCGTGTGTCTCTGGCACCCAGCATAAAGCAAAACTCTATACATAGCAATCCCATCCAAAACAAAAAGGCCTACCGGGTCACCATCTTCTTTTGCTTATTCGCAAAGCCAGAAAGTGACCCGGTGGGCTGTATCAGTTTTTCTCAACTTCAATATGGTCTGGATATACCAGTACCTTCGATACTTCCTTTTCAAACCGTTCCTGATCCATGTTCAGCCACTCAAGTTCTCGCAGGATTGCATCGATAAGTTCTTCTTCCTTAATAAAGCGGTTGCCGCATCGCTCATTGCCTTTTCCTTTTTGCCGGTTTCGGCAGTTCCACGCTTTATAGGTGCTTTGCGTCTTGAAACCGCCAGCAGCTTTCAAAGTCCGGCGCAAAAAGGGAGCACCACATTCTCCACAGAATACTTTGCCGTAGAGGAAGTGATGCTCCCTGTTCGTTTTATGAATACCGACCTTTGCCAGTTCTTTTCGTTTTTCCAGAATTTCCTGTGCCTTATCCCATGTCTCCCGATCTATGATTGCTTCATGGTCATCCCACAGATAATTGGATTCCACCTTCTGATTCGGATTGGGCTTCTTGGTCAGGTAGTCCAACGGAGCTTTCTTCTGCAACCGCTTGTCACCCACATAGGTTTCATTTGAAACCATGTACCGGAGAGTTTCTACTCCAAACCCCTTTTTACTGTGCAACGATTGAGCCCCCAGCTCTTCCAAACCTTTAGCGATTTGCCTATAGCTCTCGCCTTCGATGAATCTGCGGAATACTTCCTTTACAATCCAAGCGTCCTTGTTGGGAACCAGCTCGCCATCCACACAGTCGTAGCCGAGAATACGATTATTGCCGAGATTGTACTCACCTCGTGCAAATCGGCTTGCATAAGCAGCCTTTTCATTTTCACTGATAGAATGACTTTCATCCTGTGCCACTGCTGCCAAGATGGATAGGACGAAATCACAGGTTGGATCATCTATGCGGATATTTTGTTCCTCAAAAATGATTGTAACCCCCAGCGTTCTAAACCATTTGGCATACTGCTGGCAATCCACCATGTTCCGAGAAAACCGGGAAATACTCTTGCAAATGATAATATCCAGCTTCTTGGCTTCGGCGGCCGCCGCCATTTCCTGAAAGCCCGGTCGATTTTTCACTCGTGTAGCAGAATGCCGGTCAGCATATACCTTAACCAGTTCCCAGTCGGGATGACTTTGGATCAGCTCCTCGTAATACTTCTGCTGAGTTTCAAAGCTTTCATCCTGCTCGTTGCGAAAAGTGCTGACACGGCAATACGCGGCCACACGTTTCTTTGCCACTGGGATTTTTGGCATTACCTTTTTAATAATCATTTGCTGCTACTCCATTCTCCTTGGCACGGAGGTTCTTTGCCGTCTGCATGGCAGCATTACGCTGTGCCTCCCGCGTATTCACTGACTTCTTATCAGCCCGCACCACGCTCACCGGCTTGTTCTCGCTCCGCTGCGCACGGTCCAGCGAGTTCCGATAAAGCTCTGCCACATGGGTCGGTTCCTCAACCTTGGATGCATTCAAAGCAACCTCGCTCTCCAGACCACATTTCCAGAACACCCGCATGGTGTCCTGTTTAAATTCAATGTGCCCCACCAAGTCATCCAGCCAGTAATACTGGACGATGTCCAGTTTCGGGCTCTCTGCCTTGATTTCCAGCATCCTCTGCATAGCTACCGTCCGCTTCTTTTCCTTGATTTCAAGGGTGTTGTAGGCTTCCAGCAGGGCAGCATCCACAAGATACCCTTTGACCGCATACCCACGGCAGCCGTCCACATCAAAGCAGCCAAGGATGCGCTTGTGGCTGTTCACTTTCATGACCCTCGGAATCATCTTCTTCCCACACAGCGGGCAGACAATGTTTGTATCGAAGTAGGGATACCGGCTGTACTCCCCATGCGGAGATTTCAGTTCCATAATGCGCTGTACCTGCTGGTAGGTATGGCGGTCGATAATAGGAACATGGTGGTTCCTGACGTTGTAGACCGGAATCACAGTCGAGTCGTTCCGGACACTCCTATGGGAAATATGGTCAACACTGACCCATTTCTGAAGCCGCATATCACCAATGTACTTTTCGTTCTCAAGGAGATACTTAAGGGCGGTCTTGTTCCACGTCTGCTTGCCCCTTGCGGAAGGAGCCTGTATAAAGGTCAGCTCATCCAGAATGTCCGTCATGGGGATGCCGTACTGGTACATTTTGAAAATCATCCGCACAATGGCAGCTTCGTCCGGTTCAATGACAATTTCACCGTCCTTGGTCTTCCGATAGCCATAGGTCTTGGTCCAGCGCGACTCACCACTTTCAAACCGCTTGCGAATGCCCCATTTCAGGTTTTCGGAGATGGAACGGCTTTCCTCCTGTGCAAAAGCCGCCATGACCGTCAGAATCAGTTCGGACACCGACGTTGCCGTATCCAGTCCTTCCTTTTCAAAGTAAAGCTGGACACCGATGCTCTGAAGATGGCGCACATAGGACAGACATTCGACCGTGTTGCGGGCAAATCGAGAGATACTTTTTGCCATGATATAATCGACCTTGCCTGCCTCGCAATCCTCCATCATCCGCAAGAACTCTTTACGCTTTTTCACGCTGGTTCCGCTGATGCCCTCATCGGCGTAGACATCCACCAACATCCAGCCAGGGTGCTGGGCAATCTTAGCGCGGAAGGCTTTCATCTGCTCCTCCAAGCTGTGGAGCTGAATCTCCTGGTCCGTGCTGACACGGGCATAGACTGCAACGCGGACTGTTTTCAAGGTGCTAAGTGCCTGAAAGCCAAGCTTCTGTACCCCAGTGTCTACCTTTTCTACTGTAATTTCCATGTACTTTTCTCCTTATTGCCATTTGGGGTCGTTCAGGACCTTCTGCTGTACATCATTGTATTTTTTTCGTCCGGAGTGGAGCAAGCCCATCTGAATCATGGTCTGCACACGCTCGAACTGTTCTCTGCTGACAATGCCTTCATGATGGTCCTCCAGATGAACTTGGGCGCGTTCTCCCCTGTTCCGCTTGCTGTATCGGTGGCCGTTCTTGCCGTAGGCCGTGTAGTAGCAATCCGTCCAGTAATCCCCCATGTATGCGACATTTTTCAGCATATTGGGTAGTCGATTTCGATTCTGAGACCATGACACACCGGTATTTTCCTCATCCTCCATCTTATCCAAGCAAGCTCGGATATCTGCGTAGCAGACTCCTTTTGCCGCTTGGTCAAAGGCATAGCGGACACGGCGGGCCTCGGATTCTTCAATTCTCCATTCACCCTGCTTGTTGACCCTGCGAAAGCCGTAGGTCACACGGCCGGTCGGAATGCCCTGGTCATGGAGATAGGCGATGCCTGCTCGAACATTCTCACCGATGCTCTTGGACTCCTCCTCGGCAATGATGGCAAGGATGTGGAAGAACAGCTCGCTCTGGCCATTCATCGTGTTAATGCCCTCTTTTTCAAAAATGACCGGGATGCCCAGCTCTTTCAGCCTACGCACCACGGTCACACAGTCAAGCATATTTCGGGAGAAACGGGAGATGGACTTGGTATAGATGATGTCGATTTTGCCATCCATGCAATCTTGAATCATCTGTCGGAATTCCGGCCGACCCTGCGTACTGCGTCCGCTGCCTTCATCCGCATAGACCTTTACGAGTTCCTCATCGGGGTTATTGGAGAGCAGCTCTGTGAAGTAGCTTTTCTGAATCTCATAGGAACCTTCCTGACACTCCATGCCGGTGCTGACTCTGCAATAGGCCGCCGCCCTTTTCTGTTTCACTACAATTTCCATTGCGTCATCCTCCTTGGGGTAGTCGTATAATGCCGCATGTATGGCTGAATAGCAAGTCCTGTCGCCCAGATAAATCGGCATATTACCGACAAACTATCTGCCTGACAGAACGCCTGAATTGCAGCATATATGACAAATGTAAAGGGCTTCCCTGTTGGATTTGGAAAGCCCGGAGTGCGGCGTTTGAATCAGCCCGGTCTATGTGCCAGAGAGTGCTTTTGTGTCATCGCAACGAGGTGATATTAGACCTTCTTGACGTAATCGAGGCTGATCCAGCCGTTACGCTTGCCGGCAAAGGACTTCAGCAATCCCCACTTGGATGCACCCTTACCTGTTGCCTCCGCAACAATGGTGAACACACCCTTGCCAGTAAAACCACGGGAGCCATAGTTCGTGCCGGGGCCTTTGCGGATGCGCAGGTCAGAGATAGACACCCGGACCGTGTAGGGCTGAAATGCCGTGCTGGTGGGATAGACCGCCTTGCCGTTCTCATCGAACACCGAATAGCCGGGATTCTTGTCAGCACACGCCTTGGCGTTGCTCAGGTCACGGAAAGCTCCCTTCTGAGATGCAGTATCCGACCAGTTCTTGCGCACACGGTACAGGGTCGCGGCGGGTGTGACAGGCGTAACAGATGCTGCCACATCGAACTGGGTCAGGTTCCACTGCTCAATGACCCGGCAGAGGTTCTGCACATAGTCAAGGCTCGTCGCATAACCGCCATCCTTGATGATCTGCACCGCTTTCTTATAGTCCGTGCAGCCTGCCAGTCCCTCGTACCGCTTCTTGCTGCCGTTCATGGCACCCAGCAAATAAGCGGAGTGATCTGCAATGGAGTCCTCAATGGAGCCGTACTTGCGGAAGTCGGCCGTGACGGTCACATAGCTGCCATCCGTGTTCTGCTCTCCGGTCTGCATGGTGTAGACGGAATGCCCATCCCACGCAGAGCCAGCCCAGCTGTTCCCCGACAGCGAGGATTTCATGCCAAAGCAGTTATTGGCATTCTGTGCCAGCTCGGACTTGCCGTAGCCGGATTCCAGAATGAACTGCGCCATGGACACGCTGGCAAGGATGCCGGACTGCTTCTGGTTTGCGGTAAACAGCGTGGCCACCTTTGTCACAACCTCTGCGGACTCCATATCCTTCAAAGAAGCTGCCTGTAAGCCAGTGGACGCAACAGGAGTGCCCAGTGCCGCCGTTACCTTGGCCGCCAGATCACTGAGGCGGCTGTACAGCCAGTCGCCGGGGCAGGCTTTGTTCGCATACCAGCGGTGGACGGTCAGAACCATCTCATCCGATGCCGGCGCATAGTTCAGCGTCTTGTTCTTGTCCCCCAGCCAGAGCAGCTTGGTCTTACCGTTCCGCTTGCAGATGTCGGTACAGAGCTTGATAAGCGAAGTGTAGACGGCACTGTTCATGGCGTATGGGTGGGTCAGGTCACTGGCGCACTCGATAGTGATAGCCCGCTGATCGTTTGCTGCACTGGAAGAGCACCAGCTCCGGTTCTTTTCTTCGACACAGAGCGACACACGGCCGTCCTTGCCGATGCCGTAGTTACAACTTGCCTGACGACTCGGGCTGATGAAGCAGCCACAGATACTTTCCGCAGACAACTGCCCCACCACACAGTGCGGGGTGATGCGGTCGATGCTGTGTGTCCGCTGCCCAGAATGGTTCGGGCTGAGGTTCGTATAAACCACTAAGGGACTGTTAGTGTATGCCATAGAAGATTCCTCCCAATAGAAAAAAGCCCGGATTGCTCCGGGCCAGACTGTGTTGATTTGGTTTTTGGTCAGGGCAGAAGCAGCTTCATGCCGATTCGGATGGCATTGGAAGTCAGGCCGTTCAGCTCACGGATGTCCGTGTAGTGGGTACCGCTGCCGAGCTTACGCTCTGCGATGCGCCACAGGTTGTCCCCGGCTACGACTTCGTACACATCTCTGCCGACAAAGACATAGGCATCATCCTCGTTCAGCACATAGGCAATGCCGTCCTCCGCCTCCGGGCACTTGATCTTCAGCCAGTTGTCGCAGACCTCCAGCACCTCCACGATGGTGTTCATCGGGTACACAGTCACGACCTCTGCTTCGAGACTGGGTTCCTTGCGGATGTTCATCAGGGTCTTCAGCTTACCGAAAGCAACGGCATCCGGCTGTGGCTCTGCGGACGGGAAGTCCTCTTCGCCATCGCCGGGTGCATCATTGCTGGGCTTGTCCTCTTCCGGGAGATCCATTACAGGCTTCTCCTCAGCGGTTTCTTCCCGGGTCGTGGGCTCATCCGCCGGATAGATGACCGTGCCGTCCTCGGCAAAAACATGGCTGCCGGGGTTCTCGTCACACTTCGCCTTGGCATTTGCCAGCAGCTTATATGCACCGAGCTGGGATGCGTCATCGTTCCAATCGGTCCGAACACGATAATAGCCGGTGTTCAGCTTTGCAGGATATTCATTCATAGTCGTTCCTCCATCTAAAATTAGGGAGAGGTCGCCCTCTCCCAATAGACTCCTTCATAAAGCGCACGATTTTTTGGCTTTGGGGAGGTACTTTTCAGAAAACTTCTCTCATTATGCTTACTGAAATTCAGCATTTGGTACCCAGTTCTCCAAATTTCCCTCTCATAAAGGACAATGAAAATGGCGAAAAGTTGTATAGTTACCCTTCTTTTTCGTCATCTTTCTCCGGGATATGCTTCTCGTTGGTCAGCTGGATCAGCATATCCTTCAGCTTCTCCGGGATGGGAATGCCGATTACGGCAGAGTTCTCCAGGATGGACAGGCCTTCATTGGACAGGTAGAAGAAAATCACAGCGGTGCGAATCGCTGCGCCGTTCTGAAGCACCTGCGTATCGATAACATTCGCCACGCCCACCAACAGGAAGATGCACACCTTCTTGGCAATGCCCTTAAAGCCCACCTCGCTGGACAGCTCCTTGCGGATGCCCGCCGCAAGGATGCCGGTGAAGTAGTCGGTCACCACAAAGATGATGAGTGCGTAGAGGAAGCCATCAAAGCCTCCGAAGAACCAGCCGAGAAAACCGCCCAGTGCCGCAAAAGCAAACTGGAGCTTGTCGATTACATTCTGCATACTTGTACCTTGCCTTTCCTGCCCTTTGCAGGGCATAAAAAATAGGACGGTGCTCCGTCCTTGTGTAATGGTGTTCTATATAAACACAGCCGTGTGGCTGTGGGGTATTAAAGGATGAGCCGTTCCAGCAAGCTCTGGAAGGACGCAGCGATGATCTCATGCCCCTTTTCATCGGGATGCACGCCATTGCCGCCGTCCTTAGAGAATGCGAGCTTGCGGAAATTCTCATCATCAGGTCGCAGGTTGGATTCGTGGTACAGATCCAGGCACGGGATGCTGCGCCGCTTGCAGATCTCAACGATTGCCTCCGAGTACTTCGCCATACCGCAGGTTGTCTTAGAAGGCATACTGCCGACCCACGGAGTCGGGGTCACGATACCCAGCCGAGCCAGAGGGATGCGTTCGTAGATGGCGTCAATAGTTGCGTTGATGCAGCCACAGATTGTATCGGTACCCGTATCCGTGACAGTTCCCAGCGTCTGGTCAGACGAGAGATCGTTGCCGCTGCCGAAGATGGTGATCACATCGGCATCCTCCGGGATATCACTGACGCGCTGGTAAAATGCTCGGTTGATATCCTTCCGCCGCATATAACCAGTTCCACTGACACCGAGGTTCACGGTCTTAATGCCTGTCTTTTCGGCGATATAGTCGAAGTAGTGCTTCGTAGTACGGCTATTGCTTTCCGTCAAGCTGTCACCAAGGCACACCCATGTGCGGCCATACCACTTAGGTTTCATGCCGATAAAATAGCCACGAGTCATAGGCTGGATGCCGCAACTCTGCATACCGTTGATGCATGCAACCCGAATAGAAACTGCTCGTGCCGGAGAAGTCACAACCTTATTCTCAATCTTGCGATCAGTATTGCCTGTGTTGTTTTCGCCGCCGACCCGATTTCCGTTCACATCGTAAAATGCATAGAGGCCGTACCCGGCTTTTCCGGCTGCGCTGATGCAGTACGGGGTATACGGTTCCACAGTGATAGGCTCGGACAACCGGTAATTCGTGTTACCAGTTGGCTCTTTCACTATGGCACCTGTTGTCGGATTCAGGAGCATTCCGTTGTTTTCGGTAACTTTGACAGCTTCTCCAATAGCATATTCGTAGTTCTCGTCCACGATCTTGCTTGCCAGATAGTTTTCCAAGCCGGAGATTCTGCTATCGCGTTCTGCCGCCTGTTCTGCTGCTGTGCCGACCAACTCTGCCGAAGGATAGCTGATTCGTGTAACCTTTTTGATTACACCCGTGAAATGGTTGTTCTCCACCCATGCGATACGTACCGTTGCAGCAGTTGCCGGAACAGGAGAAATGCGGTCGTAGTAGGTTCGAATCATATCGGTCTTCTGCTGGAACCCTCCTACCACCTTATCATTCTCATCATAAAAGGCATACAGGTACTTACTCCAGCCGCCGGATACCGTAAATGCATACAATTCACCAGGGCTGACCGGAATCGGCTCGGGTACACGGAATGCCGTGTTCTCACTCGACAGTGGCACAACCTCTCCTGCTTTTTCATTGATGCACCGGTTGGCAGTATAGGTGAACTCAACTGCTTCCCCTTCCACGACCGCAGCACTCAGAAGCGTATTCTGCTCCCCGGTTGCCGCTGCAATCAGATCGGCCTTCGCCTTTTCCAGACCAGTCTCCACCGCAACCATCCGGGATTCAGGTTTCTCGTTCAGCTCATTTGTCGGGAAAAGGAAACGAGTCACTTCCTCCACCTTACCCATAAAATTCGAAACCTGAATCCAGGTGATACGCATACTGACCGCCCCAACCGGCGCGATTACGATTCGATTCTCGATTTTACCGGACTTGTTATCCGGCGCGATCTCACCAGCAAGAACATTCTCGTCGCTGTCATAGAAAGCATAGTAGTATTTTTTCCAGCCACTAGATGCAGTGATAATATACACATGGCCTGCCACAACAGGGATCATCTCCGAGGTGTGCCAGTGACTGTCGCTTTCATTCGCCAGCGTACCCACCGTGCCGTTCAGATTGATGAAGGTCCGAATCGTGAAATCAAAGGTCAATTCCTTTGTCTCACGACCAGTCGCCTCATCCAGAAGCTGGGACACGATTGTAGTAAGCCAATCATCCCACAGACCGCGTGTCTTTTCCGCCGAGCGCATTGCTTCGCCTAGTGAGGCATGGGTCGTACCCTGGTTGTCCACGCGGGCATCCAGAATCTCACTGTCAGCGGTCATGCCTCCGGCGATACTGTCCATCCGCTTATTCAGCGTGGTCTTAGCATCGTTCAGTTCCTTACGGCCGGTATTCAAATCAGTTTGGGCCTGTTCGACCTTGCCGGAAAGAGTTTCTGTAGTCTGCTGCAGGCTCTCCTGCATACGGCTTTCCGTTTCTGTGAGCTCCTGACTGATAGCCGTATGCGTATCCGTCAGTTCTTTGCTCATGGCTACATGAGTTTCGGAAAACTCCTTGCTCATGTCTGCCTTAGTCTGTGCAAGATCAGTGTGCATCTGTTGAACATCGGCATCCACATCCAGTTCCAGTTGATGCACCTGCGCCGAATACTCCGCACAGATAGCCCAGTATTCCGCACTGTCCAACAACGTACCCGCCGGGACGGACTTGCGGCTGATATAGCTGTCGCCCGTCTCCGGCTGGTACACGATACTGAGCATCTCGTACTTGCTGTTCTTGCTCCATACGCCGCAATGCTTCGGCACAATGCGGCCGCCTACGAATTCACCCATGATTTCATTCTCCCTTCTTCTTGCTCAAAGGCTTTCCAACGTCTTTTTCGCAAGCAGGGAGGAGGATGAAAATCAGCTTTCAGGAGTACCCCCCCCCGGAAAATTTCTTTCATATTATCATTTTTATTCATAATTTTCCTTTCTCAGAGGGCATTTACCTCTGCATCCATAGCGATACACTTCAGACGATACCAGTTGATAATCTGGCTCATATTGTTGGTGTTCGTTCCGGGAATCTTTGGCCACAACACCACTTCATGATCCAGCAGCCCCTTCGGGATGTCCACAAGGAAGTTTGAAACCACCGTCTGAACATTACCCTCGCTCAGAACGTTCTTTCGGAGTGAGGCATACCGGGACTTAATCTTTGCTCTGTAGCAGTTGTACAGGATTCTCATCAGCTTGTGGCTGCCGGCAAACCCTTTGAGCGTCGTAACCGTATCCGGGTTATAGTAGACCTTACCGTTCCAGCAGTTACCGAATGCGGTGTCAAGATCGTACTCGGAGAACGCCCACTTCACGCCATCAAAGGTCATCAGGATATAGTTCTTGTCGAGGTTATCGGTCAGTGCGAACATGGAGGTAATGATAAAGTAGTCCACGGCGCTGTCAAGATCCAGATACGGACTGAGTGCCGACTCCACATCTGCTGCGGTAGTGCCGCTGAAGTTCATAACAGCACGAATCAGGGTATTCACGCTGTCCTTGACCCACTGGGTATTGGATTCGTCCGGCACATACTCCATCTCGAAGTCGGTCTTATCCACCTTAGCTTCCTCAGCAAACTGCGTTCCCTTGGCGTGCGTTTCGGCCGTCAGGATACACTCCTTGGCTCCATCGGTCATACCGAACATCCACTTATCCTTCGGAATGTTCAGCGTGTAGATGCCCTGATACTCGTCGTTGATTGCCACCATGATAGGGAACCCATCAATGGCACCGCCGTTGGGCAGATCATACAGCTTTTCGTTGCGTTTCGGGCGAGTACGCACCGCCTGCCCCCACAGTTTGGCCGCAACGATGTTTCGGCAATGGCTGAAATCGATATAATTGGCTTTCAGGCAGTACTTCTTCTGAGCGCCCCACTTCTCAACGATCGTTCGCTTTTCATCGAAGGTGATGGTGAAGTTCTTCTTATCGTATGCGAGGCTGGAAGCACCTTGCCATTTCAGCGTACAGTTGCCAGTCAGCTCACCGTAGGCGTAGGCCAGCTTGACCTTGTTCTCCTTGCTGATTCCCTTCATGGAGCCGGTCAGTTTCAGGAGAGGCAGGTTGTAGCTTTCATACGGGAAACTGGTATCCTCTTCCTTTTCCTGTGCAAAGGACAGCAGCTCACTGAGCTTGAACTTACCCTCGCACACATAAACATGGAGGATGTGATCCGTGAGCGTCATCTGCTTACGATAGTTGATGCGAAGTCTCACGTCCATGGACGCATCCGGGGTAAACGTGTCAAACGGAGATCTCTGAACGTTGAAAGCGAGGTTCACGCCGTTCTCTTTAACCGCAAACCCGGTCGTTCTGTCCACCAGAGTCATATTGTAGTCCACGGTCTTGTCGTCATCTCGGATAAGGATTGTGTAGGGCTTTCCTGCATCCAGATGGAACACCTCACTGATGTTCGTGTACATTGTAGTGCTTGCCGTACCAAAGGTGCCGTTCAGCATAATGCCCGCCGGGTCCGGCATACCAATCGAATTCAGGCGGTAAACTCCCGTACCATCTAAGAATCCCTTCGTACTCAGCATCTTTACAAGGTTCTTCTTTCGGACACTGTCCTTGACTGCCGCCATCTCTGAGATAGTTGCCGCCAGCATATCGCTTTTCGGATATGCGTAGAAGTCCTCCATGCTCCAGTCCGCGCCCTCGAACATATAGGCATGGATCATGTGGTTGCTGAACACAGCACCGGTCGAGTAGATGCCCATCTGGAAGTCACCGGTCGTGTCCGGGACAACCGTTTCAATCCGGCCACCGATAGCGGAAACACCACGATTCTCCTTGTTCTGCTGCAAACAGGCACTGGAACCCTGCTTATAGAAATACACAGAATAGGTGGCGGACGGGTCATCGTCCACGATTCGGACAGTGTAAGTCTTGCCCTGCTCCAGATGAATTGGCTCCGAAATACGGATGATCGATACGCCTGCCTCGCTGGACAACATACCATTGACGACAGTACCAGCTCTGTCCAAAATGCCGCAGGCAGTTGCAGTTGCCAGAATGCTCCCGGCTGTACCCTTTGCAGTAGAATCAATGGTTTTCACGAGGTTGTTCATACGCACCCGATCAGATACCGTCAGGATATTCTCCAGACCGTTTTGTGCGGACACCCAGCGTTCATTCTCCTTGTCCGTCAACGCCTGAATCTTCTGGTTAATTTTACTTTCCACCTGAAGGAGTTCTGAATATCCTGCCCACGAACGCATCTCCTGCTCGGTAAAGGTTCCTTCAACCAGATACAGGTGAATCCGTTGCCCAGTAAAGGTCGTTTCCTTTCCACAGGTGATACGTGCTCTGCAAGAGTAATCCCTATCCGCCGTAAAGGTGTACACCCGGCGGTTGTCAGTATTCACTGCAACGGTTGCCCCATTGATTTGGATAGAGTTGAACGTCACCTCATCGCCCAGGAAAACAGCAAGTGAAGGACAATTCTCGTCTGCCTGAATAAAGAACGTATAGGATTTCCCCGCCTTCAAAGGTGCAAGTGCTGTACATCGAATGCTGTTAAGAGCCAGGTTCCCGCCCATGCTGCCCACGATCTCCACGGATGCCTGGTCGATTTCGCTGTCTGCGATCATCTTGATCTCGGCTTTCGTATTGGTATTCACATCCGAGTAATTCACGGAACGGAACAGGTTCTTGCTGCGAATTTCATCCCGCACCGTAGACAAGTGCGTAAAACTACCGTTAAGGTCGTTGAATTCTACAAGACCACGAACATCGTCATACGCATACTCACCTTCCAAAACGAATAGATGGAGTTCACAGTTTGAGAAATCAGCATCCGCATTGGCGTAAACGCCGGGTTTATAGTAGGAACTCTCGTCCGGTGTAAACACCTGCGGGATGATTGAATGCATGGGAAATCCCTTATTCGTCCCGTTCATCTGCATACAGCCGCCCTTGCAGTTACCATAGAAGTAGACCGAACAGTCCGGAGCATCCTCCCCTGTACGGACAAACAGAGTATATTTCTTTTCCTTGTCAAGCCATGCCGTTTCTCCAAAATACATCGTGCTCCTCGGATGACCCGGACCCAGGCTGCCGTTGATGATCGTGCCGGAGGCAATCCCTGTGCTTTTTGCGGTTGCACATACACGCCCTTCTTCGTCTGTTGCCTGACAGTCGATAGTGTGAATCATATTGTTTCGGCGCAGCGTATCGCTGATACGCCCCACACTCACCAAACTTCCCACCGTGCCTTCCAGTGCAACACTTACCTTTTTCGCCGGAAGATGGGTGCGGAGCTCATCCTCGGTATATCGGCCTTCCACCAGATAGACCTGGACGGCACGGTCACGGAACTCCGTATCCTGATGCACCCACAGTCGGAGCTGGTAGCTGCCTGTCTGATGCGCCGGAATCAGTCCGCAGGGACTGTGAATGACGTTAAACTCCTTTGTAGACCCGTTTTCTACGACATCCTTCCATGCGGTCTGGTCCAACAGATAAACGGAGTATTCCAGATCCTTATACTCATCCAAAACAAAAAGGGTGTAATCCTTTTCCGCATCCAGCTTAAAAGAACTTGAAATCTGAAGTGCAAAGGTTCCGACCGTCGGGCCCAGTTTTCCGTTCAAAATCGTTGCGCCGTGGTTTATCGCTCCTACGGGTGCACCGGTCAGCAGCGGTTCTTCAGCCTCGTTCTTTAGAATCACCGGTTTCATCATGATGAGGTTGTTCTTTCGAACATCATCTCGTACAGATGCGATCTCTGCAGCGTTTTCCGTCACATCCGCCACGGTAGGCATACCGTAGAAGTCTTTAATAGTATACCGACCCTCTACGACATACAAGTGAAGCTCATGATTGTCAAACTCGCCGTTCGGGGCATAAATACCGGCATAGTACATACCGCCTGTATCGAACACCGCAGTCGAAATGACTGTATTGGCAGGAGTAAATCCACGATTCTCTCCATCCACTTTCAAACAGTTTCCGGATTCCACTTCGTAAAAGAAAACGCCATATCCCGCTTTGGGTGTGGTCTCATCAATGAAAACCGTGTACGGAGTCCCAGCTTTGAAGGCCATGGACTCAGTAAATCGCAGAATAGAGACCCTGTCTATGCCTTCCTTCAGCGTACCGTTGATGATCGTACCTGCACGATCCCCATGCCCAAGCGAGGTCGCCCTTGCCTGTTCCACCATCGAGGCATTTTTCGCCGTGTAATCCATGGTATGAACCATATTGGCGGTACGCATAGCATCACTGACTGCTGCCATACGCCCGATTCGATTCACCGCCTGTTCCTGCTCGACCCGCGCACTCTCGAAACCGCTGCGGATATGCGCACCCAGATTCTCATGCGTGTTGCCGTCCGCATCCACACGGGCATCCAGAACCTCCGTATTCGTTGTGCGGTTTCCGACGATGGTGTCCATACGCTTGTTCAACGCATCCTTGGTATCTTTAAGTTCCTGCCTACCGACAGCCAGATTTGTCTTAGCCTGTTCGACCTTGCCAGTCAGTTCCGAGCTGCTCTGTTCCAGATTCTCACTGATGCGCTGTTCCGTTTCCGACAGTTCCTGACTGATTGCCTTGTGCGTATCATCCAGTTCCTTGCTGATCGCTGTATGGGTCTCCTGAAACTCCTGACTCATGGCATTCTTGACTGCCGTAACATCACTGTGCATTTTCTGGACATCCACATCTACGTCCTGTTCCAGCTTCCGCATCTGTGCGGAATAATGGGCACACAGCGACCAGTAGCTTTCATCCGACAGCGAAATGCCGACAGGCACAGCCTTACGGCTGATATAGCTGTCACCGGTCTCGCCGTCCAGCACGATCATCAAGGGTTCATAGGTTTTTTTCTGGTCCCAGACACCCACATGGTCCGGTACCACTCGCTTGCCAACAAACTCTCCCATTCTAGTTCCTTTCCGGCTTACGCCTCATTGTATCTCACGATGAGATGCCCCTCATCGTCCATCTCAAAGATAAGTCCCAGCTCATCCCATGTCGTAAACACCAGATGCCCGTCAATATTGATAGACGAGGTGACCATTCTCTCCTCGATGTCCTTCGCCACTTTATCGATGGTGCTGGACACAGACCCCTGCGCCAGTCCCAGCTTATCGTCCGAGCGCATCACGAGGTATCCGTCATCGGTGATGAGGAATTCCAGAATGCCCTTGGCGGCTGCATCCAGAGCGTGTTTATAGGTCAGCGTGGCGATCTTACCGTTCATGACTGCGGCACGTGCCACATTCAGCACCAGACTGAACGAACCGATCACATCTCCCTCATCGGACAGAAGGTAGATGTCAATCGGGAACCTGCCGTATACTTCGGTCATAAAGGATGTGACCGTCAGGATGACCGCACCGTCATCCACGAACACAAGATTCGGGCGGGTCTCGCTGGAATATTGGAACACCGCACCGTCCGGCCGAGTAGCCGAGTAGCTGACGATGGTGTCCTTACTGACCTTGTACTCCAGCGAGTTCTGATACAGCCGACACCGCACTTTTCGGGCTTGGTTGTCGTACTGCTTGACCGGGATGTGGGTCGGGATCAGGTTCTCTGTGAATGACAGTTCCACGTCCTGAAACACCGTGAACGACTTAGTCACCAGTGCTTCCTGCGCCGGTTCCTCCGCTGTCTGTATCACTGCTTTCGCCTTCCTGTTTGCCATCTTCTTCGCCTCCTCCCTCTGTCGGGGTATCCGGGTCGGGCTCAGGCGGTGCCGGCTCATAGCCTACCGTCTGCCAGATTTCTCCGTCCCACAGCTTCAGCCGCAGGGCGGTTGTATCGACCCAGAGTGCATTTGTTTTCGGATTCTTTGGTGCTGCCTCCTGCGCACAGATGGGCGAAGCATACCGCTCATCCAGTTTCGCCAGCAGCGTTTCGGACAGCTTGTCCGCTGTTCCGTACCGCTCGTCTAGGTTTTTGATGAGTTCTTCTGACAAGGCGGACGCCGTCTTATATCGCTCATCCAACTGTGTGAGCAGCACCTCAGACAGCTTATCTGCCGTACCGTATCGTGTGTCCAGGCTTTTGATGAGTTCTTCGGACAAGGCGGATGCCATCTTATACCGCTCATCCAACTGTTCGAGCAGTTCTTCAGTCAGTTCTCCGGCTTTCTTATAGCGTTCATCCAGCTCCTGCAGAGTGTTCTCCAGCAGCAACGCCGTCTTGACCGGGGAATCGTCTTTTTCCCAGCCATAGCCCCATGTTTTTCCGCCGTCCGTGGAAATGAAAAATCCCGCTGGGCTGTTTTTCCACGCAAAGGTAGACTTTGCCAGTGACCCGGCATTGAAGGCATACCGCACGGTTTCGCCGTTCACCTCGGTCACGTTCTGGTAGTGCAGACCGAACAGGCCGGCCAGCAGGGTGCCGTCATAGACCATCGACACGGAAATGCCGCCGATCTGCTCACCCATGCTGGTCTCTACACGGAGCGCGGTGTTGTAGGCTTCATTGGCTGTGTTCCGGATGCTGCTCAGTGCCGTGGTCAGTGACGAGTTCCGGCTGCTGACCGTGGAGTTCGATAGCGTGATGCCTTCGTAGCGTTCCAGCAGACAGTCGTATTGTGTTTCGGTCACCTTGGAGCTGACCTCGATGCCGAGCTTGGAAATAAACACATGGACGGTATCGCACAGACTCACCTGCTCCGCTTCCACCACATCCTCATAGTCCGGGGTATTCCAGAGCTGGATAAAGTCGATGTCGATATCCACCTGTGGCTCGGTCAGGCTGGTGTTCTTCAGATAATCCTGTGCAAAGGAGCGCATCATCTCATCCGTGGGCTTATCCTGAAATCCACTGGTGCAATCCAGTACTGTGATCTTCTGGTACGGCACCGACCGCTGCTCCACCAACACCACCTTTTCCGGCAACTCCGTCACCTCGCCGGTCTCGGAATTCTGCCAGTACGGATGTACACCCGTGATTACGCTCTCAATGTTCCTCTCCATCTTGAAGTCGATGAGGTTTTTGCCGTAGACGATATGCACGCCGTGGTCTGCGCCCCGGTGATGATGGAGCTTGACGGTGTATCGGTCCCACTCGTACTCTCCGCCAAAGGTGTCCAGCACCGAGCCGTCGATACCGCCGAGGCAGTTCCGAAAAGAGGACGGCACCGAGAGCCGAAAAGAGGCGCTGGAGGAGATATCCGTCCAGACCTCAAAGGGGCACTCGGATGCCGCATGGTTTCCTAGCCCTGCCAGTGCACCGGTGCAGCCGGTCGTGGCAAAAGGAGAAACCGTAATGAAGTTTAGCTGATACGAGATGTGCCTTGCTTTGACAGTCAGCTTGCCGTCAATCGGCGTTGCGATTTTGTAGATACGGAACGGCTGCGATCTGCCTGTGTCGGATGGCTTTGCAAGGATGATGTTCCCTTCTTCCAACTGCTCCGCATGGATACCATCTGCCGGGTATACCATCTCCAGCTCAAAGCTGCCGTTTCGTTTTTCCGTCACGATGCAGGACTGTGCATCTGCCAGCTTGCCGATGCCGTTGTTGTCAAACTTTGTCTCCATGGATGCATACAGACAAGGGATCATCCCGCTCCACCTCCTTCCTCACAGCGTCCACCAGCGCGGAGTCACCTCCACCGCTGTGATACCGCCCGTCCATGCGATCTGTGTCTTTCCAGCCGGCAGTTCCGGGAAGTCGTCCGAAAGGATGGTCTCATTGCAGAAGCCGCCCGCATTGTAGGCATTGTGCGTCTCACAGTTCAGCAGGACATAATCCTTAATGCTGTGGATGGTAATGGATTCATCGCCCACATACAACACACCGCCCGAATCTCCGTAGACCTTGAAGATGGGCTGTGCCGGGAATGCGAAGGGGTTCATGAGGTTGCTCCGGCTTTCCAGCCGCACAGTCCTCTGTCCTTCCACGCTCCACCGCTGGGGCTTGCAATTGAACACCAGATCCATCTTGGCGGCTTTCTGCGCCGTCACATCGAACTCCATCGCTTCGGTGCAAACTGCCATCCGGAAGAAGTTAGGGTCGTAGGTATCCTGCAATTTCTGGTAGCCGACCGGAGACAGCAGCCACGACTTGACCGCAGCGGTCTTAGCGGGCAGACCGTTAAAGAAGAACGCTTCATACTTGATATCCACATTCTGATACCGCCGCCGACCTGCCCTTGCATTCTCGCTGATGATGTCTCCGTTTCTGCCGGGGACCGATGTGCTATCCACATCCGCCGCCGGAGAATCATACACACCGGGTCCGGACAAATATAAAAGGAAGTCCTTGCTGGACTTCCCGGCAAAGGACAGATACTGCCGTGCAAACCGGCCCTTCAAATCAAATTGGGATACCGACTTTTTCTCAGGCAAATAGCCCATACGCATCACCTCTTACTTGTAGACCGAATCGTCCTGGTCGATCATCTCATTGATCTTGTCAGCCACGATCTGTGCCAGTTCGTTATCGTTCCGGGCGTTGTAGCCGTTCACTGTGATGTGAACGCCACCCAGATTCGTGTTCTTTGTCGTTCCGCCGCCGGCCAGAGCAGCCTGCGGAAAATTCCAACCGTTTGTGTTCAGCCGGGGAATCCTAATTTCCGGCAGGCTGAAGGAGCAGATGCCAGCCATCCCCTGCTGAACCTTGGAAGCCATAGATTGGATCTGCTTCAGCAGACCGCCCTCGCTGGCCTTGATGCCGCCAGTCAGCAGCTTCATGAAGTCAGGCATATAGGTATCGGCATCGGCCAGCGGTCCTTCGTCCGGCACCGAGAAGTGCAGGAAACTGCGGATGCCGTTTGCCACGCTCTTGGCGGCATTGCCGACCCACGACACGCCTTTCTTGATGCCTCCAGCGATACCGCTGACCACATCCTTGCCCCAGTTCACCGCCGAGGAAGCCACGTTCTTGACGCCGCTCCAGATGGAGGATGCCACGTTGCCGATGGCAGACGCCGCATTGGAGATGCCGTTCTTAATGGCAGTCACACCATTGGAGAACACAGAAGTGACCTTATTCCAGATGTTGGTCACACCCTCCCGGAAACCATCGCAGTTCTTCCAGAGAGCGGTCAGCCCAAGGCCGACACAGCCGACTGCGGCGACCGCAATACCAGCAGGACCAGCAAGACCAGCCAGTGCTGTACCTGCCGAGGCAAGCACACCGCCAGCCGAAGAAGCGATACCGGCCAATGCACTGCCTGCACCAGCTGCAAGACCAGACACCGTTGTGCCAACAGAACCGAACAGTCCCGCAATCGCAGAACCTGCCGAGCCAGCGATGCCGCCCAGCGTGGAGCCTACGCCGGAGAGCAGCCCGGACAGGCTGCTGCCAACACCACCGAGCTTGGAGAGAACACCAGTCGCAACGCTGCCGAGGTTCGATAATATGCCGGTTCCGCTGCTGCCAAGGCTGCCCAGCTTCGAGATGACACCGATGATACCTTGTCCCAGACCACCCATCTTGGAGGTCAGCCCAGAGATCAGATTACCGAAGTTCGAGATGATCTGTCCGCCATCGGCGTTGCCGATTTTCGACAGGAAACCACCGATCTTTGTCAGCAGACCACCGCCGCCATCCGTTCCCAGTGCATTGCCGAGGTTCGTGAGCGTCTCGCCCAAGCTGCCGAAGGTACTCTTCATGGAGCCGAGCTTGTCCACGATTCCGGTGACAGTGCTGACCGTATCGCCCACCTTGCTGATTCCCTCGCCCAGACCTTTCAGGAAATCCGAGTTGAAGGTGTCACCGAGGCTGCGGATCGCGTTGCCCAGAGAACTGGTCTGGTCGCTCAAGTCTCCGATAGAGGTTTTCATGTCGGAGAAACCCTGCTTCACTTCATCGCTCATGCTGCTGACCGATGTTTTGGTGATCTTTTCAAGGTCGCTCCAAACAGACTGGAACTCGCTGGTCATGCCTTCCAGACCGCTCATCAGGCCAGTTCGGATGCCGGATGCCAGCCCGCTTGCCGCAGAACGGACCCTCGTGGTGCTGCCGGAGATCGTTGTGGCAAAACCACTCACCACCGACTTCACCTTATCGCCCATGTCGCCCACAGGTGTGTTCAGATTGGTCTTCATGGAGCCGGACAATGTCTTGACTGCTTTGACCACTTTGTCCTGATTCTTCTTGATACCACTTGCCAGCAGCTTCATGAAGTCAGGCATATACTCGTCCGCATCAGACAGAGGGCCAGTGTCAGGCACAGAGAAGTGCAGCAGGCTTCTGACCTTGCTTGCCACGTTCTCTGCGGCCCGGACGACCGAGCCTGCCGCCGCACGAACACCGGCCGCCATCTGGGAGCAGATGTCACTGCCCCAGCTGTATGCCGAAGAAGCAATGGAGCTGAGAGAGTTGAAGCTGCTCTTGATGCTGGACACACCGGAAGAAACCGTGGAGCGCAGATTGGACATGGCACCGGACACCGCCGACTGCACGCTGGAGAAGGTTGAGCTGGTCGTGGACTTCACGCCGTTCCAACCCGAAGAAACCGTGGACTTCACTGCGTTCACAGCCGAAGATGCCGTGCTGCGGATGGTGTTCCAGCTGGAACTGAGTACCGACTGGATATTCGACCAACTGCTGCTGGTCAGGCTGCTGAGGTTGTTCCACCCCGCCGTGACGGAACTCTTGACCGCATTGACTGAGCTGGTGGTTGCACTCTTGATGCTGTTCCAGCTCGTATTCAGCACGGTCTGGATGGAATTCCAACTGGACGTTGTCAAACTGCGCAGATTCGTCCACCCGGTCGTGACGGAAGTTTTCACTGCGTTGACTGAGGCTGTCGTTGCGCTCTTGATGCTGTTCCAGCTTGTGTTCAGTGCCGTCTGGATGGAGCTCCAACTGGATGTTGTCAACGTGCGCAGGTTAGTCCAGCCATTGGTGACAACCGTTTTGACTGCACTGACCGCAGTTGTGCTGGCGGATTTGATGGAATTCCAGCTTGCCGTCAGGCTCAACTGGATGCCGGACCAGCTGGATATTGTAAGGGTGCGGAGCTGTGTCCAGCCATTGGTGACTGCGGTCTTTACGCTGTTCAGGCTGGTTGTCACGAAAGTCGTAATTCCGGTCCATGCCGTAGTGAGGTTGGTCTTGACCGCATTCCATGCCGTAGTGGTATCCGAAGCGATGCCGGACCACGCTGCCGACATGGATGCTTTGATGCTGTCGATCTGGGTCGTCACAGACTGTGCCATGCCAGTACAGGCAGTCGATACGGAGGTAGACACACCCGACCATGCGGTCTGGGCTTCCGCCTCCACACCGGACCATGCGTTAGAGGTATCCGTTTTCATCTGGGTGGTAGAGTCACTGGTCTTGCCGGTGATGACATCCCAGATACCACCAAAGAATCCGGAGATTCCTTCCCATGCGCTGGAGATGCCGGACTTGATACCCTCCCACGCAGTGCTTGCCGTAGACTGGATGCCTTCCCACGCCCCGGACAGTCCGGTCGCCACCGTATCGACCGCAGAGGTCACACCCGACTGGATACCGTCCCAAGCTGTAGAGATCGCACCCTTGATGCCATCCCATGCAGACGAGGCAGTGGACTGGATTCCGTCCCATGCGGTCGAGAGTCCAGAGCCGAGCGTGGTGACTGCGCTGGACACAAAGGAGGAGATTCCCTCCCACGCGCCGGAAATGACACCCGAAATGCCCTCCCACACAGTCGATGCCGCCGATTTGATGTTCTCCCAAGCTGTAGACCAGTCGCCGGAGATCACGCTCATGACCGTCAAGATGACGGCCGAGATCGCGTCCATAACGCCGCTGACCACGCCGGAGATTGCCTCCCAGACCGTAGAGAACACCGTCTGCAAGCCGGTCAGGATACCGCCGAGGAAATCGGAGATTCCACTGAAGGTGGACTGTGCGTTCTCGTCCATCTCCCCGGTTTTCCTCGTGAAGAACGAGACGATGCCGTTCCAGATACCCTCGAAGAAATCCTTGATTCCCGTCCAGACCCCGGTAAAGAAATCCGAGATTCCGGTCCAGATGTTGGATGCAGTGGTCTGGATGCCTGTCAGGATGCCGGAGAAGAAATCGCTGATTCCCGTCCAGATTCCTTCAAAGAATCCCTGAATGCTCTCCCAGACCGAGTTCCAGTCCGTACCGAACCAGCCGAGGAACACATCCGCTACACCCTTCAAGGTGTCCAGCACTGTGGAGAAGATGGACTTAATTCCTTCCCAAATTCCGGAGAAAATACCCTTGACCGACTCCCATGCTCCGCTCCAGTTGCCCTGGAAGAGATTGGAGAACACATCAAACAGACCAATCAGCGTGTCGAGGACTGTTCCCAGTACCGTGGATACAACCTGAAAAGCACCCTCAAATACAGGGGCAAGCACCTGACAGAAACCATCCCAGACTGCTTTCAGCACCTCGACAATGTCTTTGAAGTCAAAGCCGAGGGCATTGAGCCGCTGGGTCAGGTGGTCGCAGAAGCCGCGCACTTTTTCGACGATGCCATTCCAGATGTTAGTAATAGCTGTACGGAACTCCTCATTGGTATTCCAGAGGTGCATAAAAGCAGCGACCAGTGTACCAATGACGGCAACCACTGCCATAACCGGTGCAGAGATGCCGCCGAGGGCTGCACCCAGCTTCCCGAACAGTCCGCTTGCGCTGCCCACCCTAGTGGAGAGCAGCCGGATGCCCTTAGCCAGCGAACTGAAGCCCTTTAATGCCGTGCCTGCTGTCGATATGGTTTTGCCCAGCACAATGAGCAGCGGCCCGATGGCCGCGGCCAGAGCCGCCACCTTGAGGATAGTCTCTCTGGTGCTGTCATCCATGCTGTTGAGCTTGTCCACGAATGCCTGCACTGCCGACACGATTTTGCGGATGGTGGGCATCAGGAGGTCGCCAAAAGAAATAGCCAGCTCTTCCAACTGAGATTTCAGAATGGTGAGCTGACCATTTAAGTTATCCTGCATGGTTTCTGCCATGCTCTCCGCAGAGCCATCACAGTTTTCAATGGCACCACGGAGCTTATTGATATCCCCTTCTCCGGAGTTCATTAGGGCGAGGAAGCCGGACATAGCGTTCTTGCCGACCAGCGATTCCGCATTGGCTGCCTTTTCGGATTCGGTCAGACCGGAGAAAGCCACACGGCAGTCCGCAAGGATATCGTTCAGGCTTCTCATGCTGCCGTCCGCATTGCTGGTGGCAATCGTGACCTCGCCGATGTTCTTGCCTGCAAATGTCACTTCACCGGCCAAGTTGTTCATGATGGACCGCAGCGAAGTACCAGCCTGCGATGCCTTGATACCGCTGTTTGCCATGAGGCCGATGGCTTCTGCGGTGTCCTCTGCGCTGAAACCCAGCGCACCGGCGATAGGCGCACAGTACTTGAACGTCTCACCCATCATGCTGACGTTGGTGTTTGCATTGGACGACGCTGCAGCAAGAATATCCGCAAAGTGGCCGGAATCCGAAGCAGATAGACCAAAGGCAGTCAGCGCATCCGTGACAATATCCGAGGTAGTCGCCAAATCCTCACCGGATGCAGCGGCAAGGTTCATGATGCCTTCGATGCCATCCAGCATATCCCCGGTCTTCCAGCCGGCCATCGCCATGTATTCCATAGCGGAGGCAGCTTCGGAGGCAGAGAACTTTGTCTTGGCACCCATCTCGCGGGCTTTTTCACGCAGGGCATCAAAGTCGGAGCCAGTCGCGCCGGAAATAGCAGCGACCTTGCTCATCTCCTGGTCGAAGTCTGCTGCGGTCTTCACCGCCGCTGTGCCTAAGCCAGTGACCGCTGCTGTGACAGGCAGGAATTTCTTGCCTGTCTCCTCGACCTGAGAACCAACCGTCTGGAGCTTTTCTCCCAACGCATCGATCTTGGCAAGGGTCGCATTGGTGACCGCTGCCTGTTCCTGCAGGGATTTAAGGTTCTGCTCCGTCTCCACGATCTCACGCTGGAGCGCATCGTACTGGTCCTGCGTGATCTTACCATCTGCAAGCTGCTGGTTGGCCTGCTCTGCCGCCGTCTTTAGGGTGGTGAGCTTCTCCTTGGTGGCTTCGATAGCCTCCTTCAGCATCCTCTGCTTCTGGGTGACAGCCTCGGTGTTGGAGGGGTCCAGTTTCAGGAGCTTGTTGACATCCTTCAGCTCAGACTGCGTTGTTTTGATGGTTTTGTTGACGCTTTCCAGTGCCTTGGAAAGTTTTGTAGTATCGCCGCCGATCTCAACGGTAATGCCTGCGATTCTGGATGCCATGCGGATAACCACCTCCCCGTGGGCATAAGTAAAGGCCCATCCGCACAAAACGAATAGGCCGAGAGAAATATGATACTCGTAAGAAAGTAACTCGTGAGTTACTTTTTATGTGGGCTTAAAAATTTACAATTCTATCGTTGATATGAGCCGGAAAAAGAGCTATACTTAAATTGAGAAATTGTACTCAAAGGAGGTACGCCCTATGAGTGAATATAACATTGATATTGCCGATATGCAGTGCTGGATTTTCCGTATGGCTCAGTCCAAGTGGAAAATGTCCCCCAGTGACTGCGCTAAACTGTTCAAGAAATACGACATCCTTGGATTTATCGCTGATTGCTACGACATTCTTCATTTGAACAGTTACGAATGCGCTTTGCATGATGTCGAAACTCTGCTCAAGAATCGAGGTGTCACCGTATGATAGGACTTGAAGATGGCATGCTTCTTTACCACGGAAGCTATGTCAGTATTCCCAACATTGACTTAAGCCGTTGTATGGGTGGGCTTGATTTTGGTCGTGGTTTTTACTTAACCTCGTCTTACGAGCAAGCATACAACTATGTCCGGCTTTCTGTTCGCAAAGCAAAACATATTAGTGCTGTACCAGAAGACTTTGACCCAGCGGACGGACAAATTTCAGTCTACAAATTTCATTATGACCCGAATATTCTTGCTTACTTTTTTCAAGAGCCCAGTATCGAATGGCTGCATTTCGTAGCAGCCAACCGAAAGAAAGACCTCTTTCCGCAGCTATTGAAAAAATACAGCGTAATTGATATCATCGGCGGAAAGATTGCCGACGATCAGACAGCCCGTACTCTTCAGATTTATATCAATGGCGAACTTTCCGGGAAACCCGGTAATCCAAAAGTAGACAAAGAAACCATTGAAAGACTTTTGCCGAACCGTCTCAAGGATCAATTTTGTTTCAGAACTCAGGATGCCGTTGATCATCTTGAATTTATAAGGAGCGACCGTTATGGCGACATCAAATTATGATAATGCTGTAAACTATACATCTACAGATTCCCAAAAAGAATGCTGCGCCGTAATTGCAATGCGCGAGGCAGTAGAGATGCTTGCTGCACGAGAAAAGATTCCTTATGAAGAAGCTCTTCTTCGCTTCACAAGTTCTCGTGCGTATGAAGCTCTCTTTGATTTCGATACAGAGATTTGGAAAGAGGGTTCCGATTATCTTCTGAATCTCTACGACTACTGCAATACCCAAAAAACTGCATAAAAATCAGAAATTCACACACGGAAAGGATTCTTTATGAGCGGAACAGCCGTTACCGACTCGCAACGTGAAGAGTGTGCCGATCTCGTCATGCAGGCAATGCTCGAAGATTACTGCACCGAAACAGGTGTTCCCTTCAATCAGGCTTTCTTTGAGTTTTCGAGTTCTCCTGCTTATAAGGAGCTGTTCGATTACTCCACTGGTCTTTGGATGGAGGGTCCCGATTATCTCCGCAATGTCTTTGAAGATACTCGCAAGCCCACCGATTCTGCTTCTGCATAGGAGTTCCGCATGACTGAAAGAGAAATTGACATAGCAGATATGCAATGCTGGGTTTTTCGCATAGCACAGACCAGATGGCATATTTCACCTATCGAATGTGCTGAACTATTCAAAAAGTACGATATACTCGGATATATCTCCGAATGTTACGACTTGCTCTGTACATACAGCTATTATCATGTTGTTGATGACGCTGAAGCAATTTTAGCCGGCCACAATGTCCTTGTAAACGATATCAATTCTCTAAAACAAGCTGCGTCTCCCTTTATTTCCGAAGAAGAGATGTTTCGACGTCTCGGTATCACTGAAGATGACCTTGTTGGTTTTGAAGATGTTGAAATCGAATAGGACTGTATATCACAGTATTTTCCCGCCTGGCAATCGCTGGGCGGGGTTTTTCTTTATCCTCACAAACTTTCGTGCTTATTTTGCAATCAATATAAGCACGAAAGTTTGGTTAGAACCGGTCAAAGTCAGCCTGCGATGCCAGCTCCTGATACGGATACTCATCGTTCTGCCGCTCTGTGAACATATCATTGACCAACCCGATGGTCAGCAAGTCGAGGTCGGCTATGCTGATACCGAGCTGAACACAGCGCAGCATGAAGAGCGGGGTGGTCATTACCCGCTCACTTTTGCGAGGTTTTTTCTTGCCTCTACCTCCGTCTGGACATTCAGACCCCACAGTTCGATCAGCTGAGGCAGAATCTGGTAGATAGAGAAGGTATTGAAGTTTTCCAGCCACTCATCCGGGGTGTCCGGCACCTGGTCCGGATGGGCGTGCTTCGCCATAATATAGGCGATATTCTCGAACATTTCCAGACTAAACAGGTCAAGGCTGGAGCTTTCCTCATCGTTATCCCCCACGCTCTTTTCCAGAGAACGCAGGTCTTTGTAGATATCCCGGCCGAACTTAATGCGATACAGCCTCGGCACGGCTGCGCTGGCGCGGAAATCAACCTGCTGTCCATCAATCTCGATTTTCTTCGTAATAGCCATAAGTCAAATCCTCCATTTCATGTAGAAAGGGCAGAGCCTCCGCCCTGCCCTCAGTTCGTGTCGCGCTTACTCTGCCGGGTCGATACTGACCAGTGCATTGCTGCCGCTGACGGTGGGCAGCTTGCCATCCCATTTCTGGATCTTCTGGTACTCGATCAGAGGTTCCGACAGGCTCTCTGCAATCTTGCGGTTCGCTTCGGCCTGTGCATCCGCAGCAATGGAAGTCTTCTGTGCCTCTGCCTCGGCGTTGGTGATTGCCACTTGCTTGTCGGCTTCTGCCTTTGCAATGGCGGCCTCGTTCTCGATTTTCTGCTTGTCAGCGTTCTGCTGGGCAATGGACTTCTGCTGGATGGCAGTGTTGTATGCCTCTTCAAAATCCATGTTGTTGATGACCACCTTATTGATGAACACAGCACCCTCGCCATACTTCTGGTTCAGGGACTCTGCCAGCTTCTGCTGTGCCAGCGGCTCGATCTTGGTGCGGTTGGTGACCTTATTGGGGCCAAGCTCGGCCATGGCGGACTTGATGGCAGATGCCACCAACTCGTCACCAACCAGATTCTTGGTGTCAGACACATTTGCGTACAACCATGCGCTCCTTTCGGGAAGCACCTGATAGGTCACGATCACATCTGCGGCATACACAGGAGTCTTGTCGGAGGCTTCGCCCCAGATCTGTGCCTCGATGTGCTTGTCCTGCTGCTTGTTGGACACGGTATGGATGCTCTGGACAAACGGAATGGTGAAGTTGAGCTTGCCGCTCTGGATGGTGGCCTCCTGAATCTGGCCGAAGCTGGTCTTCACGCCCGTGTAGCCGGTTGGGACGATGGTCACCGACTGGAACAGCAGGAAGGCCACGAAGATGACAGTGAACAGGGAAAATACACGATGCTTTTTCATATCAGAAATCTCCTTACACAATAATGTAGGAAGCAGAGCCGAAGCCCTGCCTCAGTTTTGTCAGCCCTGGGGTTCATCCTCCACAGGGTCGGTCACGCTGGCGGCTTCTGCCTGCGGCTCGTAGACCTTCTCGTACCACTTGTTGTAGACATCATCGCTAGTGTTGGTGCCTGTCTTGGCCTTGACATAACCATTCGCCAGCGGGGTGGCCTGCAAGGTCAGGGTGTCGGTCTTGACCTCCTTGCTGTCCTCGTTGGTATCACCTTCGATGGACGGACGGGATGCGACACAGTTGTACATGACATGACGGATATGCCGCTGATCGCCATCGAACTCAAACAAGAATGCGAAGTGCTCCAGTTCGGCATTGGCGTTTTCCGCCAGAACGCCGTTGCCATCCAGTTCCTCGTGCATAATGTCCGTGAGGAAGGACTCCGGGATCAGGGCGATTTCCAGATCACCCTCATAGCCGGAGTTGTTATTCACGACATAGTAGGCGATGTTGTCCGCATAGAACGGTTCGATCTCACCATTGGCATCCAGGGACAGACTGACTGCACCGGGAATGCGTACCGGGGTATCGTAGGTAACGCCGCCGTCCTCGTCAAAGGTCGCCTTGGCGTAATGGCAGTTTTTCAGGCCGTACTTGACCTTGTTGCTTTTCTTGCCCATTGCTTTCTCCTCTCGTGAAAAAAAGCCCTGCGGCTGACTCAGACGGTCAGCTCATACAGGACTTCATACATCTTCTCTGTCTCGATCCAAACCTCGCTCTTTTCATAAAAGAGTTCATGTTCGGTCAGGACTTCTTCGATTGCTGCCTCAGTATCCGGATCTTTGTAATCGGTGTACACCTCAATGTCCAGCCGATTGAAGTGGTGGTACACGATGCCGTCCGCACTAAAATTTGCGGCTTTCGGATACAGAAAACAGATGAATGGCGGATCAGGGCTTTCCCCTTCTGCAAAATGGTCATACGCATAGGGCAGCCCCATTTCTTCCACCATCGCTTTGACTTCTGCGTGGGTCATGGCATCCTCCTACTTCAGTGCTTTCTCGATGAGGCTTTGGAGCAGCTCGACCCCCTCCTGCTCGGCAGGAGCAATGTGCGGTCTTGCCGCCACACGCCCACCGCCGCGCTTGGCGTGGCCCTTTTCCAAAAGATGCGTCAGCTGGTATCGGTCTTTGGAATGGACGACCATCTGAAGGCTCTGACTGGATTCCTCCTGCTTGGTCGCCACCCAGCTCGACTTATACCGACCGGTCCGGGATGGCGCGCCGGCCTCGATTTCCTCCTTGACCGTCTTTGCCGATTTCCGAACCGCTCGTTTGACCTCGGAGGATGCCAGCTTCGCATATTCCTGCAAGCCCTCGTTGATGGCTTCTGCCATTCCGTCGATACTCACGGTCTTGCTCATTTCTGCCTCCGCTCCAGCCGACAATGCAGCTTGATGGTCTTTTTACCATAGTTCATCGGGTCCACGGACGTGATGTCGTAAAGCTCCCCACGGAACAGGACCCGGAAACCGGTGGAGGTCAGCTTATTGACCTCGCTACACCAACGTACTGTGAACACAACGCTTTTCTGTTCGGCCGTGACTTCACCTTCATCCTCCTGCGCCTCAAAGGTCGAAGCGTAGGCGAAGCAGGTGTAATAATCCACCCATGCGTTCCGATGATTTCCGACCTTATCGGTCATGTGCTTACTTTGCTGGATCGTGATCCTCTCGTTCAGCTTATCGATCATCAGAACACCCCCTCCCTCACAGCGAACAGAATGGAACGAAGCGTCAGCATCAACTGCTTATGGTCCGCTTCGTCCCGGTGCTCGTACAAATAGCCCAGTGCATACAGAATTGCCACACGGCAAGTGCTGCGGAGGGCTTCCAGCTCCCTCGTCGGTGTGACCCCGTTCTCGGCATCCCGGTCAGCGGCATTGACTGCCTCCCACTGGTCATCTGAAAGCCGGCCCACATCCTTGCACATCTGCTCGGCCGAGGAAAGCAGGATACCGATCAGGGCATCTTCATCCCCGCTGTCCACGCGCAGATAGGTCTTCGCTTCAAAAAGCGGGATCAGTGCCATGATCGGTCATCCCCCTCTCTTATCAGCCGCCGGCAGCCATCTGGAGGAGCTGCACGGACTCGGGCAGGATCAGCTTGCCATCGACACGCTGAGTGGTCAGGAAGCCGACCTGATCCGTGCGGGCATACAGCTCGTTCAGGCGACGGAAAGTGCGGTTCTGGCGGTCAGCCACCCAGTAGTAGCTGTAGTCACCAAAGGCCATGACCTTGTTGCCGCCCTTGATCTCCGGCATGAAGGCGGAGGTCTTCAGAGGACGGTTCAGCAGAGTATCGGGCTTGCCGATCTCCAGACCCGGCTTCCAGATATAGTTGCCGTTGTTGTCCTTGATGGTCATCAGCTGCAGCACCAGTGCCTCGTTGCAGAGGAACTGCGCCTTCTTGCGGTAAGGAGCCTTCAGCGCATAGTACAGCTTGAAGATCTCATCAAAGGTGACAGCATCCTGCTTGGCAGCCTTGACACCGACCTTTGCGCCGCCGGTCTCAGCCAGCAGACCCAGAGGCTTACCAACACCGTCACCGGTGATGAAGGCGCGCTCCTCCGCATTGCCCATACGCACACCGAAACGGCGGGCAATATAGGTGGCGAGGTCAAAGGCGGAGTCGTTCAGCAGCTCGTTGGAAATCTTGATCATGGTACCCAGCTTGTAAGCGGACAGCATGGTCTGACCGAAGGTCGCATCGCTTTCGGGGATCTCCTCGCCCTCATCGATCCAGCTTGCCTCGCCGGTATCCTCTGCAATGGGAATCTTGCGGGTGCCGGAGCTGGTACGGATGACAGTCGCCATGCCACGGAAGATGTTGTTCTCCTCCAGTGCCTCCACCAGCTTCTTTTCGAACTCATCGGGAACGGTAAAGCCGCCCTCGGTATCCTCGCCCACAGACAGAGCGTTGCGTACCTCGCCGTAGTGACCACGGTTGCGGATCATGTTCCAGAAGTTCTCGGCGTACTCGGCAGTGGCAGTCGGCTTTACATCCTTCTTTGCACCGTTCTTAGGATCGGCATGGATGGGGTTGGAAGTGGGCGCAGACAGCTGTGCCTCGATCTGTGCCTGCTGTTCCAGCCGCTCGATCTCAGTACCCAGGTCCTTGACCTCCTGTGCCATCTTGTTGTACTGCTCCACAGCCTCGGCCTTGACCAGACCGTTATCGCCGCGGTTCTTTTCCAGGAAATCCTTGGTCTGCTCCCAGAGGGTATTGCGCTTGGTGCGCAGTTCCAGAATCTTACTCATAGTGTTGTACCTCCATGAATTTCGTGTTTTCGGCATGAAAAAGCCGGGGCGCATCATTTCATGCACTCCAGCTGTTTCATCAGGACGTTATAGGAGTAATCCCCTTCCTCCGTCTTTCCGTCCATGTCAAGGACAGGACCGGCTTCCGCAGGGAGATCACTGGGCGGCTCCGTTTGAGCCGCAGGGGTATCAGGCTTGACTCCCAGACGATTCAGGACGATTAGATCCATCTGACGGCTGGAGAAAAGGTGCCCTGCCGTATCCTGTTGGAACGGCTTTTTTTCTTCGCCCTCGCCCGGTTCTTCATCGGGAGTCTTCTCCGGCTTATCGGGGTTCGCCGGGTCACTGTCAGGTTCATCCTCTTTCTTTGAGAAAAGGATTTCATCCGCAAAGCCCAATTCCACGGCTTTCTTCGCATTCATCCACGTTTCGTTGGACATGAGGTTTGCGATTCGGGCATGGGACAGGCCACTCTTGGATGCGTAGGCGTTGATGATACTTTCCTTGACCTCGTTCAGCACCTCGATGGCCTTTTCCATATCCTTGGTATTGCCCATCGCCACGGTGCTGGGGTCATGGATCATCAGCATAGCAACGGGGCTCATCTGAACAACATCACCGGCCATGGCAACAACGGATGCCGCAGAAGCGGCAATCGCATCGATCTTGACCGTGATGCTGCCCTTGTAGTCCTTGAGCATGGTATAGATCTCGGCAGCAGCAAACACATTGCCGCCCGGACTGTTGATCCAGACGGTCACATCACCCTCACCGGCATTCAGCTCATCCCGGAACATCTGCGGAGTGATCTCATCTCCCCAGAAAGATTCCTCATCGATGGGGCCTTCCAGCCGGAGGGTTCTGGTCTCGTCACTGTCCTTGATCCAGTTCCAGAACTTTTTCATCTTGCTCTCCTCTCTTTCTGTCGTTTTGGCGTACTCTCACTCTGCCGATTTTCGCTGTCAAGGTTTTCTTCCTCTGGCTGTGTCTGCTGAGGCTGATTTTGCTGGGCAGCGGCAGCCTTGTTCTGCTGTGCCAGTCCAGCATCCTTCAGCTTCACATAGCCGCCGTTCAGGTAGTAGTCGTCACCGCCCTGGTCAGCCGGGATCAAGTCCATGTTTTCCAGACGATGGATATCGTTGGGAGACAAAAAACCGTTGCTGATGCCGGTGGCGTAGCCGTTCATCCGGCTCTGGTAATCGCCCCGGAGCAGACCATCCACATTGAATTTCGGAAAGTAGGTATCCTGTTCTTCCTCCAGCAGCAGATCCTTGATGATACCCTGCTCGATGCGGACGATCCACGGAGTCAGGGAATGCATCACAAAATTCAGAGACTGGTATTCAATGTTGGAGAAGGTTGCTCTGGAAAGATCCGCCACGAGATGCGGAGGCACACGGAAGATACGGCAAATCTCCGTCACAGAGAACTGCTTTGTTTCCAGAAACTGACTATCCTCCGGTGGAAGGGAGATGGGCTTGTAGGTCATTCCTTCTTCGAGCACCGCCACACGATGGGCATTGGCTGCGCCACCGTATGCCGCTTCCCAGTTATCCCGGACACGATTCGGGTCCTTGATGACCCCGGGGTGTTCAAGGACACCGCTGGGCTGTGCGCCGTTTTTAAAGAAGGATGAGCCGTATCGATCCACCGCAATGGAAGTGCCGAGGCTGTTCTTCATCATGGCGATCGGAGAAAAGCCGATCAGACCATTGAAACCCAGTCCCGGCACATGAAAGATCTCGTCCCGACGAAAGTAGATATCCTTGTTCTGCTCTCCCGGAACTTCGTCCGTATATGCGTGGTAGATATAATAGAGTTCTCCGCTTTCGTCCCGGTCCACCTCGACGTTTTCCGGCAAAAGCGGATACAGACCCAGTACTGTATTCTTTCCATCCCGGACGATCTGTGCGTAGGCGTTGCCCCAAAGAAGCAGATGGGTCATCAGGGTCTCCCAAAACACAAAGGACGTCATTTCCGGGTTGGGCTGTCGGTACAGGATCTTGTACAGCGGATGATCTCTTGCCTTTTCCTTGTTGCCGTTCTCGTCCGTTACCCGATACAGGTGTAGCGGCAAAGCGGCAATGGATTCTGCCAACAGTCGGACACAGGCATACACGGTCGGGATCTGCATGGCGGCCTTTTCATCCACCTGTTCCCCGGCATTGGATCGGCCAAACACAAAGGTCTGCCCGGAATCACGGACATTGTCCGTAACCTGGGGCAGACCTTCTTTCGGTGATGGGGTTTCAGGTTGGGGAGAGTCTCTTGGGTTTTCAAAACCCAGCCATTCCCAGAATGTCATCAGGCGTTATCCCCCTTCTCCAGCTCCGGCAGACCGGCCAGGCTGGTTCCGAGGGAGGCCACGCCAGCCACAATCGCTGCGCTGCCTACCGCCATCCAGTCCACCGTGCCGCTGGGCATCTGTGTCACGACCAGTGCTGCACCGGTCTGGAACATGGTCTTTGCGGCGCGGATACTTGCTGCGCGCCACCAGCCTGCACTCATCAGATACTTCATATTCTTATCCTCCATGCTTTTGTGTATCAAAAAACGATCATGTCACGTTCATCGTAGATGCTGCCCTGCTGCTGTCCTTCATTTCGGATGCAGCGGTCTAGTGCCATGATCGCAGCGACGATACCGTCAATTTTCTCCGGCGACTTTGCCTTGGTAGGCTTGATATTGCCGGCCGGATCAGTGTCCACGACCACATTGCCAGCCATCCATGCCATGATGGGGTTGCCGCCGTGAACGATACGTCCTTCCATCAGGAGCTTATAGAACTCCTTGGTGGGCGGGCTCATATCCTTAAATCCTTGTCCGAAAGGTACGACCGTGAATCCCATCCCCTCTAGGTTCTGGGTCATCTGCACCGCTCCCCATCGGTCAAAGGCGATTTCCAAAATATGATAAGTCTTGCCCAGTTCTTCGATGACTTTTTCGATGAACCCGTAATGGATGACATTGCCCTCGGTCGCCATCAGGTAGCCCTGCTGGAACCAAATGTCATAGGGCACAGATGCCCTGCGCACACGCTGGGGAATCGTATCCTCCGGAATCCAGAAGAACGGCAGCATGATGTACTTTTCCTCCGGGGTTCTGGGCGGGAACATCAGCACAAAAGCCGTGATGTCACCGGTGCTGGACAAGTCCAGTCCACCGTAACAGTCACGGCCTTTGAGGGCTTCCATATCGATTGGCTGGTTGCCGAGGTCATAGATGTGTTCCGGGATAAATCGGGTCAGAGAGGACACCCACATATTCAGACGGAGCTGCTTGAATACATTCTCCTCTGCTGGGTTGTCCAGTGCCTCTTGGTAAGCATCCCGGACGCGCTGGATCTGGATGGTCTGTCCCAGTGAGGGGTTGGCCTTATACCAGTTGACTTCATCGTGCCAGTCATCCTCATCGGTCAGACCATAGACCACCGGGTAAAAGGTGTGGTCAATTTTCCGACCGTTCAGCAGGTCAAGGGCTTTCATGTGCAGCTCATAGCAGATACTCTCCTTGTCCGTGCCGGCCGTGGTAATCAGGAAGAACAGCGGCTGTTCACGGGCGTCACCGGAACCTTTGGTCAGGACATCGTAGAGCTTGCGGTTGGGCTGGGCGTGTACCTCATCCAGCACCAGACCGGACACATTCAAGCCGTGCTTTGTGCCGACTTCCGCCGACAGCACCTGATAGAATCCGGCATTGCTGTAGTTGACGATACGTTTGGTCGCCGCCATGATCTTGCAGCGTTTCATGAGTGCCGGCGTCATCTGCACCATCTGGTTGGCAACGTCAAAGACGATGGATGCCTGCTGACGGTCGGCGGCTGCGCCATAGACTTCTGCGGAGGGCTCGTTATCGGCAAACAGCAGATACAGTGCCACCGCAGCGGCCAGCTCGGACTTGCCGTTTTTCTTGCCGATCTCGACATACGCTGTGCGGAACTGACGGTTGCCACGCTCGTCCACGATGCCAAACACATCCCGGATGATCTGTTCCTGCCACGGCAATAACCAGAACCGTTTGCCTGCCCACTTGCCTTTGGTGTGACGGAGGTTTTCTATAAAACGCACAGCCCGGTCAGCCTTTTCTGCATCGTAATGGGAGGTCGGCAGCATGAACCGGCTGGGCTTGTAGTTCTTGAGCGTCGGGTAATTTTTAGGGCGTGTCTCTGCCATTATCCGTCACCTCCCAGCAGGCTTTCCATCTCATCAGCAGCATCCGCAGGACCGCCGTCCGATGCAATGATCCGGCTTCGGGAAGAAGGTGTCAGACCGAACTGTTCAGCAAACCGGTTCATGATCTTCAGATAGGTCTGGGCAATGGACACCTGCGGCACCTGCTGCCAGTACCCGGACGGTGTCTTGACGATGGAACCGTGCTGGGTGATGAATTCTTCCGCCTCCTTCCATCGTGCGTATGCCTGACAATAGCCGGCGAAGGCAGCCATGTCCACTTCGGTCAGGATGCCGATGGCTTCCATCTGCTTGGCAAGCCGCCGCCATTCCTTTTTTGCTTCCGGCTCCAGCCATTTCGGACACGCCGGTGCTTTCTTTGTGGGCTTCGGTTCGCTGGTATTCAGCGGATGCTTGCCCGGATTGCCTTCCAGTTCCTTCATGGCGGTCGGCTTCGGTTTTCTGCCTCTGGTAGCCATGGGCTTCCTCTCCCTTCTTCAGAAATTGGTATAAGAAAAAGGACCTCCGAAGAAGTCCGTTGTATATCAAACACGGCGGATACGAGACACAGCCCCCTGCGGGGCGTGTGTCCTTTATTGGTTATGCGTTGGGGTTGGCTTCTTTCCAAGCCTCGTACTCATCGACCAGCTCTGCCTCCTCGATGACCTGCCAGACCGCGCAGAATCGGATGCGCTGGCGTTCTATGTCCTCGGCCGTCCAGCTCTCCGGCTTGTGGCTCATGTCGTGGTAGGCATCCATCTCGGCTCTCGTCCGCTGGAAAAGGATGTCCTTGAGCTGCAGGGTTTCGGCGTTGTTCCGCAGGGTGTACCGCTTGTCCTCGGCTGCCCGGCAAAGTTTGCCAAGGTCATCGCAGTTGATGCTCATGTCCTGCTTGAACATGAGCTCAATGCCGGTCAGCTCTCGCTCGGTGGCAGCCGCCTGAATGCTGGCAAGGTAGGTTTTGGCTTTCTTCATCATGGTCTGTATCCTCCGTATGCTTTGTTTTCCGTGGGGCTTCTCCCCTTCGGTGTGACTGTATATTACCGTCACTGGGGAAGTATATCAAGCGGCTATGATACACGATCATTCGCCCACAGTCTTGTCGGATATGTGTATATCCTGCGCACGGAAGATCTGCCGCAACGAGCAAAAGCCCCCCGCAGGGAGTCCCCGCCCATATCTCAGTGTGCGTTCCGGATGCACCATTCGATGGCGTGTCCGGCATCCGAGAAGACCTCATCCGAAATCTTCAGCAGTTCCAGCCGGCACTCGATCGATGAAAGCCCTTCCTTGGGGTCCTCAGCGAATCCGTAAACCGCAGCCTCCACGCCGCCCTTCCAGTTCGTTTTGGCAACCAGAACCCGGTCGCCAAACTGCAGGATGCTGTCGTTGCAGGGACTGAGCAGGTCGTAGTAGCTCTCGATGCTGATGCTGTGTTCCGGGAAGTTGTTCAGATGCTTCTTCATGGTGAAATCCTCCGTGTTTTTTCATTCCGTAGGGTCTTCCCCTTTCGGTATGCACATATTACCGTCATGTGGGGAGGATAGCAAGCGGCTATGCTGCACGATCATCCGCCCGGAATACCGGGCAGAATGTACATCACTCTCCGTCCTCGGCATCCTGTTCAATGAATTCCCGGATTACTTCATAAAAGAGCTGGGGGTCGTATTCCAGCGGCTCACGACCTTGAGAAAAATCAATTTCAATCTGGTCCTTGACCATCTCCTTGGCAGCTTCCAGCGTGAAGCCAGCCTTATCCTCGTCATTCATATTGTTGTAGATGTCCACGATAAGGTCCATGGCTTTTTCATCGTTCATACTCATTCCTCCGTTGCCCCACCACCTCGCCACACAGCCCCTGTGTGGGGCTTGTGCGGTTTGGTTGGGGGAGTTTGTTGGCTTGCATCTGCGCCCCCTTTGTGGGGGCTGTGTCGGGCTTACTTCTCCGCCTTGCCCAGAAGGTAGGCTTCCTCCATGGCTTTCTGGATGCCCCAGACGGGAACCTCGATGAAATCCTCGCTGTCGCAGCCGCGCGCTTCAAGGTCGCCTCGGCTTTCCACCTCCACCATCAGGCGCTTTGCGATGTCCAGCAGGGCTTTCTGCTGCTTCTTGGTCAGGGTCTGCTTTTTCATGTCTATGTACCTCGCTTTCGTTTTTGTGACTGTATATTACCGTCACGTCTCACAGATAGCAAGGCCGCAGATCACACGATCATTCACGCCAGGATCGGTGTATATTTGAGAGTCCAGGCACAGGAAAAGGGGCCGCCCTTTCAGGCAAGCCCCCGCCGTTTTCTGCTCAGTAGTCTTCTTCCTCATCGTAGTCATCTTCGCAGTCGTCGTAGTCCTCTTCCTCATCGCAGCTGTCGTCCCAGTCTTCCGCCATATCGCGGTAATCCCACATATCCTTGGTGGGCTGGCTGCGAAGGTCGGGGTTCTGCTTGATGTAGTCGGCAACCGCACCCTCAAGGGTATCCAGAACCTTTTCGTAGGCATCCTCGCTGAAGATCTCCCAAAGGGCTACGGTCAGGCTGCTGATTTCTGCGTTGCCCTTGGCGATCAGGAACCGGGCCGCGGGGTTGCAGGTTTCTTTGCCGTAGCCCTGGTTGACCATGTCGCCGTCGTTGAAGAATCGGTACCCGATCCGTGCGGTGGCTCTGACCAGTTCTCCGGCGAGGCTATCCGCCTTGCCGCTCGTGGGAACCAGTTCCTCGAAAAGCTTATTGATGCGGTTTTCATTCTTCGTCATTTTTGTATCCTCCAGCGTGTTTTTTGTGTTTTCCGTGGGGTTTCCCCTTTCGGTATGCACATATTACCGTCACTTTCGTACACTATCAAGCGGCTATGATACACGATCATTCGCCCCTGGATTTGTGTACATTCGGGCGGTATGACATTGGACGGACACGAGCAAAAGGCCGGTTTCCCAGCCCCTTGCCCCTATCCGTCCGGTTTACTTGCGGATTTCGAGGTAGCTTGTATTGCCCCAGCAATCAGTGGTCTTGAACCGCACCTTCTGTTCGGTTTCCCGGTCGAGGGCAACCTTCTTCAGAAGTTTCATCTTCTGGATGCGCCGCAGAAGGTCTGCTGCGTTCTCGGCATCTTCGATGGCATCCTGGATCTCGACCACCGAGCAGTCGGTGCCGTACCAAAGATTGCTGAGTGCCTCCGGAATGCCGTTGGCAGTGAAAAGTCGGATGTTCGTGTAGGTCATGGTGTTATCTCCCTTCGTTTTTGTGACTGTATATTACCGTCACTCAGGGGTGATAGCAAGCGGCTAATGTACACGATCATCTAGCCCAGCACTCCGGAAAATGTGTCACTTTGCGCCGTTGTGGTATTCCTCGATATACTGCCTTCCGTCCGATTCGGTGACCACCGCAGGGTAGCGCACACGGCTGCCGTGCCGGGTCAGGAGCTCGGCGGCAAGGTCTGCCAGTTCTCCGAGGATCTCCATGTTCCATTGGAGGTCGTCATCCTCCGCCATGACCTTGCAGAATTCATACGCAGCGTTGTAGATCTCATCGTTGCGGGCACTCTGGGCATCCGAAAGCTCCAGTTCCTCATCCGTATCCGTCGCCGTGGGTTTCGGGCACTCTGCCCAGCGCCCTTCGTAGGTCTCGCCAGCCTCACAGCCGTCGGCATCGTATTCGTTGACCCGAACCCACCGATTCGACTGGAACACACGCTCCGTGATGCCGTTTTTCCGGATGCTGAGCATCACCTTCTCCCCATTTTCATTGACACCCCATAGGGCGTCCGGGTAATCCCCGAACTCCTGAATCATCTGGCGGCGAGTGGCAAGGTCGCCAAAATTGGCGGCCAATACGTTGAGCCGGATCGTGTCCAGCTTCTTGTCCAGTTCCTTATCCATGTTCGTTCTCCCCTTTCAGAATTCCAAGGTCTCCAGAACCTCGTCCGTGCCGGTCTCCCAGTCGTGGCGAGTCAGGCGGATGCGGCTGTACATCTCGGCGCTGTCCGGCTCATCGAAAAGCCGGAAGCATTCTCTGGCAAACCCCTCATTGGTGTACTGCTGGGTCTCGTCGGGCTGGCCGTCCAGCCGGGTGAAGGTGATCTCGTAGGTGTAGCGTTCCATGTTTTTTCCTTCCTTTCCGTTTCGGTATGTGCATATTACCGTCGTTTTGGCATAATAGCAAGGCCATAAAACGTCATATTATCGACGATCATCAGCCCATATCTTTGTCGGATTTATGTCGATAAATGGCCTTGATAACTATGTGTTTTAGAGCGAATATACAGACACCGAAAGGAAAACACAAACGGAAAACGGAGGCAACCACCATGAAAAAGACCATCAGCGAGATTGAAAGCATCATCGAGGACCGCATTGCAGAGCTTGAAGAAGAATACGAGCTGGACATTTTCGACCGCAACGACATCCGGGAAGAAGAATACCGCAAGGGCGGTTGGAAACACGACCCCTTCCCCGAAGAACTGGAGGAGGAAGAGGACGAGGAAGAAGAATGGCATTACATGAGCCTTGAGCAGCAGCTCTACGAAGTCGGCATGAGCATGCGGGATTTCCTTTAAGGGAATCCGCCAAGGAACCCCCAGCAAAGGCTGGGGCTGTTCCTCGTTGTCCCCGTTTTCCGTTGACCATATACACAGTTCTGCCGCCCAAAGATCGTGGAAGATCCTGCTCTTTCCCGGCTTGCTATTCTTGCAAACCAGAGCTAATATACAGTAAACTGGGAATGGGTTCTCGATGATTCGAAGCCCCCACCAGCCCACAAGCCACCCCCTTCTGCCTAGGCAGAAGGGGCCGTTTTCTTTATTCGGGCTGTGTGCCGTCGCTGATTTGGATGGCCGCGAGTCCCGATGCGGTGCGAACGAAAAGTTCCGGATTCCAGAACCGTTTCCTGAACTTGTCCACAAGTTCCGGCGGCAAGTCCGTGAAGTCTTCCTTGCCTAACCCGCAGAGGAAGAAGCTGCCTCGGATCGGCTGTCTCAGTTCCCGGATATACCGGCTGAACAGCTTATCCGTAAACAGTCCGTTGTCATCCGTGACCAAGGCGACCGGTTCCGGCCACGGGTAGGTTGCCGTGATGCAGTCGCAGTCCAGCACCTTATAGTACTCTTCCAGCGTGGGCTGGATATCGATCTCCTTCGGATGTTCCCTCGGCTCGACCAAAAGCACCTTCATTCGACCCACCCCGCTTTCACGATCGCCCAGTCGGTCAGCGGTGTTGCTTCCCCAAGAAAGTCTTCCATCGCTTCGACCGTACCGCAGGTGTTGCACACCATGATCTCTGCGTAGCGGCTGAGGGCTTGCTGCTGGTGGTCGTAACAGTCCGGCTCAGTGCCGCACCGTGGGCAACGTGGGCCCGCGTGTCGCGTCTTACCGAGGTGGTCGAGCGATTTCTTTACCTCGGCCTCGGACGCCACACGGTGGCAACTGTCCGCGCCGTAGGCAACGTTCAGGCTGCCGCCCGTATCCCACGAAACCATCACATTGCCGGCATCGTCCACACCCCGGCAGGTTCCCTGTGTGCCCAAGGCCGGTGCCTGGGCATCTTCCATCCGGTCCAGCACCACACGGCAGCCGACCGGGAACTGTGTCCGCAGCGTTTCTACGGTCTTCTTGTCCGGAAAATTCATCTCCGCACCTCCCTGATCAACTGCTCTGCCCTTCTCGGGTCATTCGTACACTTTTTCAGTGCGCCTTCCAGAATGTGCATCGGGAAATGGAATGCCTTGTACCCGTCATGGAGCACCTTGTAGTAGTACCGGCTCGGCATCCGCTCGCCGTAGGTGTCTTCCATGATGTAGACCATGGCAGTGACGGTCATGGGCTCTGCATCTTTGCTCACCACCTCGACCGTCATGTTTTCCTTGCGATAGAAGCTCGGATAACCCTCGTAGATGTCGAGGTTCTTCTCATCGCCAGCGGAGATTTCCCACACCAGAACCGGTGTGTTCTTTCCCTTGTTCGGCAGGATGGTCGCACAGCCATGGAAGGCCAACTCCCAGTCTTCCAGAACGGCCTGTCCCACAATGCGGGCATCCGGGCACCGCTGTGCCATTTGCTCCACCGACAGGTTGCTGCCGTATGCAATGTAATACTTCTTTTCGTTCATAGTCGCTTGCTCCTTTCGTTTCCGCTGTTGTCTGGCGGTATGCTATATATGCCTCTGTTTTGCCCGAATAGCAAGGCCAATGTGCATCATATCCTGCACAATGATTTCCTCACAGGATCGGCAAAATTGTACTCAGTCGATTTCTTTGAGGAACTCCACCGCTGCCGCCTTTCCGATGCTGGAAGACAGCCCGCTGTGCAATGTGTCTGTCGGAAATCCCCACTCCGTATATCCGTCTGCCAATAAGTCGAAGTACTCATGGCTGGGGCAGCCGAGCTGCCGTTCTTCGTGCAGGATGTATGCCATGCAGGTTTTCAGCTTCTTCATCCGATGCCCATCCAGATTCCAGACGGGAAGCTGGAACTGCTTCTTGTAATAGTACCGAGGGCAGCCCTCATACCGATCCAGCAGCAGTTCATCAAACTCGGAAAGCAGCCATACCACAGCTGGGACGCTTTCATTGGCATCCTGCTCGATGGTGGCGTAGCACCCAGTCTTGCTTTTCTTGAACAGGAGTCGGTATCCGTAGATTTCGGTAACACCGACCGGCACCGCATAGGGGCATCTGTGCCCCATCCGCTCCATGTCAAGGTTGCTGCCGTAGGCAAGATAGTACCGGGACGGCTTTCTGCTGATCCCACCCTTGTCGAACCGGAAGTGATCAATCACCGACCTCACCGCCTTCCGCTGCGGAAAAGTCCACGCCGTCAAAGTCCTCAGCTTCCAGAACGATCTGTCCGTTGTGCCACCAGTCGCTGACCGCCTGGACGGCCTCATCCATCGTGGGTTCCTTGATCTCAGATTCGTTGACCTCGACCACCCGTTTGAGGGTCTCGGTGATGACCACCCGGAACGTTCTGCCGGGTGCGGTTTCTCTGGTTTCATTTTTCATGGCGTATCGCCCTCCTTCTACCGCCTAAAGGGCGGTTGCCCGCCCGATAGGTGCCCGTGCAAGTCGGCGCTTATGCGTTGCGCCAGCTTGCGTTGCCCTCCATATTCCGCAGAAGGATCTCCCGTGCTGTTTTGAACTCGTCCCCGATGAAACCCAGCCGAAGCATCCAGCACCGCATTGCGTATTTCTCGTTGTCAGTCTGCTGGGGTTTGGGGCTTGCGGTCTTCACCATCTTGGCAAGCTGGCTCATTGCGAGGCAAAGCTGGATGTAGGCTTTCAGCTCACCGGCGTGAAGTCCGTTCTGCTTGCCGTCGCTGGGGTCGGCAAACTGGAAAAGCCGGAATTCAATCGTGCCCTTGGTGAAGGTGGCGTGGAGGTTCAGCATATGGTATCGGCTTTCATTGTAGTGTGCCGTTCTGCCGTAGTCTGCGTGGTTGCCGGCGTACCAGATGTCGGCAAGCTCGGTCATGGTCGTCGGCTTTCTCTTGTTCAGCTGGTCAAGGAATCTGGGGTCGACCACTCGGCAATACTGTCCGGTTCTGCCTGCATCGATGCGAATCGCTCTGCCGATTTGCTGTTCATGTGCTGCCATGATGTTGACCAGATTCCGCAGGGTCTTGGGGGTGTGGCTGCCCTTGCCGATGTGGATGTGAACACCGCATCCCCGGCTGGGGCTGGACTTTGCGCCAGCCTTGCGGAGCAGTCGGATGATTGCCTGCAAGGTCTCGATGTCCTCGTAGGTAAGGATTGGGGTCACCATCTCGCACTTTTCAGCTTCCGGTCCGTGGATACTGATGTCTCGCTGGAATTTCCAAACCCTGCCCTGCTGGTCCTTGCAAGCCCAGCTCATGTACCCGTACTCGCCGGCTGCGTACCATGCGGTCGTTCCGAAGAACTCGGCAACCTTTCTGGCGGCTTTCTCACGGGTGATGTTGTTCATCTCAACCTCGACCCCGATGGTCTGCATCTTCATGGCTTCGATCTGCTCTCTGGTCTTATCGTTCATGGTGTTTATCTCCTTTTGTCTTGTTCTGTTCCCCTTGCGGTATGTGCATATTACCGTCATGTGGGGAGGATAGCAAGGCCATAAAGGGTCAAATAATCACCGATCATTCAAGGCAAAGATCGTGTACATTATAGGGAAAAACACACTTGATACTGTACATTTTCAGAGTTAATATCGGTACAATGGAAGAAGCTCTCTCTTATCCGGCGGCCCCCATAAGGGGTCAGGAGCTCACGCTCCCGCCTCCTGCGCCTGGGGTGCGCCGTCTGCCCCACAGTCGGGCTGTGTGGGGGATTCCGCTGCCGCTTCGGCCGTTTCCTCGGCGGCAGAAACGCCGCCCTGTGCCGCCTGTTTCGCGGCTTTCAGGGCATCCCGCTTTGCCTTTTCCTTGACCCGGAACTTTTCGGCATCTTCCTCGGTGCGGAATGCCGCATGACCGGAAAGGTTCTGCATCAGGAGCTTGCGGATGGTCTTGTGTTCATCTCCGTTCAGACCCAGTCGGATCAGCCAGATGCGGAGTGCGTACTTCTCATTGGCATCGTTGACGGTCTTTGCCTGGATCCGCTTCTGAGCGATTGCCATCCGGTTCATGGCGGCGCAGAGTTCCGTGTAGGCATGGACCTTCTCCTGCGTCAGCGGACCGGCAAAAGCCAGACTGATCTTCTCCGCCGTGATCTGGATGCCGGTCATGCCGGTGGTGCCGGCACCCATGCGGTATTCTTCCAGCTCATCCAGCATCTCGCTCACCGTGTGGGGAGTTGCCTGTTCCAGTGCGTCCAGAAGTCCCTGCGACACCGTGAAGTTCGTGCCCATCGCTTTGTTCAGCAGAGGGCCTCGGCTGTACATAAGGTTCAGAAAATTCCGCAAACTCTGGGCGGTATGCCCGGACATCGGCAGGCTGATGGTCAGCTCATCCACATCCTGTAAGGTCGGCTGTTCGATCGGAGCAGGTGCCTCGTCCGCATCGGTGTCATTCACAGTGTCCATCGGCTCGTTCTCGTCCACCGGTTCCTGAGCTTCCGGGGATTCCTCGGCAGTTGTGTCCGGTTCCTCGGTGGGCTGGATATCCTCGGTGATGTCCACGGTCTCATCCGCCCCCTCGCACTCCGATTCCGAGCTCTCCTCGCAGGCGGTTTCGGTTTCCGAGGTCTCCGGGGTCTCCGCGCCTTCCTCTCGGATAATGCCCTCGTCCAGCAGCGTCCGGATGATCTCCGGCGCAGCGTTATCTTCGATCACAAGCGTTCCCTCCTTTTCTACTGTGTAGCTGCCGACGATGTAAGCGCAGCGCGGCATGAAAGTGTACCGGGAATGAAGCCCGGTCAACTCCATCAGGCGGCTTACCAGAACCTTGCGGTCATCAATATTCAGTGCGTACTTTTTCATGGCTTTGTGCCCCTTTCTTTGTTTTCGGTAGCACATATATCGCTCTGAATCGATGAAATAGCAAGGCCATTTCTCGACATTCTTCCTATTCGACCTTTTACACGATCCGTACAAAACACGACTGTGCAAGATCATCCGATATGTACGCCCACGGTATCACGGGGTAGCCTTTACCTCGTAATACAGTGGGCCATTTTATTGGTTTCAGCCGACTCTTGCTTCCAGCGCAGCGATGCGCTGCTCAAACTCAGCCGTCTTGTTTTCCAGAGCTTCCAGACGCTCGGCCTCGGTCAGGGGCTTTTTCTCCTCGTCAAGGATCAGGTAGCGTTCCATGACGTAACCGGGAATGGTCTCATAGGTCACAGCGCACCAGCCATCTCCCTGCCCGGTCACGTCCAGACGGGCACCGTTGGGGATCCATGCAAGGCGGTCAGCGGTTCTTTCGGGACCCTGCCGCAGACTCAATCTTCCGCCCGTAACGGTTGCCTTGCAATGAACTGCCAGAATATTGACCTTTTCCATCTCTACCTTCTCCTCTCGATCACTTTTATAGTTGATGCCTTTCAGCCGGCCGCCGAACTTCCACCTGCCCAGAACTGAGTCACGGTGGATGCTGTTCCCTTCCACGCTGGTGGAGCAATGGGTGATCTCCAGCGGATGCACTCTTGTGATCACGCCCACATGGTAGTAGTCCCGCAAATCATCGCCGACCTTGTAACGGTCTGGCAGACTATAGCTGCTGTCTCCCGGCTTTCGGGCTTTATAGATAACTTCGCCAACAAACAAATCTGCGGCTTTGATTTCTCCAAAGTCCACCATTTGTTTCCGGGCTGCATAGTTGCTGCCGTGGATGCCTGTCCAGCTCCCACCAGCCCTGCGGACTGCGCCGATGATAAGACCAATGCAGTCACAGGTACCATCCGTACCGCTGCCGCCGATGCGATAGTCCGGTTTCGTGGCACAGATGGTTTCGAGCTGCTCAAGAAAAGCAGTCAGGGTGATGCTCACTCCGATTCACTCCCATTCTCAGGCGATCCGGCCACCCAGACGATGCCGGACAGTACAAAAAAGACACACGGCAGTGCGACACCATTGCCCCAGAGCTTATACTCTGCGGCATCCGAATACGGATCAGCCAGCCATTTCCGGATCTGCTTTTCCGTCTTCGGCTTCTTGGCCTGAGTCACAAGTCTGCGGTGCGTTTCAAACACATCCCGCCAGAAAGAGATTTCTTCTTCCGTGGGATTCTCAGTTTCGAGGTCACGGCACCACCAGTCCGGGAACCCCTGCAGCCGAGCGCACTCGGTCGGGGTCAGACGGCGAACCGTATAGGACACGGGGATCGGCTGTGCCTCCGGGTTATCGATGACCAGCCGGTCATTAAAAGCGTCCTGCCCGTTGAAGCCGCTGGGATGCGCCCCGGTCGCCACCGTTCCCGACACGCCATCGTTCAGGTGCGGCACCGGCGCTATGGTGGTGGGGTCTTTAAAGTCCCGGGCCATAAGGGTGGGAGATACATTCTCCTCGACCCTCATGAAGGAGCCGGTGGTCATGGCGTAAACATCTTCCAGTGCGCAGACTGCGTGACGGTCAGTGGCATCCAGCGTAAAGCAGACATCTTCGTTGATGCCGTCACCTTGCGGACCATTCTCGTCTTTGCGGCCGATCATGTTGCCCTGCAGCACGAAGGTCTGCATCTGGTCGCTTCGGGTCGCCATGAGCGCACCGGACTTTCCATGCAGGTCGATCAGCTCATTGCGCTGATTCACATGGAATGCCGTCACGTCATCCGGCTGCGCCACAAAGGTCTGCTGTTTCATTCCCGGCTGTGCAGACAGCGAACCCGCCGTCTCGCCCAGATCCCGGACTTCATCCCGCTGGTTCTGGGTAAAGGCTACTGCCGGAGCCCCGCCATGGGTGCAGGCCAGAGGCGGTGCCACCTGTTCGTCTACCGTGCAGTTCGACTTGCCTCCACCCTGATCCACGCAGACAACAGGTTCACAGATACACAGCCCACCCTGGTTACAGGTCGGGTCACCGCCGCTGCGATCAAGCGTCCGGGAAGTTTCCGCTTCATAGAATCCGCTGTGGGGGTTATCCGACATCATGGAATGGCTGGCCTTGGAGCAGACACCGTAGCACTTAGGCACGAACACGGTCTGGTCGTTGTTGCAGCCGAGGGTAGCAGATTTTTCCTCCTGCCAGATAGCACCTTTGCCGCCACCCTCACATCCAGAACGAATTTTCAGTGTGACTGCAGGTGAGTTTTCCACCTCTTTCCCGCTGTTTTCCACGCCATCCAGAACCAGCGGAACATTGCCGCCGCCCGTACCGCATCTGCTGGTCAGCGTCTGTACCTTGCCATCCTTTGCGATCTTCACCCGGCTATCGGTCGGATGATTTTCCAGAGCGATGGCGGCAGGCACGACTCCGGCCCGGAGGGTGGGAGAACGTTCTTCCTCATATCCGATGCTCCTCGCATTGGCGGAGTGTTCGGTGCAAAAACCTGCGGATTCCAAAACGAAAGGCGGGTGATGTGCCTCTGCACGGAGAGTGGAGGTCACCTCCTCGGTCACATCCATCCTCTCCCCGCCCTGATCGTTCAGGCAGATTCCTCCGCAGCAGCCTGCCGTTCCAGTGCCGCCTTCAGCACCGGAGGCAGCTCTTTGCCACGCACGGAAGCTCTCCGCAGAATACCCAGACACGCCTTCGGACTCAAATAATACTTTTGGAGCACCGTGGTCTGCAAAATCTGCGACAAGGTAGATGCGTTTTCTCCTTTGGGGTACGCCCCACCATTGAGCGTCAAAAACTCGATATGCGACGCTCCATCCGTCTCCCAGATAGTAATCTGCATCGGGCCAGCCTTTTTTGTCAGGCGCAGGCACCTCGGTGGACGGTTCCTTAACACCGATGACGGCTTCGAGGACTGCTTTGAAGTCCTGCCCTTTGTTGGACGAGAAGGCGCCTGGGACATTCTCCCATACGATAAATCTTGGTTTTGCTCCATTGGTCTTACACCTCATTTCCTTCACGATGCGAATTGCTTCATAGAACAGGCTGGACCGTGAACCATCCAGACCGTCTCTTTTACCGGCAATGGACATATCCTGGCAAGGACTGCCAAAGGTGATGATATCCACCGGCGGCAAGTCTGCGCCGTTGATGGCGGACACATCTCCGTAGTGCTTCACCTCCGGCAGACGCTTGGTCGTGACCCGGATGGCGAAGGGCTCCACTTCGCTGCTCCACAGCGGCGTGATACAGCCTGTCAGTAAACCGCCCAAAGGAAAACCCCCGGAGCCATCAAAGAGGCTGCCGAGGGTCAGTTGGATATTCGATTCGGTGCTCATACAGCCTCCTCTCCGAGCATCTGCTCTTTGGCTTTCAGGTAGAAATCCCTTGACACTTCAAATCCGTAGCTGTCACGTCCCAGTTCTCTGGCAGCCCGGAGCGTTGCACCGCTGCCGGCGCAAGGGTCGATGACCACATCTCCGGGATCGGTAAAGATCTTGATCAGGCGTTTCAGCACGGACACCGGTTTCTGGGACGGATGGATCTTCGGATAGTCCTTGCCATCCCGTTTCCAGTCAAACCAATTGAAGATCATGTGGGACTTGCCGTCCTCACCGACGTTGTTGAACTTCGGGAGCTTGCCCCGGTAGAGGACCAGCGCATACTCCGTTGCACCCACGATCTTCATGTTGGCTTTCAAGACCTGTGGGCTGTAGTTCTTACAGAAGGTCAGCGGGATATAGTTTTTGAATCCGTACTTCTCAGCTTCCGTGATGACCTTGGGGATCTGCTGGAACGCACAGAACACAATCATGCACGGTGCGCCCTTTTCCCCTTTCATGGGTTCTTTCTTCAGCAGCCGGTTACAGAAATGGAAGTATTCTGCAATATTGAAAGTGAAGTCGGTGTTGAATGCCGCTTTCCGGGCCTTATCGCTCTCTCCGTTCCGGTTATCTCCGTCCACATACCAATCCGGGCGGCTGGCGTAGAAGTCCGACCCGATGTTATACGGAATGTCGGCGATCACCAGCTGTGCCTTGGGGATGTTGTAGGACTTGAAGTTCTGGAAGTTGTCATGGAACAGGACACATCTGGGTTCAGTCATCTGCGTCCTCCTGTTCCGGCTGGAAGGATGCCACCTCATCGAACTTCAGCTTTTGACCGCCACGGAGGACATACACATCCTCGTAGCGGCCTTCGCTATGCTCGATATAGCGCTTGACGATAACATCCACAAATTTGGGGTCAAGCTCAATGCCACGGCATACCCGGTCAGTCTCCTCACAGGCGATCAAGGTCGAGCCGCTGCCGAGGAAGGGGTCCAGGACGATGCCGTTGGTCATGGTGGAGTTGCGGATGGGATAGCTCATCAGGCCGATGGGCTTCATGGTCGGGTGGTCTTTGTTTGCTTTGGGACGGTCATACTCCCAGATGGTGGTCTGCTTACGGTCGGAGTACCACTGGTGCTTGCCCTTCAGCTTCCACCCATATAGGCAGGGTTCATGCTGCCACTGATAGGGACTGCGGCCCAGCACCAGAGCATTCTTTTTCCAGATACAGCACCCGGACAGATAGAATCCCGCATCCTTGAACGCCTTTCGGAAATTCAGACCTTCCGTATCGGCGTGGAAGATGTAGATGGAACCATCATCCGCCAGATGACCGTGCATCTGCTTGAACGCTGCCAGCAGGAACTCGTAGAATTCCGAGTCGCCCATGTTGTCGTTCATGATCTTACCGGCCGTTTCTTCCACGTCTACATTGTACGGAGGATCGGAAAGAACAAGGTTGGCCTTCACGCCGTCCATCAGGGTATCGTAGCACTCAGCCTTCGTAGAATCACCGCACAGAACACGGTGCCGGCCCAGCATCCAAAGATCCCCTGCCTGCGAAAAGGTCGGCTGCTTCAGCTCAGATTCCACATCGAAGTCATCTTCCTTGATGTCCTTGTCGTGGACCTTGTTGAACAGTGTCTCGATCTCAGGCGGCTCAAAGCCCGTCTTGCCCAGGTCGAAGTTGGAGTTCTCGATATCCTTCAACAGGTCAGCCAGCAGGGAATCATCCCACGCGCCGGTGATCTTGTTGAGTGCGATGTTCAGGGCTTTTTCTCGGGTCTTGTCGATGTCCACCACCGCACAAGGCACTTCGGTATAGCCCAGTGCCATCGCAACGGTCAGGCGTTGATGACCGCCGATGATCGTCATATCGGCATTGACCACCAGAGGATCGGCAAAACCGAACTCCTCAATGGAGTTCTTGATCTTCTCGTACTCCTTGTCCCCTGGCTTCAGCTTTTTCCGGGGATTGTATGCAGCCGGCTTGAGTACGGACACCGGCAGCATTTTCAGTTCAGCAGTTGCTTTCATGTAGCTCCTCCCAGTTCAGATTCACACACGCATGACCTCAGAGAACGGTACAAAAAAGGAGCCGAACTCAAAGCCCGACTCCAATTCATCGCTGTCCCCGCCCATCTCCGACTGCGGTTTTTCCGTAATCGGATACCATTCCGGGTCTATCCCATTCATGGAAGCAAGGACTCTGTCCTCTGCATGGTCAATCTCATGTACACAGATGCCTGCGGTGTTGCAGACCGCAAATACGCCGATCACTTTATTATCCAATGCTGCTCTCTCCCTTCGCCCTGCCTTTATTGGCACAGGCTCGACTACAATACTTTCTTGGAAGACCGTACTGGTGGCGGTAGGAAAACTCTCTGCCGCACATCGGGCAGACCTTTGACCGCACGGTCTTCCAGTTCTGCGGTCTTGGGTGGGTGTTGTTCCACTTAGAGCGGCATTCGGGAGAGCAGAACTTTCTCGGTCGTCCCTGATGGTTCGGAACGATAGCAGCACCACACTGCGGACAGAAAGAAAAAGCCATGTCCTTGATCATCTCGGCCGTGTAATCTTCCATCTATCCTCACCCCGTCCTCATTTTTCGCCGTTTCCATGTCAGTTCCAGTGGAAAATCTCAAAAAGCATACGAAAAGAAGCGAAGCAGCAACCGGCCCTGCCCCGCCGGGTTAGTTTGTTTTTGCGGCGTCCGGCTGCTGCTTGCTTCTCCTTGTCCCGGAACAAGCTAAAACGTGCGAAAAGCCCCATGTTGCAAGGATTCTCACACGCTTTGGTTCATTTCGGGGAAAACAAAAGGCACCGGAGCGTTTACCCCGATGCCCTCATCTTCACCTTGTTCATTTTGCGCCGTTAATTCCGGGACCCCCGGCCTATGAATTTTGCGTTTTTTCACACGAAAGGGGCCACCGGTCTTCTGTTGACTTCACCACAGAGAAGTGACCCCGGCCCCCGGTGGGGGTCAGTAGCGGTACACCGGATGGATGTCTTTTGTCAGAGTCTTGCGGTCATGGCAGGCTTTGCACATCGGCTGCCAGTTAGCTTCGTCCCAGAAAAGTCCGGGATCGCCACGGTGCGGTGTGATATGGTCTACCACGGTGGCTTTCGTGTATCTCCCCTGCCTCATGCACTCGGCGCAGAGCGGATGGGCTTGGAGGTACTGCCTGCTTATTTTTTGCCACTGTCTTGTATAGCCACGCTTACCCGCTGGGCGTGTGACTTCCGGGTGCAGCGGCAGGTGCTTCGCACAGTAAAGGCTGCCCGGCTCAACCAGCTCCGGGCAACCGGGTTGTCGGCACGGCACCTTGGGTCTGCGGGGCATGGGTCATTCCTCCCACGGCAGACCGGGCTTGCCGAAGTGACCGTAGGCACTGACCTTGTTGTAGTCCACGTCCAGCAGACCCAGACGCTGGATGATACCCTGCGGGGTCAGGTCGTAGCTGTCCTTGACGTAAGCCTGGATGAAGTCCAGCGGCTGGTGTTCCGTGCCGAAGCACTCCACCGCCACGCCCACCGGCTGTACCACACCGATGGCATACGCCAGCTGGACTTCGCACTTGTCAGCGTAGCCGGCCTGCACGATGTCCTTGGCGATCTTCCGTGCCATATATGCTGCGGACCTGTCCACCTTGGTGGGGTCTTTGCCACTGAGGGCACCGCCGCCCATTCGACCGATACCGCCGTAGGTATCGCACGCCAGCTTACGGCCGGTGACACCACAGTCGGCGTAGCTGCCACCCAGCACGAACCGACCGGTGGGGTTCACCAGTTTCTGGAAGTTCCCGTCCAGACCGTACTCACAGGCAGCCAGCACCATCATGGATTCGATGATGTGGCGGAAGTCGCTGACCTCCACGTCCGGGCTGTGCTGCACGGAGCAGAGGAACGTAGTGATTCGGCCGGTGTCGTAGTCGTAGCTGACCTGCGCCTTGGCATCTGCCCGGAACATCTTGCTCGGATGGTTCTTCATCAGTTGCAGGAACTTGGTGGCGACCATGTAGGGAATCGGCATCTGTTCGGCGGTCTCGTTGGTGGCGTAGCCGTACATGATGCCCTGGTCACCGGCACCGCCCTTATCCACGCCCAGTGCAATATCCGGCGACTGCTTATCGACCAGGATGCCGATGCGGAGCAGTTCCCGGAAATCAAAGCCCATCTTGTCTGCACCGATACGGGTGATGACCTCATGGACGATCTGCTGGTAGTTGGGCTGGTAATCGGTGGTGACCTCGCCAGCGATAAAGAGCTGGCTGCGTTTCAGCAGACACTCGGTTGCCACACGGGCGTTCTTGTCGTGCTGGAGGATGTCGGTCACAATGGCATCTGCGATCTGGTCGCAGATCTTGTCCGGGTGGCCGTTGCTGACCTGCTCACAGGTGATAATCTTGCTCATAGCTGTTCCTCGCTTTCATGTATCACAAAGCAGGCCGCCTTTGCCGTTGCCCACAGACGTAGGCTCCCACAAAAGCTGCCAGCTAAGTATCGTGTGGCTTCCATTTTTCTGTTGCTGGTCTGTTGCCGGTTCTTCCCTCACAAAATGAGGGGTCAGATTCTTAAAAAGCATTGTTATTACGATGTTTTTAAGGCTTTCATTCTACTCTTTTTATCTTTTGTTGCTAATGTTGCTGGTAAAAAGTAAATCGCATATAAAAGAAAAGAATAATAAAAAAATAGGGTTTTGAGTCGCAACATCAGCAACACGTCCAAAAATGACGATATATCAGCGTTTTTCCGTTGCCGGTCTGTTGCCGATGTTGCTGGTCGAAGCTCAGAAGTGGCCTTGCGGAGCTGCAAAAACCAACTTTTATGGTCAGGACGAGCCGCTTTCCCGGCTGAGTCTTGCCGCCCTTGTGTTCACTCTGAGATCACTCCGACACCACATTGAATTCGCCTTTTGTGGTTTCGGAGAGGCAGAATTCCACGCCCAAAACGATCTTTGTTGTACTGCCGACACCATCCGCCGGACGCTTTTTCTGCACTGTGTACCTCTTGTCGATCTCGGCATTCAGCACCTTGGCCGAGTCTGCCCTGTACCCGTTTTCAGCACACCATTCCTTGTAGCGTGTATAAACGGCAGCACGGCGAAGCTCACTATCTGCTTTCGGCTGGAGGCATTCACTGAAGAACTGCCCCATCTTATCCGAGAACATCTGGTAGTCCATGGTGGCCTGTACGACAGAGTCTGGCATCTCCAACCCCTGACTGCGAAACAGCTTATACCCTTCCAGCATCCAGTTCAGGATGCCGGACATATTTTCCGGTTCTGCAAAGAAGCCCTTCAATCCCTTATCCTGTTCTTTTTCATCAAAGTGACGGTCAAAGGGGATGATCTTGATACGACCGGACTCGAACAAGGTCAGATCCGTGATGTTCGGACGGTGGTTCGTGTTGATGAAGATCTTGAAGTTCGGACGGAACTCGAAGCTGTTCTCATGCAAATATCGGGCCGTAATGGTGTCGTTACCAGTCAGGCGTTTGGTCAGGGCTGCATCCAGCGTGATCTTCTTCTCCGGCTCTGAGATATTGACAAACCGGGAGCCGGCAAGGCGAGCGATCTCCTCAGACGGTCCACCACTTTGGGAATTGAACTTTGCCTGCAGCATGGTGGGGTCGGCGTTTTTGCCGTACTCGCCCATGATTCGCAGGATGCTTTCCATGGTGGTGCCCTTGCCGTTTCGGGAAGTAGGACCATAGAGGATGAACAGACATTCCATCCTCGTATCGCCGGTCAAGGCGTATCCGATGGCTTTTTGCAGATAGTCGGCTCTTGCCTTATCCCCTTGCATGATCTCTGTGATGAAAGTCCGCCAGCGAGGGCAGTCTGCTTTCGGGTCATAGATGACCGGGGACACCTTTGTGAGGTAGTCGTCCGGGCGGTGTTCCCGGAACTCCATCGTCCGCAGATCCAGCGTTCCGTTCTGGCAGTTGAACAGGTAGATATCCCGGTCGTAGTGTTTCATGGACAGTGGGAACACAGACTTTGCATCCTTCAGCATGGTTTCCCGATGCTTTCGGAGCTGGAGCTTCCGCACCCGGTCGATGAATCGCTTTCGGGCATCCTCCTCTGTGATCGTCAGGGCAAACACATACAGCTTGTCCGCCAGCAGCTTCGCCAGTTCCGCCACCTTGAGGTTTTCGGTGTCCGGCTGCCAGACCTTCCCGTCATACACATACCAGATACCACGCTCACTGTTATACCGGGCGATGGGCTTGAAGAAATCGGCAAACATATTGCCCATGCCGATCTCGTCCCTGCCGTATCTGGGATTCGTGTGTGGAGCCATCTCATCCAGTGACAGGGTGAGCTTGGTGATGTCCGGCTGGAATTCCGGGGATTTAGACTCCGGGTCAAGGTTTGTGAACTCCTCGTCCACGATGTCCTGTGCGTTGACCGGAACGTACACCGCTGCACAGGTGTTGACGGTGTTCCGGATGGAGATCGCACCGTAAGTCGTACCGGCCTGCCGACGATCCCACTTGTCACGCATCAGGCCGGAGGTGCGGAAGATGCGGTCCATCTGTTCTTCATCGCAGCCGCACCAGAACGCAAGGATGGACAGAAGCGCCATGTCCGCATCCGATTGGCTGTCATAGAGTTCTTCCCAATCACCGGCATAAAGCTTCTTGAACTTGTCACCGTTGCTGGCCTCCTCCGCATGGGAAATGACTGCGTCATCGTCCAGATACGAGTGATGCCGGAGCTGCGTGTTCTGCACCTGCTTGTTGCGCTTCATCAGCGAGTCCAGCAAGGTGGTCATAGCCGTCTCATCGTTGGGGATTTCCCCTGTGCGGTAAACATCTCCCGTCACGGTGACGAAGCGGTTTGTCGCACCGGGCATATACACTTCCAGCCCTTTGCTGCGGTTGTTGATGTAATAGACTGTCTTGTCGTAGACAAAATCTTCCGGCACACCAAAAAAGCCTCGCAGTCCCTTACCGGACGGAGACTTCTCAACGTATGCCGTGGGGAAAATGGAAAGGACGGTCGCCGCTGTGTCGTTCAGCGTACCGTCCTCTCGGATACAATGGTCGATATCAAATGCGCCGATGCCGTTGCCGACCGCAATGCCGATGCCGTCGTACCCGCCCATGGCATAGGTCATGAGGGTGGTCTTGAAATCGGCAAATGTGCGCAGATCGTTGATTCTGGCCCGGTCACCGTTGGCCGGGTTGTACGGCATCTTGGTCTTCTGACCGCTTCGCTTTTCAAACTTCCAGACGCAGAACCGGCAGTCACTTTTCAGTCTCGCAGGGATATTCTTGATGTCTACCACGTTCTCGCCTCCTTCTAGGTAGTAGTGTCGGCAGTGCCCATGTTAAAGAACACCGCAATGGCCTGCTCCACTTCCCGCTGCTTGGCGGTAGAGGTCAGGCTGCCCAGCTTGTTCAGCAGGGCGTTCTTTCCGATGGTCGTGACCTGCTCTGCCAGTGCGACAGAGTTGCGCAGATACGCATGGTCATTGATCATCTGGCAGTCTGCCTCTGCGATCTGGATGTGCGTGGGCAGACCCAGCTTCTTCTGCACGGTGGTCAGCGGGATCACCGTGAGGGTGCTGGAAAAGCGGTTCGCCACATCGTTGCTAATGACCAGCACAGGGCGGCTGCCGCTTTGCACGGAACTGCCGTAATGGTCGCCCAGCTCGGCAAACCAGATTTCAAACCGCTGCACCATCTGCTGCGGTGTTTCCTGCTGCGGTATGTCCTGCCGCAACGCTTCCTTCTGGGCAGACTTTTCAGATCGGGCCGTGTGCTGCTTGCGGAGCAGCCGCCCTTTCTGGTTGATGTATTTATTCACATGAGGTCTTGAACGACCGTTCTTATTCTTGCGACCCAATGAAAACTCACCTCTTTTTCCCGGTCGATAGACCTTGGGTTGATGTAAAAGTAAAAAGCCGGACAGAGAAATCACAGCTTTGGCGGCGAAGCAATCGCCGCAACGAAAAAGCCGAAGCAAAGTCATTTCTGACCGCCTCGGCAATACGCTTCTCTATCCAGCTTTTCCAGTATAAATTATACCAAATTGAGGGCGTACCGTAAAGAAATGATTTTGTCAAGAAACCCTTGAAAATGTCAATAAACTACTGTAATGTGCGGTCTAGTTCAACTTTTTTCTTCAAGTTTTCGCAGCTCCAAAGCAAGCAGCTCCAAGCCCAACTTTTTGAAGTGTCGGGCACGATTTACTCCAAGTACATGATCTTGCAAATCACAGATTTCTTTGAGTGCTTTACCGTCCAAATAAAAGCCAACAACAGCCGCTCTTGCATTGGCATGTGGAATTGCCCATATCGCACGGATCAGCTTCTCCAGTGACTCCCATTTCTGCTGACACTTCTTTTCCTTTTCTTCGAGCATGAATTGATACAGTTCTTGCTCGTTCTGGCTCACGGCTTTACCCAGACTTTCCTTGATGTCTGACATTTCCTGCTCCATAGCCAGCAGTTCCTCTCGAATGTGGGGAATCGCCTTGCAACATTCAAGAGCGTGGTTCACCTCCGCCTCAGTTGGCGGATGATTTCCCAGAATACTCGGTCTTGCCATTCTGTTTTCCTCCTCTCATGCGGTCTTTGTACTCCAAGACGACCGCAATTTTCTCTAGTGCCCTCTCCCGTTCAGCCTCCACAGTCTTCCGCCCCAGCACCTTGCCGGAGCTATCCTCCACCGTAGGGATGGCTTTCCGCTGCACAAAGAGCTGATGGGCAACAAGCTGTGTCCGTCCTCGCAGACTGCGCAGCCCGATTTCAAACAACTCGATCTCCTCACAGACCCGGCGGTAAGGAGTGATCAGTTCTTCCTCCCGGCGCTCCTGAATCTCTCGGTTCATGGATGCCAGTACCTTGTCGCAGTTGAGGACGGTGCGTTCCACCGGGTTGGACGTACCGCTTGTTTTAACTCGCTCGCCCTGCTCATGCGCTCCCTGCGACAGCTTGTAGATGACCTCGTCCCGGGTATAAAACCAGGCGTGGGATTCGTCGATCTGCCGCTTGAGTTCCTGCTTTCTCGCCAGAAGCTGTGGATAGGAATCGGCCAGTTCTCTGGCTTTTTCCATATAATCCGGTGTCCCAACAGAGGTCTGCGCCTCACCGGGATGTGTTTCTTCGCTCATGGTCAAGCCCTCCTTTCTGACCGATGTTCTGTATCACATGACTGCCGCAGCCGAGAGATTCCTTTTAGCAGCTTTTCTCTCGGCTCGTTCCCGTGCCTTTGCCCTGCCTCGCTCCCAGCGTTCAACATTGATATCTGCCTGCCGCTTTGCCTCCTGCATCAGGATTTCCGGGTCCAGTTCAGTCAAAGTCCGATACCACTTCGAGTGGAAGAATCGCTCCAGCTTCTTTTTGCTGGACCGGTGTTTCCATTCCTCCGGCTCCTGCACCAGCTTGAACAGTGCTTTCCGATAATCCTTGAATGCCTGCAAAACGATGGCGTTTGCCAGTTCTGCGTAGCACTCGGCATACTCAACATTTCCCATCGCCACTCTCCTTTGTGTCGTACCACGGCTTCACGAGCCGCTTGCCCTCAAGGCTGCAAGGATAGAGCTGGATGTCGTACCACGCCAGCTCATACATCTCATCCAGCAGACGGCGGTTGGGTTCCGGCAGGTTTGCGGCATACTGGATGAACGCCTCGATAAACCGGGACTGGCTCGTTTCATCCTTCATCTGCCGTGCATAAACCGCCTCAGCGAACCGAAAGCACTGTTTCTTGTGCTGCTGAATCCAGTCGTACTTCCAAGTGATGGCTTTGAGGAGCGTTTTGCGGCTCTCATCCGACGTGACCTTGGGCATGGCCGCCTGCTGGCCCTTTTCTCGCAGACGGGTGTAGCGTTCCCACGCTCTGTCCTCACTGCTGAAAATCAGCCGACAGCGTAGTTCCTCCAGTCGGACGACATACATAAGCCGACTGATTTCATTTTCGTAGAGGTCTTTGACCAGAAAGTCAAAGTTCATTTTGAGGTCAGCGGTGCGGCGCACCGGATTGTCCCCCAGCAGCTCACAGAGCAAGCCGGGTTCCCGGATGGGACGGAACATCGCATACGGAATTGTGAAGCCAACTTCATCGTGCTTGGGCTTGGTTGCTGCCACCGGCTTGGTAGTTTTATAGCGGTAATCGCTGTGTTCAAGGCTCAGACCAGTATTGCGGTCTTTCTCGTTCAAAAACAAAATCTTATCCATTCTCATTCCTCCAGCCGTGCTTTGACGGCAGAAATCAGCTTTTCTTGTGTCATATCTTTCTGTTCCAAGGCTGCCATCACATCCTCGTCCACTGTGTCCTTTGTGATGATGTGGTGGATGGTGACGACCTGTGCCTGGCCCTGCCGCCAGAGGCGGGCATTGGTCTGCTGGTAGAGTTCAAGGCTCCACGTCAAGCCGAACCAGATCAGGATGTGTCCGCCCTGCTGGATGTTCAGGCCATGTCCGGCCGACGCTGGGTGGATCAGGGCGACCGGAATCTTTCCGGCGTTCCAGTCCTTGATGTCGGTGCTGGTCTTGATGTCCCGCACAGGGATCTTGAGCTTTTCCAGATGGTTGATGATGCGTTCCCGGTCATGCTTGAACCAGTAGGCCACCAGCACCGACTGCCCATTGGCAGCTTCGATGAGGTCTTCCAGTGCCTCCAGCTTGTGGTCGTGCAGAACTCTCGCCTTTCCGTTCTCGTCATAGACCGCGCCATTGCTCATCTGCAACAATTTTCCAGTCAGCGATGCAGCATTGGCGGCATCTATGTCGCCATCCTTCAGCGGGATAAGTAGGTCGTGCTTGAGCATATCGTAGAGCTTGCGCTCGTCCGTGTTCATCTCCACCTCGTATCGGGTGGGAATGCAGTCTGGCATATTCAGGTAGTCCAGAGCCTTCATGGAGATCGTAATGTCCGAGATGCGCTGGTAGATCAGCTCCTCGGCTCCCTCTTTTGGCTTGTACTGGAACACCACACCGCTGGACGGATTCATGGATGCTGCCTTGAAGTAGGCTTCTCGGTAGCGGCCGATGAACTTGCCCAAACGCTCTCCTCCATCCAGAATTCCGATCTCTGCCCAGAGATCCATAAGACCATTGGAGGACGGTGTGCCGGTCAGCCCGACCCACCGCTTCACATATGGACGGACTTTTCGCAGGAACTTAAACCGCTGGGACTGGTAGTTCTTGAACGAGGATAGCTCGTCAATGACCACCATGCTGAAGTCCCAGCGCATCCCATTCTTCTCATAATACTCCACCAGCCACTTGACGTTTTCACGGTTGACCACATAGATCATGGCCGGATGGTGGACGGCGGCAATGCGTGTCTTCACATCGCCCACGACGATTGAAATGTCCAGATTTTTCAGGTGATCCCACTTCTCGATCTCAGCCGGCCATGTGTCTCTTGCGACACGCAGCGGTGCGATGATGAGGACCTTGTTGACCTCGAATGTGTTCAGCATAAGGTCTTGGATTGCGGTCAGGGTAATGACGGTCTTGCCTTAACCCAGGCCCATATCCAGAAACAGAGCTGCAATGGGGTGAGTCTTGATATACTCAGTGCAAAACCGCTGATAATCATGGGGAATGAACTTCATTTTGGCATCACCTCACTTCCGACTCTGCGCCTTGTGTATTGCTCTGCGTCAACGCGACCGCCGGCATCTCCGGGATCTTCGCTCCAATGCCTTGTGGAATAGGTTCTCCGGGGTTCCATTGGAGCAAAGCATCAATGGCAGGCTGGATCTGCTCCGGGCGGTCTACGCAGAACACCGGAAAGCCCAGTGCTTCAAGCTGCTGCCGACGCTTGCGCTGCAACAGCCGCATCTGCTTGCCGGGAGCTTTCAGCTCCACAAATGCACACTTTCCGCCCAGCAGCAGAACCAGCCGATCCGGTACACCGTTCATGCTTTGGCTCGTAAACTTAAGGGCCTGCCCTCCGGCGGCCCTCACAGCTTCTACGAACTGACGCTCGACTTCACTTTCCCTCACTCTGCTCCACCTCCTCTGCCCGCCACACGCCGGTGCGCGGACGCTTCTTCTTGTTCTTCCGGCGTTCTTCCAGCAGCACATGACCGATGGCGGCATCTGCCGTAGGGTCGGCGTGGCCGCGGTTGTGCCTTCTTTCAGGCAGGCTTTCCTCTTTGTGTTCAACCCAGCGGACTGCCAGTGTCTCTTTTTCCACGCTGCTCACCTCACCGGTTGATTTCTTTCCACTGAGCCGGCTCCATGGTGGCGACTTGCCAGCCGATTCCCTCCAGTGCGGTGGCACGGTCATACGAGGCAACGTCCTGTGACGCTCTGGTGACCGCATTGGACAAGCCATAGAGCGACAGGTCACCGCCTTCGATGAGGTATTTGAGGATGCCCTCCTGCTCATCTGCGTTGATGCCGTAGCTTTGAGAAGTGAGCTGCACCACATCCTGCACCTTGCCGGTAATGGGGACCGCCATAGACTCCTGCAAGCGTCCGACCACCTGTGCGAAACGCGCCTCATCAATGGCTGCCATGGTGGTGTCCCGGAGTTTCAAGAGGAACGCCTTGTCCTCCGCTTCCATGGTCTCATCCGAGTACAGCGTGAAGCTGTCCTCGACCGCCTTTGCCTGACGGCCCACATGGTGACGACGTTCACCCATGTCATTGACCACCATTCCGTTGGTGCAGACCAAGCGGTAGACCAGCGGCTGGATGGACACAGCCCCCAAGCCAACCTCAGAGTTAGAGATCATCACACCGGCCTGCACGATGTCGTCCTTACGGACTTCCATCTCCAGGCGGTGGTTGACCACTTTGAGGTACAGCCGGTTTTCCGTCACCTCGCAGGACATGACCTCATACTGGTCGTTGCCTGCGAACAGCGGCAGCACCGATGTGGCGATTTCCATGTTGTCGATACGGCGGTATCGCTCCGACAGCAGCGCACGGGCGACTTGCCCGGAGCCGTAGTCCATTGAGCGCACCATGTAGGAGCTTGTCCTGTCCGCAAACCATGCGTTCACGTTCTCCGCCAGCAGTTCCGGCTTCTGGCTCTGCATCAGGTCGTAGTACTTGGCCGGGATGCCCAGTGCCGATGCCACCTGACGGTGGAACAGCACGGTAGTGCCGAAGGTCATCTGCCGGTCTATGGTCAGATGGTTCAGCTCAAAGGTGTGTCCATCTTCCCGGAGGCGCATCCCCTGCGCCGGAGCGATAAAATCCTGCTTTGCCTTGTTCTGGCGATCCAGTTCTACAAGGACTTCCTGCAAATTTCTACCTGTTTTCATGTTCTATCCTTTCTGTGGCGGATTTTTATACGCCCTCTTATACGCTGGTGTCCTTATGACAAGGGCACCGTGTTTACAGTTCCCGGTTGATCATCTGTTGGATGATCCGGACAGCCCCCTGCATCCTGGCACGGTTCAGCCGTGTGTCGTGCAGGAGTGTGTCCAAAGCATCCACCTCTTCCCGGATATTACAGAGGACAGACCGCTGATGGTCTGCAAGCCGTTCATTGTCCTGCTCCATGCGGTCGTACTCTTTTTCGTAGTCATCGATATCTGCTACATTCGTGTCTATGTAGCTCTCGATCTCTCGGCGGAGTTCCTCACCGGCGTAGTCCTGCACTGCATCCAGCAGATCCCGAATGCCAAACGGTGTCAGGATCTTGCCGTCCTTCAACTCAATGGCGTGCGGCATATTGCTCCCCCTTAGTCTTTGAAGTAGTAGTCGCCCTTGTACCCGGCAGCCGCCAGTGGAAGGCCATCACACCAGTCCGGGTTGGTCGCCATGAGCTGGCAAATCTCATCCACCGTGTACTTATCCTTGGGGGCTTCGATGATGACCTCGTCGTGGACGTGCGCCACAATGTTCAGACCTTTGTCCTCAATCCGGGCCATTGCCTCGGCTAGAATGTCACGGGCAATCGCCTGTGTGGCATTCTCGACCAGTCGGCCGGAATAGGTCTCCTGCCGTGCCCACTTGTGGTTCTGGCCTACGCCCTCGTAGGTCAGGCTCATGCGGCCAAATCTGTTCGGCTGCTGTTTGGGCACGAGGTAAGCCAGCTTTCGACCGGAAGGCAGCACCATCCAGAGAGTTCCAGAAGAAAAGGCAAAACTGATCCTGCCGATATCCTGTCGTCCCCCGGTCTTGAAGGCTTGCATCGCAGCTTTCTCCACGTCCCACCAGTACTGCACGATCTTGGGGTTGGCTTCACGCCATGAGTCGATGATCTCCGGGAGCTCTTCTTCCTTCAGTCCCATCTGCAAGGCACCCATGCTGATGAGCGCACCGGAAGAACCGCCGTAGCCACAGGCCAGTGTTGCAATCTTCCCTTTCTGGCGCAGGTCACCGTTGATGCCGTGCTTGACCACCGGGACATGGAACATCTGGGAAGCTGTGGCGCAGTAAAGATCCTCGCCGTTTTTGAAGGCATCCAGCACCCACTGTTCCCCTGCTTCCCACGCAAGCACCCGGGCTTCGATGGCGGAGAAGTCCGCCACGATGAACTCGCATCCATTCCTCGGAATGAGCATGGTGCGGATGAGCTGGGAAAGGACATCCGGTGTGTTGCCGTAGATGCTCTCCACCATGTCAAAGCAGCCCATCTTCACAAGCGTTCTTGCCTCATCCAGCGTAGAGATGTGATTCTGCGGCAGATTCTGCAACTGGATGTTCCGGCCGGAGTAGCGTCCGGTACGGCTTGCGCCGTAGAACTGGAACAGTCCTCTGGCTCTGCCGTCCGGGCAGACACAGCGTTCCGCTGCCTGGTATTTCTTGACGGAGCTCTTTGCCATTTGAAGCCGGAGCTTCAGCATATCCATTGCCTCGGCATCCACGCCGTTCTTGTCCAACTCGCCAATCATCTCAGTGACATTCTTTTTGCCCAGCGTGTCCATGGAGATACCGCGCTCATCCAGCCAGGTCTTGAGTTGGGACACGGAATTCGGGTTCTCCAGCCCGGTCAACTCATACGCTTTCGTAGTCATGGCATCCGACAGGAGCAAATCGCAGGTGATGGCCTGCCGGACCAGCTTCGTGTCGATCCTTACGCCACGGTCGTTGATACGCTCATTCACCCTGTAGTGATGCCACTCCCGGTCAGGCATCGGGAAGCGTTTCAGACGCTTGTAGATGTCCACCTCTGTGTTAACGTCCTGAATGCAGTAGTACTTGAACTTCGCCCAATCTTCCGGCAGATGATGCGGAAGGTTTCGTGTGCGGCCACCGTTGCTTTTGGTCGGCTTGCAGGGCGCAGAAAACAGCTTGATGAGCCGTTTGCCCTCCTCGTCCTTTTGCTGCGTGGTTCTCAAGACTTCGCCGACGTCTTTCAGTGCCATGGGCAGGGTCAGCGATGCCGCCATGACCATGGTGCAGATCCAGTTGTTCGGCGACAGGAATGTGCCGGGTTTCAGATACTGGCCGGGATAGTGCTGCTGGAGATAGCGGGAGAAGCTCACACGCTCGAAAGCCGCATTGTGAGCGATCAGGGTCACATTGCTGTCCTTGAAATCATCCAGAAGCTCCTGCGGAAAGGAATCACCAGATGCGAGGTCTGCCAGCTTCGTTTCGCCAAAGCCGCTGCCCTCGTCCGTTGCCCAGGCAATCAGAAGGATCTCGAAGCTGGGGTCGGAAACATAGCGGTACAGACCGCATTTCTTGATGTCTGCCTCACAGTAGGTTTCAATGTCGATCAATGTCTCTTTCAAAGTTCATCACCTTGTTTTTTTTTCCATGTAAAAAGGAGGGAGCCGAAGCTCCCTCCCGGTCGATGTGTACTTAGCGCAGGTAGTCGGGCAGTTCTTCACCGGAGTCGTCGCCGAGGACTTCCTCGTCATCCTCCAGTGCATCGAAGTCTGCATCCGCAGAGGCACGACCAGACAGGCGGTCGCCATCCTTGACGAACTGGATGTTGCCCAGACCAGCCGCCACGCCACGATTGCCGTTGGCGTTGAAGGCGTAGAAGTTGACGCTGACATTGCAGTAGCAGCCGGAGTAGACCATCATGGGGTCGGTCACAGGCTGCACATGGCGGTCAACCACCTGCGGTGCGTCCTTGCTGGTCGCGTTCAGGAAGAAATGCTCCTGATAGTTTTCATCGTCCGGACGGTCGATGTCACCATCACGCAGGGGCATCTTGAGGTTAGGCGGAATCTTACCGCCCCACTTACGGGTCTTGCCATCCTCCTTGGCGGCCTCCACAGCTTTGTGGATCGCCAGCAGGGTTTTCTTGTCCGCCTTGGGGATCAGGCAGGAAACGGAATATTTCGCATCACCGCCGTTGATGCTCTTGGGCTCGAAGATGTTGGCAAAGGAAATGCGGCAAGGGATGACGACCTTGGTCGCGCTCATAGTCTTGTTTGCAGTAGCCATAGATTTGTAATCCTCCATTATGTTTTATTCGAGTGGTGTAAATTCGTCTGCGGCAGTATCGAGATCAACTGCCGGTCTGGGGTCTGAGTCTGGAACAAGTGCCAGCTTACCGGGCGGTTTCACGACATATTCACCCAGGACCTCCTGAAATTTCTTCTTTCCCATGAGCTTTTCAAACTCGGTCAGAGAAATCATCTCAGTCTTGTAGATGTCGTTGTAGCCTGCCTGTGTGGCTGCGGTTGCCACCGTCTTCAGGTCAAGGAACTGCCGCTTGCTGCGGCCCTCCACCACCTTGTAGCCATCCCAGCAGACACCGTGGTTGATAGCCTCGGAGCTGACATAGGCGAAGATGGCTTCGATCCAGGATTCAATGCGGTTCAACGTGGGAAGCATCTTCTCGATATCCGCCTTGGACAGAAGTGCCGGGGACTTAAAGGTCGGTGCTGTGGTGTCCGGGTCGTAGGATGCAGTGGCATCCGTTTCTTCCTGCTCATCTGCCAGCACACCGGCATCCAGATCAAGGAACTCGGTCTTGACCAGTGCCATTGCTTCAGCAGCACAGGCTTTGCAGGAAGTACGGGCACGACAGAACCGACACCAGTCGCCGGGAACCTGCTTACCTTTGCCTTCAAAGGCGAGCTTTGCTCTGGGGCGGACATAGGTTTCTGCCCAGTCCAGCAGCTCCTCCACACTGCATTCAAACGTCGAGATGTTTTCCAGCCGGGGCTGGATGATGGTCATGGACACCTTGGTGATGCTGTACAGATACCCATAGGCGTGGTAAGCACCGAGGGCGTAGAGCATCATCTGTGGGTTGTGGTCACAGCTGACAAACACGCCTTTTCCGTTTTTGTAGTCCATGACGTATAGGGTTCCGTCTGCGATGATGACACAGTCGCCTGTACCGAATCCCTGCGGAACCAGATAGCTGTAGTCCAGTCGTTCCTCTACCATGACCAGCGGATGTGGGCAAGTCTCCTTGATCTTCTCCACGGTCGTGATGATGAACTCTGCATAGATGTCGGTGTTCGCATCCATCTCCTCGTTATCGAACTCGGAGGTCGGCCGCCTGACTCGCTCATGCAGATACTTGCGGAGCTTGTACTCGCCCAGTGCATGGGCGGCGGTTCCCTCCTCGGCATACACCGAGGATTCATTGGGGAAGTTCTGCTCCAGCCGAGCCGATGGCGTACAGTTGAGCCATCTCTTGGAGCTGGACGCAGAGAGGATCGCGTGAACTTCGGGCATGAGACACCTCCGTTACAGCTGGGAGATGTCTGCGAGGAATGCCTCGTACTTGGATGCCGGAAGTTCAGAAAGCTGGCCCACACCGTAAGTCTTCAGCAACTGACCGATTTTCTCGTTGTTGCTGCGCTTCTGCTTGATCTTTGCCACGATGACCGCCGTGATCTCATCCTTGGAGATAGTCACGGCAGGCTGTTCGGGTTCAGCTTTTTGGCCGGTATCCACATCAAAGGGCAGGTCATCCGCCGGATCAACCGGGAAGTCGGCCAGCTTCTCCTTTGCCTCATCTGCGGCAGAGTTTTCCTCTGCAGGAGCTTCTTCGGCAGGTTCCTTGGGCTGTTCCTCCACCGCAGGCGGAGTGTCCTCCTGCTTACGAGGACGTTTTACCGGCTTCTTGCGAGGATGCGGAACGTCCTGCACCTTTGGTGCTGTGTCCACGGGCGGGAGCTTGGCCGGAGGGAGCCGCTTATCCTCGTCCTCCGCATCCTCAGAAGTGAACTCCAGGAGTTCGATTTGCTCTGCCATCCCCTCGCACATCTGGGTCAGGCCACGGAACACCTCCGTCAGCCCATCAACGATCTTCTTGGGACCGGTCAGCATCTCACTCATCCTCGTCCACCTCATCCTCACCGCAGACAGCATCCAGATACTCAGCCTGAGCATCCAGAACCATCATGACAGACTGCTTGCACAGGCCGGTCTTTGCGCAGATGGCGGCGATCATGGCCTCGATGTCGACATCCGGCTCCTCGTCCTGATCCTCGACACCATTGAAATAGGTGTTGCTGGTGCTGCGCTCATCCAGATGGATGTGGAGATTCTCGACCTTCAGCATCACCGGGAGAATACGACGCACTTCCGGGGCACTGGTATTCTGGCTCTTATCGTTCATCATTGTGTTGCTCACTTTCCGCAGCCTTGGGCTGCTTGTCCTGCTGACCGTCTGCGGTCATGTTGTACTTTTGCAAAATGCTCTGGATGAGCAGCTCCGCCACTCGTCCGGGTTCAGGAAGGGTATGCACCGGCTTGCCCAGTTCTTTCGCCTTGGCGATTTCCTGTGCCATACCATCCGACACACGCTCACCGAACACCCAGAGTTCGTCTGCCTGCTCCAGCCACGAGAGCGCAAACCGTATCCCGGTGTCCCGCTCCGCTGCCACATCATCCTTGAGGAAACGTGTGAAATACAGATGTGGTGCCAGCGGCTGGATGCCCATCATGGCGAGGATTCGACAGGCCTTGAGTGCCCTTTCGATATTGGAACGCTGCTCCTCTGCCTTGTCTGCCACCGATGCCGCCATAGGACGGAACGGAGAGCAGACATAGACTTTCTTAGGAGCGGTGTCACCACCGGGCGGCCGCACCGGAGCCGAACACTTTAAGGGATTGCTCTGGGAATTCTTGATGTTACTCATGGGGTGTAACCTCCTTGGATGTATTCGTGAGAGGAAGTTCTCTCATAATGCTTACTGAAATTCGGGAAAAGGTACCCTATTTTCAAAAACTTTTCTTGAGCTTCTTAATCGCTGCAGTCATGGTTTTGCTTACCACGGGTCTTGCAATCCCCAATTCTTCTGCAATCTCATACTGGGTCAGCCCTTTATAGAAGTAGAGCTGGATGATTTCCTGCTGACGTTCCGTGAGCTTACCCATAGCGGCATACAGCTTGCGCAGTTCCTCTTCTGCCAACATTTCAGCATTTTCTTCATCCAAGAAGTCCACCATAACGGCATCCGACCAGTCAGAGCCATCGCAATCCAAACTGGCGGCCTCATTGATGGCAACCGTCTTGCTGCGGTTGCTCTCCATCCGGCGTTCACCTTCCATGACCAGACGCACTGACCACTCGGCATCCTCGAACACTGCCGCCGGAACGACCTCGTATGTACCGTCATTGAAGTCGTAGCGGTAGTCGCCGCAGCGATTGATTGCCATGACCGTGTGTGCGCCATCCTCCTCATAGACGGCGTAACCATTTTCATAGGCCGTGAGCGTTGCACCACCCACTACGGTTCTAGCGGCAATCACAGGATGCATCTCCATGAGCTGTGCGTACTTCGGCAGCTTCTTTTCGATAACCGCAGCAACCGTGTTCTTCAACTCACGCAGAGAAATGTGTGCGTTTACTGCCAAGTCCTCGACAGCCTGTGCCACGCTCTCCACTGCCTGCGTTAACGGCTGGCGGATCTCCATTGCGCCATAGCCACCGTAGATTGCAACTGCTCCGTTCATCATGTTAGTCATTTTCTTGTCCTTTCCCCCGGACTCTGGGAGGGAGAAGGATACCGATGACGGAAGCGGAACAGGGCTCACATTCTGAGCTGGGACTGCCTGCAAATGCAAAAAGCCCGATTCCAGAGATGGGAGGTACACCCATAGACCGGCTGTTTCACCTCCAGCAGATGACATCTGCCGGTTTGTAAAACTCCGTTATGGTATCCTTCGCCTTCTCTAGAATCGGGCTTACGATATTATTTTTTGTTCTTGGGGCTTGTCCTTTTGGGTTCGTCCCTTGAACTGACTACATGATAACAAAATCGCTCATCTTTTACGCCATCCAAGCGGTTGATTCGTCTCTACCAAATGGTAGATTTTCAGCAAATAAAAAAAGACCCGCACAATGATTTCTCATCATACGGGTCACAACAGGCTCTGTCTGAGAGTCAGTGTGTTGATTTCACTGACAATCAAATCTTGATATTTGGGGTCTAGCATCAATAGCTGTTTGATTGCCTCCTCTAAAACCGGACTTGGTTTCTTCTCGGCTTTCTCCTCCTTTTCGGATTGCTTTTCCTCTTCTTGTCTATTTTCTTTGTAGGAGTCTGGAATGAGGCTCTCCATCGGGACACCGAAAGCCACGGATGCCTCATACGCAGTATGTAGGCTCATCTGTCTTTCGCCTTTTTCGTATCGGTGAACCGAGTTTGGCTCAACATGGATTTTCTCAGCCAGTTCCGGCTGAGTCATGCCAGCTTTTTCACGCAATGCCAGCAGCGTGTTACCAGCATCATACTTAAACTGCTTGTCATCTTTCGCGGATGCCATCTCGGTTCACCCCCTTCCATACTGCAAATGCAAACAAAAAAAGACCGGAGCTGCTAAGACTCAGTGACTTGATAAAAGTACACTATCCTAGCTTCTCCGGTCTTTGTATATACAAAGATTCCGATTGCGAAGTCAGATCGAACTGAAATTATAGTCCAATTCTCGAATGAGCATACTTATCCCCTTACATAATTCATAAAAGCATTCTTTGTTTGCGAGTTATTTACCCAGAGTTCTATTGCGCTTTGAAAAAATCCGTCTCTACTGCTTTTCTAATTATGTATTTTGGATCTGTATGCCTTAAATCAAGAAATCTGTTTCAGCTTTACTAATCACACATATTTTTGCTGAAACACTTAGACCACTTATATTGCTATTTCAATTCAGAGTCTTAAAGTTCTCGCATCTTCGGTTATCCTTTCTGTTCAATTATGTTGTATTGCATTTACACTATGAAATTGAGATGATGGGTTAAGTCCTCCTTTTGGCTTAAATCCCATAATGATTATATCACCAAAATTATCCAGCGTAAATACCATTTCGACATCTTTGGACAGAATACCAAAGCCGGAGTTCTGTTTTTGTGCAAGTTCACTTGCGCGCCCCTATAAACGCAAAAAAGCCGGAATAGACTCCTAAAATCCGAAAGAATTTCAGATTTTTTGAAGTCTACCCCGGCTTACTACGCATTCGAGCAGCACCAAACAGGCAGCAGTTTAGTTTTTGACTGGCTCACACGATTCCGATGAGCCAAGTGTGCGGATTCATACCCGCATCTTCTCTCCCGTATCCTCAAATTTGAGGCACGGACCGGCGCAGCACTGGGCCGCCAGGTCATCTAGGTACTCATAGGCTTGCAGCTTTCCGTTCTTTACATACGCCACAGCCTTACGCCCGTTAACCGTTGCACGGACTGCAAGCAGCATCCGTTTGCCTTGGGTCGTATAAATTCCGCAGTTTGATTCCAACACTATCACCCAACCTTTTCTGGAGATCAATATTCCAAAAGTCGAAACACACGCTGGTACCAAGGCGCATCTTCCAAACTTTTCTTCCATCTTGCGCTTGACAACTTGCGTGTTGTGCGCTAATATAAATATGCAAGTTGCGTTTACAATTCACATTATACGAGCCAACTTGCATATTGTCAAGCGCAACATAACTCACAACGCGCTATCAACTAGGAGGAAACGACCATGAAGTTCGGTGAGAAAGTCAGGAAAGCCCGACTTGCTGCTAAGTACTCTCAAAAGCAGCTCGCAGAAATGACCGGCATTGCACTACGCACCATCCAGAATTATGAAAGCGGAGAACGGATGCCAAAGCAAAAGGAGACATATCCTCTGCTCGCCGATGCACTCGGAATTGAAGTCAGCTCCCTCATGGACGATAACGCCGAGTTCGTTCTGAAGGCCACCGAGAAATACGGTTCTAAGGGACACGAGCAGGCCGAACGCCTTATTAAAGAGGTATCCGGTTTGTACGCTGGCGGTGAATTGGCTGAGGAAGATATGGAGGCCATGATGCGCGCCTTCCAGGAAGCGTACTGGAAAGCCAAAGAGAAAAACAGAAAGTACGTTCCTAAAAAATACCGGGGCATTTCAGAATCCGGCAGCGAATCCTGATTTACAGCTTTCAGCTGTTCCCCATGATATGGAGTGAAGTGCAATCATGATTAGTAGGAAAGCCTCCATCTTGCCGGGTCGTCTGGCTCGAAAATACAAATCCACTGACCCGTTTGAAATTGCCGAAGCCCTCGATATTGAGGTTTTGGAGCGAAGTGATTTCAAGCGGCAGAAAGGTGCGTTCAAGGTCATCTTGAACAACAGTTTCATTTTCATCAATGCCAACCTGTCAGATGAAATGAAGCGACTCGTGTGTGCCCACGAACTGGGCCACGCTCTTCTTCATCGCTCTCTCGGAAAGTCTGAAACCGGGCTGATGGAGTTTGAGTTGTTTGACATTACAAGTACGACCGAATACGAAGCGAACCTCTTCGCTGCCAACCTGCTTCTTGACGAAAGCTCGATTGAGGAACTGGTCAGTGATGGTTTTGACATCGTCCAGATTGCGCGGCAGCTCGGCACAAACGTAAACCTGCTGCTTCTGAAACTACAGCAGATGAACGATGACAACCGCTTTCGTCTCCCCGATATGCCCGACCGAAATTTTCTCGGTGTCATCTCGGATGATGCCGGCCACCTTTAATAGTTGGAGGTGACCCACATGGCAGTACCCAAACGAATCAAGATCGAGCGTGTCTATGTAAAGGTCGCCTCGGAGTTTGATTCAACCGGCTATATGCAGCCAACATCCATCACCTGGGCGGACGGCAGGACTTTCCCTATCGAAACCGTCCGGGACTTCCGGCCGGCAGGAACCGCAGACAATGACTGCAACGGAGACTGTTTCACTGTCCTGATCCAAGGACAGGAGAAGCACCTGTTCTTTGAACACATCGACCCCCGCTTCACCGGCCGGCTCGGCCGCTGGTATGTAGAACGGGCAACCTAATGGAAGGAGGGACACAGTATGCAGAGAACGTACCTTGCGATAGACCTCAAATCATATTACGCTTCCGCAGAGTGCGCTGCCCGGCATCTCGATCCGCTGACCACAAATCTGGTTGTGGCCGATGCCAGCCGCACGGAGAAAACCATCTGCTTGGCTGTGTCACCATCGCTGAAGTCCTATGGCATTCCCGGTCGAGCTCGACTCTTTGAAGTCGTGCAGCGTGTCAAGGAAGTCAACAACGGTCGCTTGCGTGATGCCATCCGAAACCGCACTGCTGTGTACAAAGATGGGACTCCTTCTCTGGCAGCTCCATCCTACGATGCCACCGCCCTTGCAGCAGACCCCTCTCTTGAAGTATCCTATCTGGTGGCACCACCCCGGATGGCGTACTATGAGAAGATCTCACGGCAGATCTACGGAATCTATCTCAGGTACATTGCTCCGGAGGACATCGTGGTCTATTCCATCGATGAGGTGTTTATCGATGCCACCGCATACCTTACCCATTATAAAATGTCTGCCCACGACCTCGCCATGACCATGATCCGGGAGGTACTGTACACCACCGGCATCACCGCCACCGCCGGGATCGGCACCAATCTATACTTGGCAAAGCTGGCAATGGACATTACTGCCAAGCACGCTGCCCCGGACAAGGATGGTGTACGCATTGCAGAGCTCGATGAAGAATCCTTCCGGTATCTGCTCTGGGATCACAAACCTCTCACGGACTTCTGGCAGACTGGGCCGGGCACAGTGCGCCGTTTGGAAAAACACGGCATCCACACGATGGGCGAACTTGCGCGGGCCAGCGTTCAGTATCAGGAAATACTCTACGATGAGTTCGGCGTAGACGCGGAAATCCTTATCGACCATGCTTGGGGCTTGGAGCCCTGCGGTATGAAGGAGATCAACGCCTACCGCCCAGAAACCAACAGTCTCTCCGAAGGTCAGGTTCTCTCCTGCCCCTATCCCTACGACAAGGCACGGATCATCGTGCAAGAAATGACCGATAGTCTGGTGTTTCAACTAACTGACAAGGGACTTGTCACCGATAGCCTGACGCTGGACATTGGATATGACCGGGAGAACTGCGATAAGGGCATCTACCATGGTCCTGTCCACATCGACCATTACGGCCGCACTATTCCAAAAGGCGCACATGGCACCGCCAAGCTGGACAACCCCACCAATCTCAGCAGCCAGCTCATGGTTGCCACAATGGAGCTATTCGACCGCATCGTCAACAAGAAGCTAACTGTGCGGAGAATAACAATAGCTGCGAACCGTGTAGTCAAGGATCAGGGCATCTTACAAGTAGATCTGTTCACTGACACCAGCAAGCTGGAACGGGAGAAATCCCTGCAGGCAACCATGCTCGGCATCAAGAAGAAGTTTGGAAAAAACGCTGTTCTGAAGGGTACCAACTATCTGGAAGGTGCCACTATGCGAGAACGGAACGGCCAGATAGGCGGTCATAAGGCCAAATAACGAAACGAGGAGGATTCTATGGAAGACTTCAAGAACACCAAGGAGGGACGAGCCGTCGCCCAGAAGTATTCAGACATCCTCCATCTCAGCCGTCCTGAACCTCCAGTAAAGCATCCCCGGATGGCACTCTCAAATCGGGCAAAGATATTCAGCCCCTTTGCTGCGCTGCGTGGCTTCGATGATGAGATTTCCAGTGAGGGAGCCAGCAAGCTGCTGGTGAAGAAGGTAGAACTCTCTGACGAGGAGAAGAACAATCTCTCCGACAAGCTCCTGCAGGTCAAAAAGGGCATGAAGGTCGTGGTGCGGTACTTCGTGAAAACCTCAGAGAGCACTGGCAAGTACATAAGTCTGACTGGCACAGTTGTTATGATCGACCCAGTTTATTGTGAGCTGAAGGTCATGCAGGACGGCGATAGAAAAGCTGTGGGCATTGAGAAGGAGTTGCCTGTTGTCATCCCCTTCGATGATATCAGTGATTTGACCGGTGAGGGCATCACTAGTATTGAGGACTACCTTGGGATAGAAAAGTATCCTGATGACATATAAATTCCTACATGACAAAGGAAGTGCAAAACGCCGTGAACTACTATTTCTGCGATGTCTGCCATTACTGCTTTGAGGCAGAGTCACTGCCTGACCGTTGCCCAGACTGTGGCAAAACGGACTATCAGAACAGATCCGCCATCCGCCCGGCAACCGAGAAAGAAGTGCAGGATCTTCTGCGGGCTAGGGATGAGGAATGGGAATAAGCCAACTGACTGCCTTCTGTGGTATCCACGGAGGGCAGTTTTATTTCTGTCACAAACTATGCTCCCGTACCCTTATCACTTCGTCATCTTCTCCTTGACCTTTTTTGGCACGTCAATTAACCCAAAACGGTAGAACATCCCATAGATGTACGACACACCCCGGATGTCTCCCAGAGCCTTGGGTCTGTCCACTACCTCTCCAATTTTACCGATATTGTGATACGCCAGCATCACGGAGCTCCAAGCAAGGCTCTTGCTGCCCTCTCTCCGGTCAATCCACAGTTCCTTGGTGAACTCATCTCCCCTGCCCTTCTTCAGCTTATAGGTAAAGGGCCAGCCAGACAGGGTCTTGAACTTGTAACCCCGAAAAGCCACCACGCACTTCCAGAGGTTCACTTCACATGGATTCATCTTCAGCGTAACCACAGCTCGGTAGTGTCGCTGTCTCTCTGCCCCCGCACTGATATTCTCTGCTTCAGCAGTTTCCGGGTAGTACACGCCTTTCTCATACGGCAGATAAGAGGTCACGGAAGGGCGGGACAACTGCAAAGCGGACATGGTTGAGGTGACAGCAGTGGAGTAGTCCTGTGTTTCTCTGAAGGAATGATAGGTCTGCCGGACGAGCTTTGCGGTATCCGACTCGTAGACTCCGGCGGTGATAAGTAACTTCCGAACCTTGATGGGGTTGAGGGACAGTGCATCCGCGATGGCTTGCAGGGTCATTTCATCCTTATAGAGTATTACTGCAGCGTCCATCTGCTCTTTCAGATTCTTCCCGGCATCGTACTCCGGCTTCCGCTTTTTCCGACCGCCGCCTGGATTTCTGGTCTTATATGGTATTTTCTCGCCCATGATTATTCATGCAGTTCCAGCGGCAGGCCATCCGGGTCGTGGAAGAAGGTCATCTTTTTGCCAGTATAACCATCCACACGGATTGGCTCACATTCAATTCCTACCTCCGTCAGCTCTTTCACCGTCTGCTCCACGCTATCAACGCAGAACGCAAGGTGACGCAGGCCACAGGCCTCCGGGCGGTTCACACGCTTCGGCGGGTTTTCCTCAGCGAAAATCTCCAGCTCCGTGTGTTCATTGACACGAAGATCCAGCTTCCAATCCTTACGCTCTAGGCGGTAGTTCTCTCTTATGACAGAGAATCCCAGTTTGTTTACATAGAAATTCTTTGCGGCTTCGTAGTCAGATACTATAATCGCAATATGATGAATTTTTGATAATTTCATTTTTCTCACACTTCCTTTTTAATTCCGTCACAATCTATATGTAACGCTCAGAAATACGCCGTGTGAACTTCTGGTGTTCGGTCCACACGGCATATTACTTTTATTTCAGCTTTTCAAGAATCTCATCTGCCGTCATACCGGATGCCAGCAGCTTTTTCAGCACAGCTTCGGCCTCGACCTTCTTAGCAGCTTCGGCAGCCTTTGCTTCTGCGGCGGCCTTCTTAGCCTCCAGCTTTGCAATTTCTTTTTCGGTCTGCTTGATCTCTGCCTTCTGCGGTTTTAGACTTTCACGCAGAGACTTAATGTCGGTCTTCAGCTCTTCAATGTGGGCGACAGTCTTGGAGAGACCTTCTTCGAGCATTGCCTTGTCTTTCTGCAACTTTGCGATCTGAGCATCAAAGTCGGTAGCTGCGGTAACACGGTTCTTGCTGCCTTTGGTTCTGGGCATAGGATGATACCTCCGATAAGATTATGTAAGATTTGATGTTAGTATAGCACTGTGGGAAGTGGATGGCAATATGATGAGTTGTCCTTAGAAATATACTTTTCGCACTGCTCCAAATACAAGTACCCCTATAATTAAGATCAGGGCAATATTCGTTATCAAAAGATAATAGAAGAAAGCATCTCTCTTGGAGCTTTCATCCATTTCTGATTTTTCCACCGTAAATTTTCCAGCATATCTATGGTCGTAAATATCAGGTGACACTGCATCCATATTCACTATAAAATAATCACCATACTCATTTTTTAGTTTCATAGCAATGTGTTTTCCTGCTATTTCCCGAATTAGTTTAACAGCATCGTACAAGTCCTTTAGCCCACCAACAAGCTCTAAGAAACTAAGAACAACAGTAAAAACAACTTCTATACTACCTTCGTATACTGCTTGAACTTGAACATCTGATACTTCTAAATTCGTATATTTAGATAGTTCTTCCTTTAATTCTGCGTTAATGGCTGTTTTAATTGTTTCAACAATATCACTATAGTATACATTTCGTTCACTCTTAAGATAATAATGCTCCCCTGGTTTTAGCGGTCTACGTTGCCTATTCAAGTCCTCTTTGTCCTTGAAATCTATGTGCGCTGAATATACAGCCTTGAAGTACTTCTTTTTCCTCATATTCTTCCCTCTATGCAAGACCACTCACAGCATAATAGGCTTAGGCCAGCAGAGCTGTTGCCAAAAGATTAGTGCCCACAGCCTGCAAAATAAACAGGACATCGGCGGTGACTGCGGCAGAAACTTTTATCATTTTAGCTTTCATAGACTTTTCCTCCTTGTATTTAACGGCGACACTTGTTAGGTATCTCTGAAAGGGGCAAGACAGTACACAGACTATGAACACTAAAACTATGGCAAACAAGCTCAGCGACCCCAGCTCGACTGGCCTAAACCTATTATTCTCTGCATCTTAGCCACAGTATCCATACTGTGTTACCTGCCGCCCACCGCGTAGAGGTGTGCAAAGTTTCGAGCGGCAAAGCTGTGAGCATCCATAACGAATAACTCTCACAGCTCAAATATATACTATATAGGTCTCGTTTTCAAGGATAGCGAAGAAAATCAGACATGTATACTTCCTTATGCTCTATTTTTCACGCTCATTTTTCTGCTCAACCACGCCCATGCTGTCAGCACACCGATCCAACCGCCCATCGTATTACCGAACACATCATCGAGCTCTGCGATGCCAAGTCCCGTAATATACTGGGTCGTTTCGATTGCCACAGACATCACAAAGGGAATCAGCAACACCCACTTCTTTTGAAACCACCTATACAGTCCCGTTCCAAGTGGAATGAACAGCCAGATGTTATTGATGACCCCAACCCTCACGGATTGCTCTTTCAAAAACTTTCCAGCGTAGGAAAATAGAACAAAGTTCATTCTTGCATTTCCTGACTCACGAAACATCAGTGTTTCATAAAGAATGAACGCTACATAAACAATCGTAAGTACTACGCTTAAACTCTTCGGTAGAACGATCATCAGCAAACAGACAACGCAGCCAAAAACAACCACCATGCATGGGAAGCCATTCAGAAGGTTGTCCACACACAGCATCACGTTGCTGTTTCTGTCAAGCAGAAGATTCACCTTTCCGCTGCGTTTGATACCGTACTGCCCTTTAGACAACGCCTTTGGATTGCCATTCGCATCAAAATACATATCCGTGTCTGCTGTACCATCTCTATGATAGGTACGTTTGAGGATGGTATAGCCTGCATTGGTAGGGGCGGGGTTGCCATCTGCGTCAAGATAAGTGATCTGGCCGATGTGTCCTTGCTCGTTGCGCTGGTATGACTCGCCATACTGACCAAGTAAAGACCTTACAGGATTTCCTTCTGTGTCAAAATACTGCTCACCGACAACAGTTCCATTCCTATCACGCTGATATGTCTTAATAGCATATCCAGATGAAGTGCTCACCGCATGACCGTCTTTATCGAGAAATGTCAAACTAGTGTTCTGGCCTTCAGTATTAAACTCACGATGAAGCCCATAGTATCCACCGGAGCACTGTACCTGCTGTCCGTTCAAATCATAGTAGAAATCATCGGAAGCCCTGCCGCCAACCTGCGTTCTGACAATAGTAGAGTATCCGTCACTGCGTTCTACCGGGTTTTCCTCTGCATCAAGATATGTGATTGCCGTACTCGTTTCATCGTATTCATATGATAAGCCGTAATAATCGCCATACCTTGCCACAGGGTTTCCGCTTGCATCAAGATAACGTTCCTCCACAACTCGACCGTTATCATCACGCATTCTACACACGGTCGCATAGCCCATATCAATGGCATCTGTGATTGCACCATCAGGATTCACATAGCTTGTGCTGGTCACGCTTCCATCTACGGTTTCCCGGATGCTCAGCTCTGAGGAAGTGTATCCTGCATCGTGATCAAGATCCGCATCAGGCAACAACGCCAAGATGGAAAGAAGAACCACCGATGCAATCAGCAGGATTCCGCATCCTCGTTTCAGGTTTGCACTCAAACTCCATAACCCCGGCTCTTGATGGTCTCTACAACCTGAGACACATACTTCTGGCAGGTGTCATGGTCAGGGGCTTCCACCATCACACGCACAACAGGCTCCGTACCAGATTCACGGACAAGGATACGGCCAGTGTCACCCAGTGCCTCGGCTACGGCCTTGACTGCTGCCTGCACTGCTTCGTCATCCTGTGCGGCCTTCTTGTCGGTCACACGAACATTCTCCAACACCTGCGGGTAGATTTTCAGGGGCTCAGCCAGCTTGCTCATGGGCAGTTTCTTTGCCAGCATAACTTCCATCATTTTCAGACTGGTCAGGATACCATCACCCGTACTGGCGTACTTGCTGAAGATAATATGACCACTCTGCTCACCGCCGATACGGCAGCCGTTCTTAGCCATGTACTCATAGACGTACTTGTCACCCACTGCGGTCTTGGCGTAGCCGATGCCCTTCTCATCAAAAGCCTTATACAGGCCAAAGTTGGACATGACCGTGGTAACGACGGTATTGGTCAGCAGTTTGCCACGCTCCTTCATATAGCAGCCATAGATGTACAGGATGTGGTCGCCAGTGATGACATTACCCTTTTCATCCACACACAGGCAACGGTCAGCATCGCCGTCATAGGCAAAACCGATGTCCAGGCCCTTCTCTACCACGAACTTCTGCAGACCCTCAATGTGGGTAGAACCAGCATTGTTGTTGATGTTCAGACCGTTGGGCTGTGCATTGATGACATAGGTATCTGCACCCAGCGCATCAAACACAGACTTAGCGATGTTCCAAGAACTACCGTTGGCGCAGTCCAGACCAACCTTGACGCCCTTGAAAGAGTAGATTCCGAGGCTAATCAGATAGCCCATGTAGCGGTTGCGACCGGACACATAGTCCACAGTGCACCCGATATGCTCCCGGTGAGCGAAAGGAAGCTCCGGCCACTCCTTATCGAAAACATGGAGTTTGCCGTCGATGTAATCCTCGACTAACAGCAAGATTTCCTCCGGCATCTTCTCACCATAACAGTCGATCAGCTTGATGCCGTTATCGTAGTAGGGATTATGGCTGGCAGAAATCATGATGCCACAGTCGAAGTCGTCCACACGAGCAATGTACGCCACAGACGGGGTGGTCGTGACGTGCAGCAGGTAAGCGTCTGCGCCGGAGGCGGTCAGGCCAGCGACCAGACTGTACTCGAACATATAAGAGCTACGGCGGGTATCCTTACCAATGACGATGCGTGCAGGGTTATTATCACCGTTGCGCTCACGCAAAGCGTTATAATACCAGCCCAGAAAACGACCAACCTTGTAGGCGTGGTCAGCGGTCAGATCAATACCAGCTTCACCACGGAATCCATCAGTTCCAAAATACTTTCCCATTATAGTTTTTTCCTCATCCAAAGAGTGATTTGGCAATCATATGCTTTAGCCGGATAGAGATCCGTTGCCTGCTGCTCACCACGAAGAGGTCGCATATTTGAGCAGCACAGCCATGTGGCGGAACACATGACCGTTGTGTGGAATCAGTATTTTCTCCACACCATTTTATTAACGACGTTTACATAACCCTGAATGATGCGAACCACCTTCATGGACACGGTCTCGTCCACATAGTCGGGGCAGGGCTTGCCCAGAACGCCCTTCTGCTTCATCTCGATTGCCATGTCGGTGGCGTTGAGCAGCTCCCGGGTGGTAATGCCAGCCAAGATAAAGTCACCAGCTTCCAGCGCCTCGGGGCGTTCTGTACTGGTACGGATGCACACGGCAGCGATGGGATGACCAATAGACAGATAGAAGCTGCTCTCCTCGGGCAGGGTGCCGGAGTCGGAAACGATTGCCAGCGCGTTCATCTGCAGCTTGTTGTAGTCGTTGAAGCCCAGCGGCTCATTGACTCGGACACGAGGGTCCAGCCGGAAGCCGCTCTTTTCCAGACGGTGCTTGCTGCGGGGATGGCAGGAGTACAGGATCGGCATATTATACTTTTCTGCCAGCGCATTGATGGCGGTAAACAGGCTCAGGAAGTTCTTTTCAGAGTCGATGTTCTCCTCACGGTGGGCGGACAGCAGAATATACTTATCCTTCTCCAGTCCCAGACGCTCCAACACATCGCTTTTCTGGATCTTCTCCAGATTCATGTGCAGCACCTCTGCCATAGGAGAACCTGTCTGGTAGGTACGCTCCTTGGGCAGGCCGGTATCTGCCAGATACTTCCGGGCGAACTCGGAATAGCACATATTCACGTCAGAAATTACATCCACGATGCGGCGATTGGTCTCCTCGGGCAGGCACTCATCCTTGCAGCGGTTGCCGGCCTCCATGTGAAACAGCGGAATGTGCAGCCGCTTCGCAGAGATGGCAGACAGGCAGGAGTTGGTATCGCCCAGCACCAGATAGCCCTCCGGCTGCAATTCGGACAGAAGCTCATAGCTCCGGCCCAGAATATTGCCGCAGGTCACGCCCAGATTCTCGCCTACCACGGGCACTAGAATGTCAGGGCCGTATTCTCCGAAGGTGTTCTTCAGTTCGAAATCCTCCCAGAAAACGGTAGAAAGATTTCTGTCCCAATTCTGATTGTAATAGACCACGCAGCAGTCAAAATATTCCCGGCAGCGCTTGATAACCGCAGCCAACCGAATGATTTCCGGACGGGTGCCGCAGCCAATCATAACCTTGGTTCGCCCATCATTTTTCCATGTAAAATTGTGTTCCATAAAATTCTCCTAACGTCAACCGGTATCTCCTCTTACACCGGCTCGAAGAAGGTGTCCGGGTGGTTCGGGTTGAAGATTTCGTTGCAGGTCATTACCGTCACCAGATTCTCTGTTTCAGACAGATTGATGATATTGTGAGTCCAGCCGGGAATCATGTGGACAGCCTCGATCTTATCTCCGGAAACCTCAAACTCCACCGTTTCCCCGGTGTTGATGTTTCGCTCCTGAATCAGTCCGTGACCTGCCACCACAATGAACAGCTCCCACTTGGAGTTGTGCCAGTGCTGCCCCTTGGTGATTCCGGGACGGCTGATGTTGATGCTCACCTGCCCACAGTCAGCGGTATGAACCAATTCCGTGAAAGAACCACGGTTGTCCACGTTCATCTTCAGGGCATACTTGAACTTGTCCGTAGGCAGATAGGTCAGATACAGGGAGTACAGCTTCTTGGCAAAAGAGCCGTCCGGCATTTTCGGCATCATCAGGGTAGTGGGCTGTGCTTTGAACTCCTGCAGCAAGTCTACAATCTCGCCCAGCGTGACCTTGTGGGTCACGGGAACGCAGCAGTAGTGACCGTCTGCTTTCAGAACCGTTTCTACGCCATCGAATTCACAGTGCTGCTCCTTGCCTTCCAGCAGATCAAACATACCTTCTACCAGATCGTCAATGTATAGCAGTTCCAACTCGGTGCTGCGGTCGTTGACGGTAAAGGGCTCATCGTTTGCCACTGCCCAGCAGAAGGTGCTGACGGCGCTGTTGTACTTGGGGCGGCTGTGGCCCATCAGGTTCACAAAGCGATAGACCGCCACCTTTGCCCCGGTCTCCTGAGCATACTGGAAGAACAGCTCCTCGCCAGCCTTTTTGCTCCGACCGTACTCACTGTTGCCGAAACGACCAGCCAGCGTGGCCTGAATGGAGGAGGACAGCATGATGGTTGCCTTATTGTTGTGCTTTTTCAGGCAGTTCAGCAGATCAGAAGCAAAACCGAAGTTGCCTTTCATGAAATCCTCCGGGTTTTCCGGACGATTCACCCCTGCCAGATTGAACACGAAGTTCGCCTTCTGGCAGTACTCGTCCAGCTCCGTCGGGGTAGAATCCAGATCGTACTCGTAGATTTCTTCAATATTCAATGCCGGGCGGGTCTTATTTTTCCCATCCCGGATGTTTTTCAGGTTGTTGCACAGGGCAGTTCCCACCATGCCCTTGGCACCTGTGACTAGAATGTTCATTGTTTCACCTCTGAATGTACTGCGGTGCAGTCCGGAATGTCTGCGCCATCCGGCACGGTTGCATGATTGCAGATGGTGCAGTTGCTGCCAATGCGGGCAAAGTTGCCCACAGTCGCACCAGTGCGAATGACGCTGTTGGTGTAAATCAGGGCGTAGTCCCCTACCGCTGCATCACAGTGGATTTCCGTTCCGGCATTCAGCAGAACACCGTTGCCAACGGACGCACCATTCTGGATACAAGCGTTTTGCAACACCACACAGCCGTATCCCATCTTGGAATACGGACTGATATAGGCACTGGGAGCAATGATGTTGGGGAACCCATAGCCAAGTGTTTTTGCTTTCTCATACACCTGTGCCCGGAACTGGTTGCTGCCGATGCCCACCACTAACAAGTCGTAGTCCTTCCGCAACTCCGGCAGATTAGCAATTCCGCCAACCACCGGAATGCCACAGATCTCAGTGTCCAAGTCTTGTCCATCATCCACAAAAGCACAGTCGTATTGGAGCATCGCCTGTTCCGCCACCATGCGCCCGAAGCCACCGGCACCAACCAGCAACAGCTTTTTCTTAGACATTGGGGATGCCCTTCAGTGCATTCTGGACATATTCAGTGGTCAGAATCTTCTTCACAGTGCCCTCAACATCCAGACGCTCAGTGTTGTGGCTGGTGTAGGACTCATCCGCCATGGTATGTACCTCGCCCTTGACCACGAACTTGTCGTAGTTCAGGTCACGGTTGTCAGCGGCAACACGGAAGTAGTGACCCATATCCTGGCTGCGCAGACGCTCCTCACGGGTCATCAGGGTCTCGAACAGCTTCTCACCATGACGAGTGCCGATGATGTTCGTACCGGTATCACCAAACAACTGCTGGACTGCCTTTGCCAAATCGCCGATGGTGGAAGCATCAGACTTCTGGATGAACAAATCACCGGGATTTGCATGTTGGAAAGCGAACAAGACCAGATCCACAGCCTCGTCCAGGTTCATCAGAAAGCGGGTCATGTTGGGGTCGGTGATAGTGATGGGGTTGCCTGCCTTGATTTGGTCGATGAACAGCGGAATGACAGAACCACGGCTGCACATGACGTTGCCATAACGGGTGCAGCAGATGGTCGTGCCGCCCCGCTCAGCTGCCACACGGGCGTTGGCGTAGATAACGTGCTCCATCATGGCCTTGGAGATACCCATGGCGTTGATGGGGTAGGCTGCCTTATCGGTGGACAGGCAGACGACACGCTTAACGCCTGCGTCGATGGCAGCGTGCAGAACGTTGTCAGTACCGATGATGTTGGTCTGGACGGCCTGCATGGGGAAGAACTCACAGGACGGAACCTGCTTCAAAGCGGCAGCGTGGAAGATGTAATCAACACCGGGCATGGCATCCTTGATGGACTGGGGATTGCGGACATCACCGATGTAGAACTTCACCTTCTTTGCAGTGTCAGGGTGCTTGGCCTGAAGCTCATGGCGCATATCATCCTGCTTCTTTTCATCACGAGAGAAGATACGGATCTCCTTCAGGTCAGAATCCAGGAAGTGCTTCAGAACGGTAGAACCAAAAGAACCAGTACCACCAGTGATCATAAGGGTTGCGTTATCAAATGCAGACATTTTTATTTCCTCCTAATTATTTGTTTGCCAACATTGTTAATTGAATCAAACCAAAAGACAACTAAGCCAATCACAATAGCCACAATACCACAAATTCCTCCGATGATAATAAAGGAGAACCATGTGTTAATTGTAAAGCAACTATGAATCAACTTTACCACATAGTAGGTCACGACTGAACTCAGAAGCATTTGACCTTCTGCCTTCAAAAAAGACCACAGACTGATTTCAAGATTCTTGCTGGAATAAATCGGAATGAACAGTCCATAAAACAAGAGTGTGAGCACAAAGGTGGTCACCACGATTGCGTATATTCTGATATCCGTATATGTTGTCAGCGCATACATTGATACAATGTTTAACACACCCGATGCTATAACAAGCAACGATGGTGTCTTCACCTTATCAAGGATGATATTCAAATTTGCTACCGGCCATACTACTGCAACAATAAGCATTCTTGAAATATCAATATTCGCAAGATTTGTTAACAGCTCTATATCATTTCCCGGAACCCACAGATTAAGGAAATCACTTGTGAATACAATCAGTGTTACAACAAGCGGCGTTATAACCGTTCCCATAAGTTTTTGTGAGTGCTTGATTTCCTTTACCAGTTCTTTCTTGTTTCCCTGTGCATAGTAATTCGCTGCCCTTGGCATAAAGACACCATTTATTGCAGTAATAACACCACTGATCAGGGTTGGAAGCGTTTTTATGATCGATATGTTTCCACTTGCAGATTCACCCAACAAAATATTAGCCATTATCAAATCCGAACTTGAAAGAAGTAAATCTCCCAATTGATTGAGTGAATTCCAGACACCAATTTTCAAGGTTTGTAAAACCAGCCGAAAATCGAAATACTTGCCTTCAATTTTTAATGTCGGCATCAGTTTTTTAGAAATAACGATCTGCGCAATGGAATTGAACGCCTCCAGCAAAAAGAGTACAATACCCAAATATACAATGGACGGGCGAAATATTGTAAACAGCAGCAGATAAAGAACCAATCTAAGTCCTGCCTTCACTAAATCAATATATGCCCGATAGTCCATCCGGTTCGTTGTATACGTCGCAGTGCCATAAACCGATGTTATGAACCTAAGAAGCATTGCGGCAAAGATCAGCCCAAAAAGACATTGCACTTGACGCACGTACACATCGGAAATATTTAGCAGTACATTTAGATCAAGTATAACAACAACCAAAATCGGCGTCAGAATGAGGCATAAAATCACATTTGAAAAGAAAATCGAGGAATAGTATTTTTTTGCTTGACTTTCATTTCCTCTTACATACTCAACCGTGATATATTTAGCTGCCATTGAGTTCAAGGCTGTCGCTACTATCGTTATGTAATTTACAAAGCTGTTGGCGATTCCATAAAATCCATAGATTTCTTTTCCGAGATTTCTTACCAGAAACGGGGTTATCAAAAAACTCAATACTGTTGCCACAAAGTATGAGAGAACATTCGATATCAAATTTATCGAGAGTCTTTTTTTGTCCAAGTCACCTACTCCTCTCGTTCAGCACTTTTTCTATTGTTTCAACATATGTTTCTGGCAAATTATTCTTAAATGTCCGCTCAATCAAGCCAACATCTATTTGAGATTTTTCATAATCAGCGAGAAATTTTCCGATTGCGGATTCATATTCTTTTGGTTCTTTCCGTTCATCCAAGAGAAGAGCCGCCGGATATTTATTCAAGACGGGAAGAACAGCTTCATCATCAATAAAGTATGTCGAAATAATCGGTTTTACAAATCCTATGTATTCAAAAATTTTTCCAGAAATTGCATTTGGATTATCAACTCCAAAGTTCAGCAACACATCAGCATCTTTTAAATATTTAACCAACTCATTGTGCGGTAAATAATCGTGTGTTTCAACCGTAATATTATAGGAATCTGCCAACCGCCTTATCCTAGTACCATCTTTTTGATCAGTGAAAAAATGAATGACAATGTTGGGAGTATCTGATATTTCTACCACCTTAAAAAAATAAGACGGATCCCTCATACTCATATTTCCCGCAAATACGATGTTAATTTTTTCTCTATTTATTTGGCTCCTGCTTTTGTTCGCCATATCCAGATAAGGAATATCAAGAAAAGTTATCTTATTTAGTATATTCGGCTTTTTTGAGTACAAATCATACCCATGTGCTTCATGTGATTGCATCATAATTGCGCAATCGCTATCATTGACTATTTTCTCTTCAAGTTTTTCCTTTCTTCTGTCTACAAAACCTTTAGGGAGATATTTGGGTCGAAATCCTCCAGACAGAGAATCCCAAAAGACAGGGATGAAAACTGTATTCTTCTTTTGTTTTAATTTCCATCCAGCATAGACAGTGTCCAGTCCATTATGTTCAGCCAGGACAATATCAAACAAAATCTTGTCATATAGTTTCCTAGCTTTTAGTTTGAATCGAAATGCCAAGACTGGCTCATAAAACGGAAACAGCGGAACAAACAGAACCTGCTTAATTCTCATGAAAATTCGATTCAATTTAATTACTATATTTCCTCCTCTCATGCCTCTAAATTCCGCTTTACTATACAGTCTCCAAAGCCCCCCCCTGTTCCATCTATGTACATGAATTCCATCAATCACCTCCTCAAGCGGTTGATTGTCATATTGATAACACAGACAATGAACCTCATAATGTCCTGTATTAATAAGTGCCTTCATTATTTTTTCATCGCACAAAACATTCGCTGATCGTTCTGATGGATAAGATTGAATTATAAATAGAACTTTTTTCATGTCGTTATCCCTTCACGTTTATAGTTAAACACCACCACAAGCACTATTTTCCATTACAGTCTACATGAGCAGAAAATCAGGAGTAAACATCTTCAATTCGTCCTTCTTTTAAGCATTTATCTTTCTGCCTGCATAACTGCCTCACCTTATGCCAGTTCTGCTTCTCAGTTAAATCTCTGCAAATAAACTTCTCGTAGCACCAATCCGACCACGACAGAAACCAGCGTTTCCAAAATTGAGTTGGATATATCTTATAGCTCAGATAACGGCGGTTTGCTATTGCATAAAGCGTTGCCTCATAACTTGGTGTACGCCATTCCTTTGAAGCCAGGTGATTTACGTAAATCTGTGGGACTACTAAACTCTTTTTTTTATCCTTCTTTGCTTTTGCACAATATCTCAGCGAGAAATCCAAATCCTCTGCATACGCATACCGCTGAAGCTTTTCGTCAAAATATACATCGTATTTTTCACAGAGAGATTTCCTCACGCAAAAAAAGTATCCCATCGCCCACTCTGTTGGCTTAACTGTGGTGATGTCAGGCGCATAACGTCCACGCATACTGCTGTGACCAACATAACCATCCTTGCGCCAGAACTTTTGCATTCCAAAAAGCGTTCCGCCGATGGCTCTCACAAGGCTGCCCTTTTTCCCTTCATACAGCAGGTTTTCTTCCTTATGTATTCCGGCAGCAAGTGCGACTTCATTATTGTTCATAGTATCATATAATATTTTTAAGCTGTCGCTGTTGACCAATATATCATCATCGCAAAACAGCACGATATCGTTACCCGCTGCCTTTAATCCGATGTTCCGAGAGCGAGTTAGCGATGGAATACTCTCGTTTATTACAACAAGTCGCTCACCCATTTGAGCTTTAAGCTTTTCCGGAAACTCTACCGGTGGATTCGTCTGATCTACAACGATCACCTCGTCTGGTACATACTCCCCGGCATTCAGGCTCTCTATCGTATCAAATAAAACCTTGGTTCTGTTATATGTTGGAATCACAATACTCATTGGGATAATTTTCATTCTCTCTCTCCTTCATACTCGATAAAAGGCAGTCCAATTACAAACCAGATCAGGTAGTTTCCTGAGAATTCAGTTTGCAGTCCGCACACGATGATAGCCGGAACCGCAATACGGAAAAAATTGTAGGCAAACGTGCTCGTATCTCTCATTTGATAAAGACGACTTTTCATGGAATGAATGACATGGATGATCAAACCAATTCCTACAATTCCGTATCCAGACAATAATCCTGGTAAGAACAACCCGCCATTTATGATCTCATTTTTCGCGGTATTATAAAAAGTCATAACATCGCTGCCTGCAACATTTCGTGCCCAGTCAGGAAAGAATTCAATATAATAGTATCCTTGAAGTCCGTTTCCTACACCAATAATCGGCTCCTGCAAAAATGCGTTCCAGTTTGTTACAAACGGAACCAAACGTGCCACAGTCGAACCATTCGTAAAATCCAAAGCCTTTCCGAATATCAGATAACGAATATCTGTTGGCAAGAGATTCACCAAAGTATCTCCAAATATCAGCAGTAATGCGATAATCAATAAACCACCGCAAAAAATGAACAGTCTTTTTCTTGTGTTACCTGAATACAAGCACATCAGAAATCCAAAGACACTTGCAAGCACCATAAGATAAGCACTGGTGCTTTTCATCATTACAAGCGGTGGAATCCACAACAGGGTTTGTACAAGAGCCTTTCCTTTCTTTCTTTCATCCAGCAACTGCCCAAGCAAAAACGGAAGAACAAAAATGCCAAACATATTTCCGGCATCTGCACCTTCTTTTCCGGTAAGAGACAACTTCCACATCGTGGTTTCCGGCCACAGAATGTGGAAGACATCGACCGCATTCAGTATGCTTCTGAACACGCCTTCAAAGGTCAGCACCAGTATTTGATAATATCCAAGAATCAGCAAGCACCAGCAGACGCCGGAAAGAACCCTCTTTATTTCATCCTCCGATAAAACATGGAATATCCGTCTGTTATATGCAATCATCAGCACATATTGAAAGAAGTATATCTCCATGCCCAAAATGCCTGAAAATGCCGTCTCTCCGGCATAGCTTCCTCTTGTTATCTGGGTTATGATTGCCATTACAAGCGACATCAGGTTCAGCAAACATACAGTAAGCCCAAATGTCTTGAAGGCTCGATCGCTATTGCTATTTGATATTTTCAAAACAAACCGATGTTCAACGAGATACACTGCAATGCCCAGAATATTTAAAAGGAAATCAAAGTAGAGCGCTGCGCCATGGAATAGTTCGGCAAATCCTAAAAGAGGTGAAATCATTCTAACCGGAAGCAAGAATAAATATAGCTTTGCTATACCTCTCTCAACGCTTGATGTATCGGTATAAATATAGCTTCCTTCCAATCTATTGTTCCACCTTTCCACTTTTATTTACCGACTGAATCTCCGCAGTCGCTCATACAGTACGGCCGCAATATATAAAGTAAGCATCTCCAGCCCAAAAATCCCCCAATAGAACGGGGACAAATACAAATCATATGACGTAGAGCCGACCTTGCTAATCAGGAAATGCAGTACTCCCGTCATACGAAAATGCAACACATAGATCAATATACTATTTCTTCCAAAGGATTGTAGTACATCACTTCTTTGTGTTGCCTTTCCCATTGCTATGATTACCAGACATCCCATGATTGCAGCAAGTATAAAAAGTGCATAATTACCGTAATCATTGTTATACATCATAACCGGTTGATTGATTTCTGCCAGCAGAACGACAAATGGCAAGGCAACCACACCGTATTTTCCTATTTGTTCAATCAAATTGTGATTCTCTGTCAATAGATTTTTGAATGAGTAACCCAACGCAAGAAACGACACTGCAGTCGGAACTATTTCAATATGAATCACGGTGTGTACCGGCAATAGTTGAAGTAATCCGGAAATCAGAACCAATAGCACACAGGTTTTGAGATTGACTGATACGACTTTGCAGAGAATTTGAAAGACTATTTCGCTGCAAAATAACACTGGCAAAAACCATACAAATAGGTTGGACACAAAATTTATACTGTGGCTTTGGATGAAATCATAGCCCATACATATTCCCGCCAACAGTATTTGCCAGCCAACCATTCGTTGAAATCGCTTTTTAGCAAAAGCCTTCCAAGATTCTTCTCTTTTCATACATATTCCGGATAAAAAGAAGAATGCCGGCATATGGAATGAAAGGATTACCTTATTCAATGGGTCATCAATATATCCGATGCAATGGCCTAAAACAACCAAAATAATCGCTATTCCTCTGGCGGAATCGAGCCATTCTATCCGCCCCCCGCGTCTAACTACTTCACTCACCTGACTCTCCTCGTGGCAAAACCTTAATGTGTGCCTTCGCCATATCTTCAATGGTATAATTCCGTATTTTTTCTAAACATTTATTCGCCATCGCATTCCGCTGTGAGTTATTATCTAAAATAGACGATATCTTTTCAGACAGAGCCTTCACATCTTCGGCAGGTACAATATAGCCATTAACATTATTTTCTACAAGTTCCAGTCCTGCCACACACTTATCCGTCGTAATAACTGGCAGCCCGTTTGCCATCGCTTCGTTGATAACAAGCCCCCAGATATCCTCTCTGGTTGGAAGAATAAACAGATCAGCCGCCTGATAATACTGCTGTAGTTCTGCCTTGGTTTTGAATCCTTCAAAATGAACATTTTCAAGATTCAATGCTTGTTTTAGCTCAATATATTCAGTAGTCGGTTGCGCGCCAATAATGTACAGCTCATAATCCTTATCGCACTCTGCCCAAGCTTTGAGCAGCACATCAAATCCTTTTCTATGAATAAACTGCCCAACCGCTATTGCAACTTTCTTCATGCCGTATTCCTTCCGCTATTTGCTAATATTTTTTCGTGTGCCAAGGCCATCTTTTCAATCGTATACTCCCTGATTGTTTCAAATGCCTGATGCGACATATTTTGTAACAATAGCGGCTGAGAAACCAAATAAGTTATTCTATCCGCTACTGCATGGCAATCCTCAGCGTCTACTACATATCCATCCGATTCATCCTGGATCAATTCCAACCCTGCCACACACTTGTTAGTCGTAATAACCGGCAAGCCACATGCCATAGCTTCATTTACAACAAGTCCCCATACATCGCCACGTGTCTGTAGGCAGAAAATATCTGCTACCATGTAGTAGTCCTTCAATTCCTCTTTCGTTTTGAATCCCACAAAGAAGACGTTGTCCAACTTCAGCTTCTTCTTCAAATCCACAAACTCCGGGGTTGGTTCGTCCCAAACTATGTAAAGCGAACAGTCCTTCGGGCAGGATGTCATTGCATTCATCAACACATCAAAGCCCTTTCCATACCCCTTCATATAGCTGAACCGCCCAACGGTAAGGATCACTTTACCCCTCCATTCCTAATTTCTTGCGAAGCCGCATCTTTTCCTCGCTATTTGGTACAGCCGGAAGAATATCTGCAGCCTTCAAAGAGGTAAAAGGGTATACATGTACTTTTGATTTATCCGCCCCATAATGCGTCAAATACTCTGTTGTCATTTTTCCACTACTGAACCAGCCGGAAGCAGCGGAAATAAAATGCCTTTTGATTTTATATTTAAGCCGATTGTCATTTGAAATCAAACCGCCATCGGCTTCCATCCAGAATGGAATATGCTTTATCCTCATATATTCAATTGCAAGCATAGCAGTAGGTGTAGAGTATCCGCCAAGAATGATGTGGTCAAAGCCAGTTTTGATCATCTTGATGATCTCTACACACAGAAATTGATCACTCTTTGTCCTGATACCATTCATAAATATCGCTTTGAAATTTTTAGATTCTGCTGCCCTCCATTTTTCATCACGATCCGTTGCTGTTCTTCCTTCAAAGGTCACAGTAAGGTCACAGTATTTTCCAAGCTCATTAAAGAAATCCACCCGATATGGAGATGGGATATTTGCCATAAATAATACTTTCATGCTTTCTCCTCTATCATCTCTGCAACCACCTGAATAGCCCCAGTCTGAACCAGTGCAGACTCTTTTATATGCAGTGTTTCCTTACATCCTCCTGTATCATAGGTAATAACCTTCGTACCACACGCCTGTGCTTCTAGATTAACCGTCGGGTAATTATCCTCATAAGTCGGATTCACAAATACATCCGCTGCCGTGTAAATCGCAGCCAGTTCCTGCGGGCTATTGGTGCGCTGGATACCTTTGATATTCTTCGGTAGGTCTTTGATTTGTTTTTCGCTCAGACCGACCAGCACAATGACATACCGGTCATCCAGCATCTCTGCCAGCTTATAAAAGTCAAACAGTCCCTTGCGATCCTCCCAGACATTAGCAACGCCCAACACAATGATCTTATCCTGTAAGCCGTAGCGTTTCCGGAAGTCGCTGGGGGTCGGCTTGAAGATGTTGGTATCAATGGTGTTGTAATGCACCTCGACCGGATACTCTTTCAGAAAACTCTGACGGGTCAAATCGGCAAGCCACTTGCTGGGGGTGATAAGAGTCATGTTTTTTACCCCAGTAAAAGCCCTGCGCTTGCGCTCAAAATTCTTACTGACAGAACTCATTGCGAAGCAAGCCGGGTAGCGGCGAAGCTGAGAGCAGTACGAACAATGGCTTTTCCATTGCTCACACTTTACCATGGTAAAGTACGAACAATGACCAGTGAAGGCCCAGCAGTCATGCAGCGTCCATTTCACCTGCATTTCAGGATGCTGTTTGATCCAATCGAACAGCATCTCCACATTGATATAGTAGCCATGGAGATTGTGGAGCCACAGCAGGTCTGGTTTGTATTCCTCAGCCCACTTTAAAAATTCTTTGGTCGTATGCTTGGAGCCAAATCCATGCGTATCAAACAGCCGTGTCTGAATTGCGTGTATCTTGCAGTCAAAATCTGTGCCAATACGCACTGCATATTTCTGAAACTGCTCCGGTACAGTACCTTTGCGGCCATAGGCGATTTTGACCTCGTTGCCTTCGGCTTCCAGCTGCTGTGCAAGATCTGTGCAAATGCGGCCAGTGCTACCGATGCCGCATACTGAGTTGATAAAAAGAACTTTCATACATTACCCCATTTGTTCCACCGCATCGCAGTGCGCTGCAACGCTCTTATTCTTTGTGAAATAGTCATTCCACAGTGCTGCATCATTACACTTCTGGCTGTTACCCTTCAACCGCAGAATAACTTGTTTCAATTTTTCAGGACGGCTCGTCCCCGCATTTTCTATTCCATACTTTCTAACCAGCTTTGCAAACGCCGACTCATCATCAATACAAGTGATAATTGGTTTCCCAGCAATCAGGCAGTCAGCCGTTTTACTCGGAAGTGCTGCATAGATGAGCCCTTTTTGAAGAGGTATCACATTGACATCAGCCGCAGCATAGAGATCTGCCACTTCTTCAGGCGGTTGCATCCCCACGAATGTCACATTGTTCAAGTCCTTTTCTTTTGCAAATGTCTTAAGCTGTACCTCGTTTACACCGCCACCAACGATATAAAAGCTGATATCCGCATCATCTTTCATCAAAGCTGCGGTTTCCAAAATAAGCTCCACATTTTGCATCTTGCCCAGATTACCCGCATACACCACACGGAACTCCCCGGGCTTCTTCGGATATTTTTTTAAGAACACATTATCCTGCTCACTGTGGGCTTTCAGTTCCTCATGCCCCCAGTTGTAAATCACCTGCACCTTATCCTCCGGGATGCCATACCGAGTAACGATAGTAGATTTCATATCATCGGAAATCGTACTAAGCGCCGTTGCATTTTTGTAGGCATATTTTTGCAGCGCATGAGCCACCTTATAAATCATGCTGCTTTCTGAAAGAATTCCAGCAAAGTAGGCATTTTCCGGGAAGATATCCTGTTCATTGTAAAGCAGCGGGCACTTCAAAATGTGCTTCGCATAAAACACTGTGAAGAATGCCGTATTGCATGACTGGAGAAAAACCTTGTCCGGTTTATTCTTTTTCATCCATTTGCAAGCCTGTCTGTAATAAGACAAATCCGCCAGATAGCGAGCCTTCAAGTCAGCCTTTGCCTTTTTCTCAAACTTGATATTATGTACTTGAAGCTGTTTTCCAAAATACTTATCAAACTGCTGCGGATATTGAGGTAAATCCAAATACTGCTTCTGAATCAGGTTTACCTCGTGGCCTCGTTCCAAAAGGCCAAGTATAATATCCCGCATGATGTGATAGTCCGAGTATTGTGTATCAAAACTACCAATCGATACTACAGCAATCCTCATAAAGTATTTTCCTCTCCGCATATCAAAGATTACAGCCCAGACTCATCTCAAAGAGTCTGAGCCGTTTTTCTTATAAAGCTCTACCAATCGTCCTCAGCAGTATGAATCACACGCTGCTATGTCTCTATTTCGTTCCAGTCAAAATGATTTTTAGGTTGGTTTTACGCCTCACGCCAGGCAGGCAACAGCATTCCTTTTCCCAAACAGGTCATTAAACCGTTTCCTTTTCGCTATTTTCTGCTCCCATTGCGGTGGTTGCACCCTCTGCGATACCCTCGGTAGACTCCGGCATAAACAGGATCTTCACCGTAGCCAGCATGATCTTCAGATCCTCGACCAGGCTGGGGTGGGCAATATACATCAGATCCATTTGCAGCTTATCATACGGTGTGGTGTTATATTTTCCGTATACCTGTGCATAACCGGTGAGGCCAGCCTTTGCCTGCAGACGCAGCGCAAACTCCGGCATTTCTTCACAGTACTGTGCTGCGATTTCCGGACGCTCCGGGCGAGGACCTACAATGGACAGATCACCCTTCAGGATGTTCACCAGCTGCGGCAACTCATCCAGACGGCAAGCACGGATAATATGGCCAACCTTCGTGATGCGGTCATCCTTGTCACCGGTGGAAAGGCGAGCCACGCCGTCCTTTTCAGCATCCACACGCATCGAACGGAACTTCAGGATCTCGAAGGGCTTACCATCCTTGGTCAGACGCACCTGCTTATAGAATGCAGGGCCGCCATCCGACTTCACCGCAATCGTCGTAATCAGGAAAACCGGGCTAAGAATGATCAGGGCCACCAGGGACAGCACAATATCCATTGCACGCTTGACAAAAAGGAACTCCGGCTTTGCCATGTATCGACCGACTCGCAGCACCGGAAGGTGAAGCATATGCATCGGCCAGGCACCGCTCATCAGAACATCGCCCACACGAGGGATGATGAAGGTATTGATGTCGTTCATCACGCAATACTTCAGAATGATGTTACGTTCATGGCTGTGGACGCCGCTGAGGAATACGGTCTTCATACCATCCAAAACACTCAGATCTTCCAGGCACTCCTCTACGCTCAGAACTTTTTTCACCTCGTACTTGCTGTCCAGACCGTAGTCCTGGATCAGCTTTTCCATACCACGGCGCACATCATAGACCACGGTGGTAGGCTGCGGAGGGAATGCTTTGTAATACCAGCGATGTGCAACCGCAGACCAGATGCCAGCCATCACAAACTGTCCTGCAATGGCAGCGATTCCCGGCAGAAGATTGCACAGCTTCGTGGCCATCAGGCAGATCACAATGTAAAAGATCCCGTCCGTCGCCATCGCCGCCAGGACCTGACCGTACATCAGCTCGGAAACTCGCTGCATGGACATCCAAAATGCGTCATAGGTCTTGCCCAGCAGAATAAACAGCACCGCATATAGGCCCAAAATAACTGCATGGCCTTGCCAAGTTCCATCCATCGGTGTTTTTGCCGCATAGTACCAGATCCAACAAGCCGCAAACGGAAGTGTGATCATCACCACATCCAGCACCTTTACGAGTCTCAACATCACATCGTGTCGAATTTTTGTCATAATACCCTAACTACCCCTTTTTCACTCTATCATCAATTCTTTTTGACTCTATTACGAGCCCATCTTGTTCCAAATCATCCCGATGGCATCCAGCCGCTCCATCCGTTCTTCTGTCAGTGCGCCGCTGCTTTTTTCGGGATTCAGCCGTGTGTAACGCTGCCGCTTGACCCATTTACCGAGGGCATATCCCTCCGGCGAAACATAGTTGACCGGGACCCTCAGATCCCCGTGGGCTTCAAAATAACGTTTTGCTTCCTGATATCCTTGGTTCCACTGGCGGTCATTGCGGTTGCCCCAGTACATCCCGATCCTGTTGAGCCGTTCGATCTGCTCCTCCGTCAGCTTTCCTTTCGGGTACGACCATTGCTGATTTGCAAGCCATACTCCAAGCCGTTCCCCGGCCGCTGTTACATAGGAGCGGGGAATATTCAAGTTCCCGTTTTCCTCGTAATAGGCCACAGCCAGGGCATAGGCCTTTTCCCACTTGGCGTCGAAGATGCTCCACACCATACCGATCTCATCCAGCTGTGCGATGCGTTCTTCCTTCAAGCAGCCATTCAACTTCTGCTGCCGGGTCTTGAGAATCCATTGGCCCAAGGGATAGCCCTCCGGGTCCACATACTTTCCAGCCACCAGCAGATCTCCGTAGGTGTCATGGTATTTCTTTGCAGCCTCGAACCCGTGCTGCCATGCAATTTCCTTCCGATTGCCCCAAACCATGCCAATGCTGTCCAGCCGTGCGATCTGCTGCTGGGTCAGATCGCCCTGGATCTGCCCTTCACGCACACGGCGCTGGGTGATCAGCCACACCCCAAGGCTCAGACCTCCAGGCGTGGTATATCGTTTCGGGACGTTCAGGTCGCCGTGCTCCGCATAGTAGATGCTCGCCTCAGAAAAATAGTGCTCCCAACTGGAGGACAAACTCGCCTGTAGCCGTTCGAACAGTACCCGACAATCGTGCACCTGCTCGATGACCTCAAACCGCTCGGTGACGATCTTATCACCCTCACCGTTGGCATACAGACGATGAACGGCCTCCTGCATCTCGTTTTGCAGGCTGGAAATACTGGTCAGGCCCTCAAAGTTGTTGACCACATCCAAGATCAGCGGTATTGCAGTGTCCCCTGCAGTCAAGGCCCGTCCGATCTGCTGTTTGTAGACGACAGGGGAGATGGTAGGTCGGAACAGGATGACCCCGGAAATGCCCTCCACATGAACGCCCTCGTTGAGCATATCAATGCAAAACAGCAGCTTCAGCCGGCTGCTGGCATCCGTCTTGAAGTCCGCAAAGGCCTTGTTGGCATTCGGATCATCCGAGTAAGCCTCGTACACCGCCACATCCGGGTTGACCCCTGCAAACCACTCCGGCACATGGGACACCATCTCGTCCATATGCTCCTTGTTGGCGCAGAACACGATGTA
>ERZ780177.60-NODE-60-length-101055-cov-16.398020_pt1 | contig 101055 bp, 76 predicted proteins | sample MGYA00510973_ERZ780177 | MGnify/ENA primary metagenome ERZ780177 (study PRJEB29588, sample SAMEA2144396) | human gut metagenome | biome: human gut; feature: human-associated habitat; material: faeces | place: Denmark | collected 2008/2010 ...
AAAACATAAATCATACTCTATGAAAAATGGCAAAACGATGATTATATAACGAAAAAGAGGATGCATCATTTTGACACACCCTCTTTTGGTTTATTTATATTGTAAGTGGAACTCTACTACGGCTTCTATTCCTTTTCTGAAAATGTCAAGAGAGAAATTTTCATTCGGGGAATGGATGGCATCGCTTTCCAGTCCGAATCCCATCAGGATGGTTTTGATACCGAGTATCTGTTCGAAGTCGCTGATGATAGGGATACTTCCTCCACGACGAACGGCCAGCGGTTTCTTTCCAAAGGCTTTTTCAAATCCTTTTTCGGCTGCCTGATAGGCCGGATGGTGGATGGGGCAGACATAGCCTTCACCGCCATGCAGGGGAGTGACTTTTACTTGTACATAGTCGGGGGCCTGCTGGGTGAGGTAGTCTACAAACAGCTGGGAAATCTTTTCATGTTGCTGGTGGGGAACCAGACGGCTGGATACTTTGGCGTAGGCTTTGGAAGGCAAAACCGTCTTGGAGCCTTCACCGGTGTATCCTCCCCAGATACCGCAGACATCGAATGACGGGCGGCAGCTGTTGCGTTCCAGTGTAGAATAGCCTTTTTCGCCTTTCAGGGCTTTCACGCCGATGGCTTCCATGTATTTCTTTTCATCGAACGGAATCTGGGCAATCATGGCGCGTTCGGCAGCCGGCACTTCTTCCACATCGTCATAGAAATGGGGGACGGTGATACGGCCGTCTGCATCGATAACTTTGGACAGTAAGTCGCAGAGCACGTTGATGGGGTTGGCTACGGCCCCACCGAAATGTCCGGAATGAAGGTCGCGGTTCGGGCCGGTCACTTCGATTTCCCAATAAGCCAGGCCTCTCAGTCCGGTGGTGAGGGAGGGAAGGTCTGCGCCCAGCATGCTGGTATCGGACACCAGAATGACATCGGCTTTCAGCAGTTCCTTGTGGGCTTTCAGGAAGGCATTCAGGCTGGGAGAACCGATTTCTTCTTCTCCTTCAAAGATGAATTTCACGTTATGGTGGAGTAATCCTTCCCGTACGAGGTATTCAAAAGCCTTGACTTGAATCATGGATTGTCCTTTATCGTCGTCAGCTCCGCGGGCCCAGATATGTCCGTCGCGTATTTCCGGTTCGAAAGGCGGGTTTTTCCACAGTTCCAGCGGTTCGGCCGGCATCACGTCATAATGTGCATATACCAGTACGGTGGGGGCATCGGGGCTGACACGCTTTTCGGCATAGACCAGCGGATGTCCTTCGGAGGGCATCACCATGGCCTCGTCGGCTCCTGCTTCGAGCAGCAATTGGCGCCAGCGTTCGGCGCAGGCCAGCATGTCTTCATTGTGCGCAGGCAGGGCACTGATGCTGGGGATACGGATGAGGCTGAACAGTTCGTCGAGGAACCGGGCTTCGTTTGCTTGTATGTATTGTTTGATTTCCATGCGGTTTTTATTTATAAGTGGGTTGTCTTGTTAAGCAAGTAATAATCGAGGATGGTCATGGCTGCCATGGCTTCTACGATGGGTACTGCACGAGGCAGGACGCAAGGGTCGTGACGGCCACGTGCCTTTAAAATGGTTTCATTGCCGTGGATGTCGACCGTGGGCTGTTCCATCAGTACGGTAGCTACCGGCTTGAATGCGACCCGGAAATAAATGTCCTGTCCGTTGCTGATGCCTCCCTGGATACCCCCGGAACGGTTGGTGCGGAAAGCGATTTTGTCGCCCTCACGGTAGAAGATATCGTTCTGCTGGCTGCCTTTCATCTCCATGTGTCCGAAGCCTTGTCCGTATTCAAAACCTTTGACGGCATTGATGCTGAGCATGGCATTGCCCAAAGCGGCATGAAGCTTGCCGAAAACCGGCTGTCCCAGTCCGATGGGGCATCCCTGAATGACACAGCTGATGACCCCGCCGATGGTATCGCCTTCGCCTTTGGTCTGGTAGATGTAATCGGCCATTTGCTTGGCCAGTTCCTGGTCGGGGCAGCGTACGGGATTGTTTTCGATGGTACTCAGGTCATACTCTGTATAATCTTTGTCGAGTTTGAAAGTGCCTACCTGTGAGGTGAAGGCAGTGATGCGGATGCCCAACTGCTTCAGGGCCAATTTGGCGAGGGCGCCTCCTACTACGCGGGCGATGGTTTCACGGGCAGAGGAACGTCCGCCTCCCCGATGGTCGCGTACACCATATTTCTGCGTGTAGGTGAAATCAGCATGTGAAGGACGGAATACCTCTTTCATGTTGTCATAGTCGTTGGAATGTTGGTTGGTGTTCCATACGACAAATCCAATGGGGCAGCCCGTGGATACACCTTCGTAAATTCCGGAAAGGAATTCTACCTCATCGGCTTCTTTTCGGGCGGTTGTGATGGAAGATTGGCCAGGCCGGCGACGAGCCAGTTCTTGTTGCACAAACTCCATGTCGATGGCAATGCCTGCGGGAAATCCGTCGATGACACCGCCTATAGCTTTTCCGTGTGACTCACCGAAGCTGGTGAGACGGAAGATGTTTCCAAAAGTGTTGTTGTACATGGTTGTATAGTATAATTGTGATTGTATTTACTGTTAGAATTTGCTTCCGGCACCTCCGCCGCCAAAGCTTCCTCCTCCGAAACTTCCGCCACCGAAGCCACCTCCGAAGCCTCCGCCTCTTCCGAATCCTCCGCCAAAGAACGGTCCGCCCAGGAAAGGGCCTCCGTTTCCGCCCCGGTGGTGGAAATCGTCGTCATTGACTTTCCGCTGGGTGCGGCGTACATGTCCACAATGGCTGCAGAGGTAGGTGACTTCTTCGGTACGTACGCCTCCTACACGGGAAACCGTACGGACGGAAACCTGTTTCAGGGTATGCTTGTGGCAGTTGGGGCATTTGTTTCGTTGGCGTCCCGAATACCAGAGTAGGGTGGGAACTAAAATGAAACAGCATCCCAGTACAATGAAGAGCAGGAGGTTGTCGGATTCTCTTTTGGGAGGAGTGGGGGAACCGGAACTCTTGTCCAGTATCTGACGTACGGCTTGAACGCCTGCTATCATACCGGCATCCCAGTTGCCTTTGCTCAGATAAGGATTCATGTAGCGGGTCTGGATACGTTTGCAGAGGGCATCGGGGAGGATACCTTCCAGACCGTAGCCGGTGACAAACTGGATGCACCGTTCTTCGGTGACCAGTAGGATGACCAGTCCGTTGTCTTTGCCTTTCTGGCCGACTCCGTTCTTCTCACCCAACTGGTAAGCAAAGTCAAAGCAGTCGCCTCCTTCTATCTGGCGGACTGCCACGACCAATGTCTGGATGCCGGTTTTCTGCTCCAAGGCAAAAAGGGTGGTATCCATGGCGGCTACGGCGGCCTCAGTTAGTACACCGTCGGGGTTGCTGACATACCGTGCCCGGTTTTGCAAGTGTACCATGGGAATGTCTTCCACTTTGTATCCTTCTGCTTGTAGGTGGCAGAAAAGTGTAGTCAGCAAAAAGAACAGTCCAAGTGAAAAATAACGTTTCATGAGGAAGTCCACGGTTTAGAACTTTACTTCCGGGGCTTTCTCACTGCCTTCTTCTGCTTCGAAATAAGGACGCTTCTCAAATCCGAACAGGCCGGCTACGATGTTTTTCGGGAAACGGCGGATGCTCGTGTTATATTCGCGGGCCGTTTCGTTGAATTTCCGGCGTTCCACACTGATGCGGTTTTCGGTTCCTTCCAGTTGTGCTTGCAGTTCCTTGAAATTCTCGTTGGCTTTCAGGTCTGGATAATTTTCCGTGACGGCAAGCAAACGGCTCAATGCACTGCCTACTTCTCCTTGTGCTTTTTGGTAAGCGGCAATCTTTTCAGGGGTCAGGTCGTCAATGTCAATGCTCATTTGGGTAGCTTTCGCTCTGGCAGACACTACGGCATCGAAAGTTTCCTTTTCATGGGCTGCGTAACCCTTAACCGTGTTAACCAGGTTCGGAATCAAGTCGGAACGGCGCTGGTATTGGTTTTCTACATTGCTCCATGCAGTGCCTACGGTTTCTTCCTGAGTGACTAAAGAGTTATACGAACTGACGCAGTAAATTACGATGACAGCGACTACTGCGATGAGAATAATCCATGTTTTTTTCATACGTGTTATTTATGTTTTATAATTAGTTTCAAAGGCAAACATACATAAAAATCTCTTTTTTTGCCTATCTTTGCACAATAATTTTGATAAGTTGTAATATTATATATGAAGAATATCCGAAACTTTTGCATTATTGCACACATTGACCACGGGAAGTCCACTTTGGCCGACCGTTTGCTGGAATACACGCAGACCATCAAGATTACGGAAGGACAGATGTTGGATGACATGGATTTGGAGCGTGAACGTGGAATCACTATCAAGAGTCATGCCATTCAAATGGAGTATAATTATAAAGGTGAGAAATATATCCTGAACCTGATTGACACTCCGGGACATGTGGACTTTTCATACGAGGTGTCTCGTTCCATTGCAGCATGTGAGGGTGCGTTGCTGGTAGTAGATGCTTCGCAGGGGGTACAGGCCCAGACCATCTCGAACTTGTATATGGCCTTGGAACATGACCTGGAAATCATTCCGGTGATGAACAAGTGTGACATGGCCAGTGCGATGCCGGAAGAAGTGGAGGATGAAATCATCGATTTGTTGGGATGCAAACGTGAAGAGATTATCCGTGCCTCTGGAAAAACCGGAATGGGTGTGGAGGAAATCTTACAGGCCGTGATAGAACGGATCCCGGCTCCTCAGGGAGATGAAAATGCCCCGTTGCAGGCATTGATTTTTGACTCTGTGTTCAATTCTTTCCGGGGAATTATCGCTTATTTTAAGGTGGAGAACGGAATTATCCGTACGGGTGACAAAGTGAAGTTCTTCAATACCGGGAAAGAATATGTGGCAGATGAAGTGGGGGTATTGAAGATGGACATGGTACCGCGGAAAGAACTCCGTACGGGAGATGTAGGATATATCATTTCGGGTATCAAGACTTCAAGAGAAGTGAAGGTGGGTGATACCATTACGCATATTGACCGTCCGTGTGACAAGGCCATCGACGGATTTGAAGAAGTGAAACCGATGGTGTTTGCCGGGGTTTATCCGATAGAAGCAGAAGATTATGAGAACTTGCGCGCTTCACTGGAGAAACTGCAGTTGAACGATGCGTCTCTGACTTTCCAGCCGGAATCATCTCTGGCCTTGGGCTTCGGTTTCCGTTGTGGGTTCCTGGGGCTGCTTCACATGGAAATTGTGCAGGAACGTCTGGACCGTGAGTTTGATATGAATGTCATTACCACGGTGCCGAACGTATCTTATATGGTGTACGACAAGCAAGGAGGTGTACAGGAAGTGCATAACCCGGGTGGTATGCCCGATCCGACCTTAATTGATCACATTGAAGAACCTTATATTGATGCTTCCATCATTACGGCAACCGACTATATCGGTCCGATTATGACTCTGTGTTTGGGTAAGCGCGGTGAGTTGGTGAAACAGGATTACATTTCTGGAAATCGCGTAGAACTGCATTACAAGATGCCTTTGGGAGAAATTGTGATTGATTTCTATGACAAGTTGAAAAGTATTTCCAAGGGATATGCTTCGTTCGACTACCATCAGTCGGGCTTCCGTCCTTCCAAACTTGTGAAATTGGATATCCTGCTGAACGGAGAATCGGTGGATGCGTTGTCTACCTTGACTCATTTTGACAACGCTTACGATTTGGGCCGTCGGATGTGTGAAAAACTGAAGGAACTGATTCCTCGTCAACAGTTTGAAATTGCTATCCAGGCGGCTATTGGGGCCAAGATTATTGCGCGTGAAACCATCAAAGCTGTCCGGAAGGATGTGACGGCCAAATGTTACGGAGGTGACGTGAGCCGTAAACGTAAGCTGCTGGAAAAACAAAAAAGAGGAAAAAAACGAATGAAGCAAATTGGTACGGTGGAAGTGCCACAAAAGGCATTCCTGGCTGTACTGAAGTTAGATTAAATGGAAAAGAAAAAAAGGCGCCAAAACTATCGTACGTGTTTGGCGTCTTTTTTTTGCCATAGAAAATTATAAATAAATTGACAAATAATTTGCAATTTAAAATAAAATCCAATACATTTGTCTAAAGATAAAACCACATAGGCTTTTTTGAATGGATTATAACTTCAGGAAAATCTGGCCTGTTTTAATGCTAAAAATCATTTATAGCTTTGTCATACCTTAAATCTAATACGCTTATAATGTGGTTTGATGAGGCACAAAATTTGTAAATATGGAAAGATCTGTTTCGCTTTCAGACCAAGAACTTTTGGCTGCTTATCGTGCTGGGTCCACGGAGGCTGGAGAGCTTTTCTTCCAAAGATATTCGGTATTGGTAGAAAGATATATCAGGGCGCATGTCAGAGACGTGGAAGATGTATATAATTTACGTCAGGAGGTATTGCTGAGGGTACTTAATGGAGTAAGAACGACTTATCGGGAGACCGGTCGTTTGTTGCCGTGGGTAATGACCATTACGGTCAATGTAGTAAATGATTATTATCGTCAGCATGCAAAAGAGGCTGAAATAATATTGGAAGAGTTGCCTCCATCCCTGATGCTGTCGGAGGATTTTTCGGACGATTGGGATTATTGGAGACGGTATGAGCATGCTTATAGGATACTCGAACAGGTTTACAAAGATTTGCCATTAGAAGACAGAACCTTGATTTACTCTCTTTTTTATGAAAATCAAAGCTTTCGGCAGGTGGCTCTCAGCCGAGGAGTCAGTAAGTCATCTTGTTTTAAATATCTTCAACGGCTTTTGTTCAGACTTCGGAAAATGATGATTGCATCAGGAGTGGATAGAAGTTTTTTGGAAGAACGATGAGGAGAAAAGGTATCGGAAATATAATTCCTTCCGGATACTTTTTCTTCTTATTTTATTGTTATTATCTTTTAAGCTCCAATGTTTTTTGTACATTTGCGCACGAAAAAATATAGAATAATATCTTTATGCTAACATTGGACTGTATTTACCGGGCATCTTTTGCCCTTAAAAATGTAATTAGAAGGACAGATTTGATATATGCCCCTCAGATAAATAGTGAGAGTCAGATTTATTTGAAACCGGAGAATTTACAATATACGGGTTCATTTAAATTGCGTGGAGCTTGCTATAAGATTTCTCGTCTGACCGATGAAGAGAAGGCCAAGGGAGTAATAGCGTGTTCAGCTGGTAATCATGCGCAGGGAGTGGCGTTGGGTGCGACAAAGCATGGCATTAAATCTTTGATATGCCTTCCGGAAGGAGCCCCGATTTCGAAGGTGGAAGCGACCAAGCGCTATGGTGCAGAAGTGTGTCTGGTGCCGGGAGTGTATGATGATGCCTATCAGAAAGCGTTGCAGTTGAAAGAGGAAAAAGGATATACTTTCATTCACCCGTTTGACGATGAATATGTCATTGCCGGACAAGGAACTATTGGATTGGAATTGTTGAACCAACTTCCGGATGTGGAGGTGGTAATTGTGCCTGTGGGTGGTGGCGGCTTGATATCAGGGGTAGCCTATGCCTTGAAGTCGTTGAAGCCTGACGTAAAAGTATATGGTGTCCAGGCGCAAGGAGCTCCCAGTATGCTGCGTTCCATCGAACATGCCAAACGTGAATGCCTTCCATCCGTTTCTACTGTAGCCGATGGCATTGCAGTAAAAGAGCCGGGGGAGCATACATTTGAATTGTGCAGTAAATATGTAGATGGTATTGTTACTGTGACGGAAGATGAAATCTGTGTAGCCATACTGGCATTGATGGAACAGCAGAAACTGATTGCAGAAGGAGCGGGAGCGGTTTCTGTAGCAGCTGCGATGTTCAATAAGGTACCAGTGGCTGGAAAGAAAACGATTTGTGTCGTTTCGGGTGGAAACATCGACCTGACGATTTTGAGCCGTGTAATCGGACGTGGTCTGGACATGTCCGGACGCTCTTATACGGTGACACTGGATTTGCACGACAGACCAGGGGAATTGATGGGAGTGGCAGCCATTATAGCTCGCTTGGGAGGAAACATCATTTCGGTTTTGCATGAGCGAAACAACAACAGCAATGTAACAGCATGTTTTCTGCGCTTGGTGATGGAAACCCGTAATGCGGAGCATATCATGCAAATCCATAACGCCTTGCTGGAAGCAGGGTACTCGATAGTGGACTGAAGGGGAACCATACGGGACAGTGAGTTTTAAACTTAGACTGTCCCGATAAATTTAAATTTTTTAAGCAGAAATTCTCCGTTAACGTTACCAACGAAACAATATTTATCGTACATTTGCCACACATTGTAATGTTCGGTTTGCAAAAATGACTGATAAAATAAAACATCTAGGTATTGTGGAAAGCATTGACGGTTCTTACCTGAGAGTGAGGATTGTACAGACGTCTGCCTGCTCTTCGTGCAGTATAAAAGGGCACTGTAGTGCGGCTGAGTCTAAAGAAAAACTGATAGATGTATACAATAAGGACGGCCTTGAGTGTCAGGTTGGCAGTCAGGTCACAATCAGCGGAGCGACATCCCTGGGAATGAAAGCAGTAATGTGGGCTTTTGTTTTTCCCTTTGTGGTGTTGCTCGTTTCACTTTTTGGCTCCATGTATTTTACGGGAGGCGATGAAGTGCTTTCTTCGCTGGTAGCCTTATGTATGCTTATACCTTATTATCTGATACTTTTCTTTTGCCGGGAAAAATTCAGACGTACTTTTATATTTGTTTTGGAATCAATTAATAATTAATAAACTAACTTTATATTATGAGTTTAATTTTGGTTGCAGTGATTTCACTGGGTGCCATAGGCTTGATTTCAGCTGTTATCTTGTACGTGGCTTCCAAGAAATTTGCTGTGTATGAAGATCCTCGGATTGGACAGGTTGCCCAAGTGCTTCCTCAGGCCAATTGCGGTGGATGTGGTTTCCCGGGGTGTTCCGGTTTTGCCGCAGCTTGTGTGAAAGCCGGTTCTCTGGAAGGAAAAATGTGTCCGGTGGGCGGTCAGCCTACAATGGAGAAAGTTGCAAGCATCTTGGGGCTGGAGGCGGTTGCTTCCGAACCGAAGGTGGCAGTGGTAAGATGTAACGGAACCTGTGCCAACCGTCCGAAACTGACGCAGTATGACGGCGTACGTTCGTGCGTGGTAGCTAATTCCACTTTTGGAGGTGAAACAGGATGTACGTTCGGATGTCTGGGATGCGGAGATTGTGTGTCAGCTTGCCAGTTTGATGCCATTCACATGAATCCTGAGACAGGTCTTCCGGAAGTAGATGAGGCCAAGTGTACGGCTTGTGGGGCCTGCAGTAAAGCTTGTCCGCGCAACATCATCGAGATTCGTCCGAAAGGAAAGAACAACCGGAGAGTGTACGTGCAGTGTGTCAACAAAGACAAAGGGGCTGTAGCCCGCAAAGCCTGTGCAGCTGCTTGTATCGGTTGCGGCAAGTGTGTGAAGGTTTGTCCGTTTGAAGCCATTACTTTGGAAAACAACCTGGCCTATATCGATCCGGCAAAATGTAAATCTTGCCGTAAGTGCGAAATGGAATGTCCGCAGCATGCAATTGTAGCGGTAAATTTCCCTCCTCGTAAACCGAAAGTGGAGACTCCGGCTGCGGATAAACCTGCCGCAGAGAAGCCTGCAACGAATCCGGTTAAGCCTGAAGCCGAGAAGAAAGTAAGCCCGGCTGAAACTCCGGTTGAAGAAGCTCCGAAAAGCACAGAAGCTTAATCTTATAATTGTATAATACTAAATAACATAACAGTGAAGACGTTTAGAATTGGTGGAGTTCATCCAGCAGAAAATAAATTGTCAGCCGGGAAAGCCATTGAAACGCTTGCGCTTCCGAAGCAAGCTGTGTTCCCGTTGTCTCAGCATATTGGTGCGCCTGCCACTGCCATCGTGAAGAAAGGCGATGTAGTGAAAGTGGGAACCAAGATTGCCGAAGCAGGTGGCTTTGTATCGGCCGCTATCTTCTCTTCCGTTTCCGGTAAAGTAAACAAGATAGACAGTGTGATTGATGCGAGTGGTTATCGTAAACCTGCCATATTCATCGATGTGGAAGGTGATGAGTGGGAAGAATCGATTGACCGCAGCACGGAGTTGGTCAAGGAATGCAATCTGACTCCGGAAGAAATTGTAGCTAAAATTAAGAATGCCGGTATCGTGGGTATGGGTGGTGCCTGCTTCCCGACGCATGTGAAACTGACCCCTCCTCCCGGATGCAAGGCTGAATGTGTCATCATCAACGCCGTGGAGTGTGAACCCTATCTGACTGCCGACCATCGCCTGATGTTGGAGAAGGCCGACGAGATTCTGGTGGGCGTACAAATCTTGATGAAGGCAGCCAAGGTGAACAAGGCTTATATCGGTATTGAGAACAACAAGCCGGATGCCATTCAGCTGATGACTCAGAAAGCGGCAGCTTATCCGGGTATCGAAGTCGTACCTTTGAAAGTGAAATATCCGCAGGGAGGTGAAAAACAGCTGATTGATGCGATTATCGGCCGTCAGGTGCCGGCTCCTCCTGCCATCCCTATCAACGTGGGGGCTGTGGTGCAGAACGTAGGTACGGCGTATGCGGTATATGAAGCCGTTCAGAAGAATAAACCTTTGTTTGAACGTGTGGTGACCGTTACGGGTAAGTCATTGAAGAACCCGTCTAACTTCCTGACCCGTATGGGAACTCCGATGAGCCAGCTGATAGATGCAGCCGGGGGCCTGCCGGAAGATACCGGAAAAGTAATCGGTGGCGGTCCGATGATGGGTAAGGCGTTGGTGAATACCGAAGTGCCTATCTGTAAGGGTAGTTCAGGCGTCCTGATTATGAACGACAAGGAAGCACGCCGTGCAGAACCGCAGCCGTGTATCCGTTGTGCAAAATGTGTGAGTGCCTGTCCGATGGGCTTGGAACCCTTCCTGCTGGCTACTTGCTCGGCTCACGGCGACTGGGAACGCGTGGAACACGAAATGATCATGTCGTGCATCGAATGTGGTTCATGTCAGTTTACGTGTCCTTCTCATCGTCCGATGTTGGATTACATCCGTTTAGGTAAAGGTAAGGTGGGCGGTATCATCCGTGCACGTAATGCAAAAAAATAATTGGAGAATCTTATGGCAAACAAATTAATAGTATCCTTATCGCCGCATGTACATAGTGGCGACAGTGTACAGAAAAACATGTATGGCGTGCTGATTGCGTTGATACCGGCCTTGCTCGTATCTTTCTACATGTTCGGCTTGGGAGCAGTGGTGGTGACACTGACTTCTGTCATAGCCTGCTTGTTCTTTGAATGGGCTATCACCAAATATATCTTGAAGCGTGAACGTACCACGATTACCGATGGTTCGGCCGCGTTGACGGGAGTGTTGCTGGCATTCAACCTGCCTTCCAACCTGCCGTTGTGGATTATCATCATCGGTGCGTTGGTAGCGATCGGTGTGGGAAAAATGACATTTGGAGGTTTGGGATGTAATCCGTTCAACCCTGCTTTGGTGGGACGTATTTTCCTGTTGATTTCTTTCCCGGTACAGATGACTTCCTGGCCGGTAGTAGGACAGCTCACCAGCTATACGGATGCGGAAACGGCAGCCACTCCGCTGGCCTTGATGAAGATGGCCGTACATGGCGATGCCAATGCTTTGAGCCAGCTTCCTGATACGATGTCTTTGTTCCTGGGTAACAATCCGGGATGTATCGGTGAGGTGAGTGCCTTGGCCTTGTTGCTGGGACTTATCTATATGTTGTGGAAAAAGATTATTTCCTGGCATATTCCGGTTTCCATTCTGGTCACTGTATTTGTATTCTCCGGCTTGATGCATTTGGTAAATCCTACGGTGTATGCTTCTCCGTTTGCTCATCTGTTTACCGGAGGTCTGATGCTGGGAGCTATTTTCATGGCAACCGACTATGTCACTTCGCCGATGACCCACAAGGGCATGCTGATTTATGGCGTGGCCATCGGTTTCCTGACCGTAGTAATCCGTACTTTCGGTGCTTATCCGGAAGGTATGTCGTTCGCCATTTTCATCATGAACGCATTTACTCCGTTGATTAATACCTATTGTAAACCAAAACGCTTCGGGGAGGTAGTGAAGAAATGAAAAAACTAGAATCATCTTTAAAGAATATGGCTCTGGCACTGACCGGATTTTCCGTAGTGGCCGGAGGTTTGCTGGGCTGGGTGAATGATGTGACCGCAGAACCGATTGCACAGGCTAACGCCAAGACATTGAGCGATGCCATTGCAGTGGTGGTTCCTGGTTTTGACAACAATCCGGCTGAAGCTCCTGAAACGGTGGAAGTCAATGGAGCTACGTATAAAATCTACAAGGCGACCAAGGGCGGACAACCTATCGGGGCCGCAGTAGAATCGGCTTCCAATGGATTTGGCGGTACGTTGACCGTACTGGTTGGATTCGATAACGAAGGTAACATCATTGATTATTCTCTTTTGAGCCATTCTGAAACGCCGGGACTGGGTTCCAAGGCTGCCGACTGGTTCAAGAAAGGTGCCAAAGGCGATATTACCGGAAAGAACCCTGGAAAAGCTCCTTTGACTGTCAGCAAAGACGGTGGAGATGTGGATGCCATTACAGCTTCTACCATTACCTCACGTGCGTTTCTGCTGGCTGTGAACAATGCGTATGCAGCCTATATGAATCAGCATGTAGATGGAGCCAGTGGTGCTTCTCAGCAGAAAAAGGGTGCCGGAGAATATGAAAAGGCAGATACGACGAATGTAGAACCCGTTAAATAATAGGAGGACAGGCTATGAATAATTTTAAAGTGTTAATGAATGGGATTGTAAAAGAGAATCCTACGTTTGTACTCCTGCTGGGTATGTGTCCGACTTTGGGTACGACTTCTTCTGCCATCAACGGTATGGGTATGGGATTGGCCACGATGTTCGTATTGATCTGTTCCAACGTGGTGATTTCTTTAATCAAGAACCTCGTTCCGGATATGGTACGTATTCCTATCTTCGTGGTAGTCATCGCGTCGTTTGTAACCTTGTTGCAGATGGTGATGCAGGCCTACGTGCCGGCATTATACGCTACGTTGGGATTGTTCATTCCGTTGATTGTGGTAAACTGTATCTTGCTGGGACGTGCGGAAGCTTTTGCGGCCAAGAACAACCCGGTTTCTTCCTTCTTTGATGGATTGGGTATGGGACTTGGATTTACCATTGCCTTGACGTTGCTGGGTGGTGTGCGTGAGTTCCTGGGTACGGGTAAATTGTTCAACGTGGCAATTATGCCGGAAGATTACGGAATGCTGATTTTCGTATTGGCTCCTGGTGCATTCATTGTATTGGGATACCTTATTGCGATTGTAAACCGCTTGAAAAAAGCATAACCCTTAAAAATAGAACGATATGGAATATATATTGATATTTATTACCGCAATCTTTGTGAACAACATCGTGTTGTCACAATTCCTGGGTATCTGTCCGTTCCTGGGAGTTTCCAAGAAAGTTGAAACTGCCATGGGTATGGGAGCGGCGGTAGCTTTCGTGCTGACACTGGCCACTATCGTGACATACGTCATTCAGAAATTTGTATTGGATGCATTCGGGCTGGGATACTTGCAGACCATTGCGTTTATCCTTGTCATTGCCGCACTGGTGCAGATGGTGGAAATCATCCTGAAAAAAGTATCTCCGTCGTTGTATCAGGCACTGGGTGTGTTCCTTCCGTTGATTACTACCAACTGCTGTATTCTGGGTGTGACCATCCTGGTGATTCAGAAAAACTATGACCTGCTGACAGGCGTGGTTTATGCATTCTCTACTGCCCTGGGCTTTGCCCTGGCCTTGATTGTATTTGCCGGTATCCGCGAACAGCTGAGTCTGGTCAATATCCCGAAAGGCATGCGTGGTATGTCCATCGCATTGGTTACGGCCGGTTTGCTGGCGATGGCCTTTATGGGCTTCTCCGGTGTAGACAAAGGGCTGGCTGTCTTGTTTGGACTGAACTGATTTCGTAAGTTTCAGAAAATAAAGTGTAGAAAGTGTTATCCGGGGCATTTCCGGGTAACACTTTTTTAATTTTTTAATGGCAGGTTGATGGACATTTCAATCCTTTTTCCTACTTTTGTAGAGATATCGTAAATGACCTTAATAAAGGAGTTAAATATAAGAAAAACCTTAGTGTTATGAAAAAAAGAATTCTCGTGACAGGTGGAACCGGATACATTGGTTCTCATACTGTGGTTGAATTGCAGAATAGCGGTTACGATGTAGTAATTGTAGATAACCTTTCTAACTCACGTGCAGACGTGGTAGATAGCATCGAACAGATTACAGGTGTGCGTCCGGCATTTGAAAAAGTAGACTGTCTGGATCAGGCAGGTCTGGATGCAGTGTTTACAAAATATCCGGGTATTCAGGGTATTATCCATTTTGCAGCTAGCAAGGCAGTAGGTGAGTCTGTACAGAAACCGTTGCTGTACTATCGCAATAACTTGGTTTCATTGATCAACCTGTTGGAGCTGATGCCGAAACATGGAGTAAAAGGAATCATCTTCTCTTCTTCTTGTACGGTATACGGTCAGCCGGATAAATTGCCTGTAACAGAAGAGGCTCCTATCAAGAAGGCTGAATCTCCATACGGTAATACGAAGCAGATTAACGAAGAAATCATCCGTGATACTGTGGCTTCCGGTTCTCCGATTCATGCCATCATGTTGCGTTACTTCAACCCGATTGGTGCACATCCTACTGCATTGATTGGTGAACTTCCAAACGGTGTACCGCAGAACTTGATTCCGTATCTGACACAGACTGCCATGGGAATCCGTGAGAAACTGAGTGTGTTCGGTGACGACTATGATACCCCTGACGGTTCTTGTATCCGTGACTATATTTACGTGGTAGACTTGGCTAAAGCACACGTCATTGCCATGGATCGTATCCTGGGCGACAAGCAGAAAGACAAAGTGGAAGTATTCAACATTGGTACAGGTCGTGGTCTTTCTGTATTGGAACTGATTCACAAGTTTGAAGAAGCTACAGGCGTGAAACTGAACTACCAGATTGCTCCGCGTCGTGCAGGTGATATCGTGAAAGTTTGGGCTGATCCTACTTATGCAAATACAGAGCTGGGATGGAAGGCTGAAACTTCTATCGAAGACACTTTGCGCTCTGCATGGAAGTGGCAGGAACACCTCCGTGAAAAAGGAATCATGTAATTGAAATATTAATAAATTAAAAAATACTGAACTAAAGACGTTTTATGAACGTTATATGTGATGTACAGCTCTTGTGATGGTTGTCTATGTGAATAGCTAATCGTGACGGCTGACTTCCATTTGGAACAGGCAGAGAGTTGTATTTTTGCATAGTAGTTTTGTCGTGTTTTATTTTGTGTTTGTGTTGTGGCTGTTCTCCGACGAGAGTCGGGGAACAGTTTTTTTGTATTTACAGATTTTGTTATACCTTTGCAACCGATTTTCGAATCGAGGGAATGGGACTTCCCTGTGATAAACCGCTAATGAAGTAGCTGATAGTTCCTGCCGAGGTTGGTCTTTCCAAATGGCCGGCAGGGAGTATTGCATCTGCATCCAAGCCGTGGAGTGGCTGCCTTGGTTTTTGCGAAGACCAGCATGTAGGATGTAAGAAAATAACAGACAATATGAAGACGTTGAAAAATCAGAATTTTTGGTGGAGATTTGAGCAATTTCCTTTATTCCTTTATTTGTTTAAATGGCTTTTCCTTTCCGTTTTGTCCGGTGCCTGCATTGGTTCTGCCTCTGCCTTGCTGCTTGTGTCACTGGAGTGGGCCACACAGTATCGTGAACACCATCTTTGGATCATTGCCTTGTTGCCATTGGCCGGATTAGTCATTGGATTGATGTACCATTACCTGGCTGGCTCCGCTTCCAGGGGGAACAATTATCTGATAGAGGAAATCCGTTCGCCTCATGACATCATACCGTTCCGGATGGCTCCCTTGGTGTATATTGGTACCGTATTGACCCATCTGTTCGGTGGTTCTGCCGGTAGAGAAGGCACCGGCGTACAGATGGGTGGGGCAATAGCCGACCAGTTTTCCCGCTTGTTTCGCATGCGGCGCAGAGACCACCGGTTGATGGTAGCCATCGGTATCAGCGCCGGTTTTGCCTCCGTGTTTGGTACGCCGTTGGCCGGAGCCGTTTTCGGTCTGGAGGTCATTGTGGTGGGCCGGATGCGCTACGAGGCCATTTTGCCCAGTTTCCTTTCGGCAGCTGTAGCCAGCATGGTGTGTCATGCCTGGGGAGTGGCACATACCCATTATGTGGTGCCGGAGGTGCCTGCGCTGGATGGAAGCAATCTGCTGTGGACTGTGGCCGTAGGTATTCTTTTCGGGCTGGCCGCCATGCTGTTCTCTCGCTCCATCGGTTTCTGGTCGGGAGTGGCCAAGCGTATCAGCTACCCGCCGTTGCGCCCGCTGGCAGGAGGTGTGGTGATAGCTGCTGCTGTCTGGCTGATGGGAACCACGAAGTACATCGGTTTGGGAGTTCCCACCATCGTGGCTTCTTTCTCCGAACAGCAGATGTGGTATGACTTCCTGCTGAAAACGTTATTTACGACCTTTACCATTGGAGTAGGTTTCAAGGGAGGAGAAGTGACTCCTTTGTTTTTTGTGGGAGCCACGTTGGGAAGTGCCTTGTCGGCCATCGTACCTCTACCCATGGGATTGCTGGCAGGAATCGGTTTTGTGGCCGTATTTGCCGGAGCAACCAATACGCCGATTGCCTGTACGCTCATGGGAATTGAACTGTTCGGGGCAGAGCCGGGCATTTATTTAGGGATTGCCTGTGTAGTGGCTTATCTGTTTTCCGGCCATACGGGTATCTATACAGCCCAGTTGATAGGGAGTCCCAAACATTTGGCTTACCTTCGGGAGAAGGGGAGGACCTTGGCCGAAAGAAGATGATTCTCGAAATCTTGGGAATGAAACGTAAGGGGAAATTTTCCTCGACTCGTTCGTGCGGAGACCTCGTCACGTTCGTGACGAGAGGTTGACACGTTCGTGATGAGACCTTGACACGAACGTGACGAGGTATGTGGACCAAGGCGTTTGACAAAATTTGCAGAGATTGTTTGGCTATCAGGCCGAAAAATTCTATCTTGTATCGGTATTAAAAACAGACAACGATGGAAATTAAGCATGATGAATCCCGGCAGGAGTTTTATGTGGAACTGGAAGGGCACCGGGCCCATGTGGCGTATCAGATTCACGACGAAGGATTGGACATACGGCATACTATTGTGCCGGAAGCGATTGGAGGAAGAGGCATAGCCTCGGCCTTGGTAAAAGCTGCCTACGATTATGCCCGTTGCAAAGGGTTGAAGGCAGTGGCCACTTGCTCGTACGCCGTCATTTGGCTGCAACGGCATCCGGAGTATCAGGGAGAAGTGGGTGAGGATTATGCCGGACAAGGAACCTGTGCCCTGTAAGGAAAGGGCACAGGCAGACTGTTTTCAGACGCGGTAGATTTTCTTTTTCTTGATGAAGAACAGCCACCGCAGGAAAGATGCGGTGAAGGTGTGGCTGAAGGAGTTGATTTCGTCCGTGCGGTCGTCAATGTCGTTCAGCAGTCTTTCTGCGTCTTTTTCAGACAACATACCGCTGTTGACCATCTGCCGCACGGTACGGCGTTCGTTGCTCAGCAGCATACGGATGGACTTGACGGTCAGGGCGTGACCGTATGCCTTCGGGAAATTTTCCGCCAGGTTGCCGATAAAGGTTCCCATACGGGTGATGTTGTCGTTAATCTCTGCGCGTAAGACTTCCAGTACGGGTTGCTGTTCACTGGTAACCCATTCGGACGACGTCAGGTCGTTCAGCAATTTCAGGCTTTCTTTCTGCAAGATGATGAATCCCCGACCCAGGTCGTAGACCACCGTGATGCGTTCACGGAAATAGAAGGTCATCCAGTTCTGGAGGTAAGGAAGTCCCCGCAGACTGTTCAGCACATCGGTCCGTTGGCAGAACTTGAAGATGGAATGCCGCATGTTCAGCGGATACTTCCCGTCGTGGTCATACAGTTCGTCCAGTGAGTTCATCAGTCGCAGGAAGACCACTTTCGAGATAACCCCTTCTTCATAAATCTGACGGCAGACAGCCTTTTCCTTGTCCAGCACGCGCAGACGGATTTCCGGAAGCATGGCCTGGTTCTGCGGATTCTTGGCCGGTTCCTGCGGGCGGCTGGTCATGTAGCTTTCCACCTTGTTCCAGTTGGCCCCTTCCAAGGCGTCTCTCTTCTTCAGGCTTTCCAGGTATTTCTCGGAATTTTCGCGAACCGATTTTTCAATACGGTATTCCAGCATGGTACGAGCCGAGGGAATGTGTGTCAGTCCCAGTCGGTTCAGTAGTGCCCGCATGGTCGTGGCATTGATGCACAAGGTCAGGGTCACAATGCCGGCTGTGAAGAACAGCACCTGACTCCGGATATCCTCTGGAATGGCCGGGGTATAGGAGACCATCAGAGCCAGCGTCATGGCCAGTGCCCCGCGCAGTCCGCCCCAGGTGAGGATGACCGATTCCCGTTTGGTCAGTCCGTATCCCAACCGTTTCATCACCGGATAGAGCATCATAATCATGGCAAAGCGAATCAGGTTGAGGGCGACATAAAGGAGTAGGAGTATGCCGAGCGCACTCCAGGAGAAGTCCACTTTTTCCGCAATCACGATACCCACCAGAATAAAAATCAGCGTATTGGCGATATAAGTCAGCAGTTCCCAGAAATGTTCCATGAAGGTGTTCACCTGAGGCTTCAGCCGCGGTTTCCCCACGTAGGTCACGGTCAGCCCGAAGGCTACGAGGGCAATCACGCCCGACACACCGAGATAGTATTGAGAGAGGATAAACGTGAGATAAGCGGCCAGGATGATGACACTGTTCTGCACCATTTCTTCCGAATTGATGCGGGTGATGAACCAGATGACGACGCGTGCCAGAAAGAATCCCAGCAGGGTACTGATGCCCACTTCCTGAATGAAAGTGACGAGCGGAGAGGTATGGCTGGCTTCGCCCGACACGTAGGCTCCGAAGAAGAGCATGAAGCACACGATGCCTGTTCCGTCGTTCAGCAGGGATTCCGCATCTACGAGGGTGGAGAAACGTTTACTGGTTTTCAACTCGTGCAGCAGGGCCACGACGGCTACCGGGTCGGTGGCACTGATCAAGGCACCGAACATGAGGGCAAATGCCCAGGTCCATGATTCGAGCCCGGGAACAAACGTGGCGATACCCATAAGGAAAGCCCCTGTCAGCAGCATGCAGATGACGAGTCCCGGAGCAGCCAGCAGGGTGGCGTTGGCCAGGGTCTTCTTGAAGATATGCAGGTTGAGTTCGTAGGCCGCATCAAAAATCAGGATGGGCAGGAACAGGTAGAGAATCAGGTCGGGATTGATGTTGGCTACAGAATTGACGGCACTGTGCAGTTCCGGCATCGACTGGAACACTCCGGTGCGGTTCAGTACGCCGACAAGGATTCCGATGGCGAACAGTCCGACGGTGTAGGGAAGTCGGCTGTGCTTGAGCAAAGATTTCAGGATAGCCCCGATAATGAGTCCTCCGATGGTCAGCAGCAGAGGGGCAAGAAAGGTGTATTCTTCCATAGTTTGTTGTCCAATAAAAAATGAGCATTTGAATATTTAACAAAGTTAAAAAATCAAATGCTCATAAACAAATGGTTTGCTTCTTATTTCTCCTTTTGTCTTGCGATTTCTTCGGCCATCCTGCGGGCAGTGGCCCGGTCGGGCTTGCCGGTTCCGGTCTGTGGCAACTGCCGGATGCGGAAGACTTGCTTGGGTCGCCAGTAGGGAGGAAGGGAATCGAATGCCTTCCTCAAGGCTGTTTCCGGGCAGATGCCGTGCTCGTCTTCCAGCAGCAGTACGATGCGCTCCCCAAATTTAGGATCGGGGGCGGCAGTTATTTGGAAGGGAGTTGCCAGAAAGGATTTCAGTGCATTTTCCACCTCTTCAATCTGTACCTTGACGCCTCCTGTGTTGAGCGTGTTGTCTTTCCGTCCCAAAATGCGGAACTGTCCTTGTGCATTGAATTCACAGATATCGTTGGTGGTCAGGATGTCCGGGCAGACAGCCGGGGCCTGGATGGTCAGGGTATTTTCCGCTGAAAGAGACAGCCTGACGTGTGGGAAAGGTGTGTACCAATCGGAGGCTTCCGGCCCGTTGAGGCGTCGCAAGGCAATGTGCGACAGGGTTTCCGTCATGCCATACGTGCTCCATACGGCGTGTGGAAATGACAGCAGTTGCTTTCCCAAAGACGCATCGATGGCTCCTCCGCCGATGATGAGGTGACGGATTTGCCGAAGGCATTCTTTTTCTTCGGCCACTTGCAAGGTGTTGAATACCTGCATGGGAATCATGGCCGCGAAAACGGGAGCAGTGTTTGTCTGTGCCAGCGGATGTCCACTGGGAGTGACTGGCAGCAAGTTCAATCTGGCCACCAGCGCACGGACCACTACCATCTTTCCGGCGATGTATTTCAGTGGCATGCAGAGCAGGGCCGTATCGCCGGGAGTCAATTCCAGAAAACTGACTGTCAGCATGGCGCTTTGCATCATGCGTTGTTTTTCTACCCGCAGCGGTTTGGGTGTTCCCGTCGAACCGGAAGTGTGTACCAGTACGGTGTCGTGGTCGTCAAACCATTCACTTAGGAAATCGGCCAGGGAGGCCTGGAAACTATCTGCTCCGTATCGGGCATAGAAGGTTTCCTGCAGGAGGCTGGGGCGTCCTTCCTGTCGGGCACGGGCCTCTGTAGCCGAATAGTCCACTCCTTCTATCCGGATGTGCTGACGGGCAATGTCGGTGATAAAGGTAGGATGGCTCATGTCAGGGACGATTCAGGAAAGTTAGAAAATCAGGTGTCTCTTCTTCCGGATGGAACCACAGGCAGTCACTCTCGATGTGCAGCGGATAGTCGAGGTTGTCGGTAAAGAGCAGGCCGGTACCGAGTCCCTGTGGCATGGTCAGGTGAAGCGTGGCACACCATTGGGCGATGGCGTTCAGGCCGATGTTCGATTCCAGCGCCGAGGTCACCCAGTAGCCGATACCCCTTTCCTGGGCCAGTGAAATCCATTCTTCTGCCCCTCGGATGCCTCCGTGGAGCGACGGTTTCAGGATGATGTATTGCGGGCGGATGGTATCCAGCAATTCTTTTTTCCGGCAGGTTTCGTTCACGCCAATCAGTTCCTCGTCCAATGCGATGGGGAAGGGAGAGGCGGCGCACAGTGTCTTCATCGCTTCCCATTGTCCGGCCCGTATGGGCTGTTCGATGGAATGAAGCTGGAATTCGTTCAGTTGTGTCAGTTTCCGCAGAGCATCTTCCGGTCGGAAGGCCCCGTTGGCATCTACACGGAGTTCGATGTCGGAAGCGGAAAAATGACGGCGGATGTGGGCCAGCAGTTCCAGTTCACGCTCAAATTCGATAGCTCCGATTTTTACCTTGATGCACCGGAATCCGGCTTTCATCTTTTCTTCAATACGGCGGTACATCTCGTCAAAATTGCCCATCCAGATGAGTCCGTTGATGGGAATACCTTGTGTGCCCCGGCTGAAGGGAGTATCCCAAAATCTCAGGCTATGGGCTTGCAGGTGGGCAAAGGCCGTTTCCAGTCCGAAAAGGATGGACGGATAGGGGCGGAGTGCCTCGTAGTCGATGTGACCGTCGGCTGCGGTCTTTTCACAGATTTCAGCCAGCAGACGAGGGTAGTCGGGCAGGTCGTCACAGCTCAGGGCAGGCAGAGGGGCACATTCACCTACACCATACTGTCCGGTTTCCGTGTCGGTGAGCAGCAGATACCAGACTTGCCGGGTGTGGTACACTCCGCGGGATGTGCCGGCAGGTTGTTTGAAATGGAGGGTACGCGGAAATATTTTCAGTGAATACATGATACATTCTGTGAGGGATGAAACAATAAGCGGACAGAAAGCAAAAGCAAGTTTCGCTTTCTGTCCGGTAGAAATTTGTGGGATGAATCAATCAGGGGAATTTAGGATACTTGCTCCAGTCGGGTTTCCGTTTTTCGAGGAATGCTTTCCCGCCTTCCTGTGCTTCGTCGGTCATGTAATAGAGCATGGTGGCATCTCCGGCAAGCTCCTGGATACCGGCCTGTCCGTCCAGTTCCGCATTGAGTCCGGCCTTGATCATACGCAGGGCCAGCGGGCTGTGCTGCATCATGGTTTCGGCCCATTCCACCACTTCATCTTCCAGCTGGTCGAAAGGCACCACTTTGTTCACCAGTCCCATTTCCAGTGCTTCCTGGGCAGAATACTGGCGGCAGAGGAACCAGATTTCGCGGGCTTTTTTCTGTCCCACAATCCGGGCCAGGTAAGAAGAACCGAAGCCGGCATCAAAGCTGCCCACACGAGGTCCTGTCTGTCCGAAGATGGCATTCTCGGAAGCGATGGTCAGGTCGCAGACCACGTGGAGCACATGTCCGCCCCCGATGGCATATCCGTTGACCATGGCAATAACCGGTTTCGGGATGGAGCGGATTTGTTTCTGTACGTCGAGCACGTTCAGGCGGGGTACGCCGTCGGTGCCTACATAACCTCCGTGTCCTTTCACGTGCATGTCGCCGCCGGAGCAGAAGGCCTTGTCGCCGGCGCCTGTCAGTACCACCACGTTGATGTCCTGACACTCACGGCAGATGAGCAGGGCATCGCTGATTTCGGAAGTAGTGGTCGGGGTGAATGCATTTCTGTATCGCGGACGGTTGATGGTAATTTTGGCAATACCATGATAGAAATCAAACAGGATATCCTGGTATTCTTTGATGGTTTTCCATTCTCTGGGTTGTGACATAATGCTTGTTATTTTAAGTTGTGATAATACGTTTTCAGGTGTTCAATGTCCTTGTCTTTTTCCGTAAACACTTCCAGCAGTATCGGTTGTGAAGTGATGGAAGGCTGGGTGAATGTCTCGACGGCCTGGTCCAGCTCCTCGTCGTTATGGGCGGAGAGGTAGTGGAAGCCGCGGTCTTCGGCCCATGCTTTGGCCGAGGTGCGGTGCGTGGCCGTAATGAAACGGCGGCTGTTGTCCTGCATCTCCAGTCCCGGAAGGGCATGGAAAATTTCGCCTCCTTCGTTGTTGAGCAGGAGGATGCGTACGTTGCTTCCGTAGTTGGTGTTCCAGAGGGCATTCATATCATAGAAGAAACTCAGGTCGCCGATAAAGATGAAATTGAGCTTGTCGGAGGCCGTGGCGTAACCGAGGGCCGTGGACAAGGAGCCTTCGATGCCGTTGGTACCCCGGTTGGACAAAACTTCCACTTCCTGAGGGAGCGGGAACAGTTGGGCATAGCGTACCGTCGAGCTGTTGGCCAGGTGGAGCGAGCAAGGTGTCGGCAGGTGCCCGATGACTTTTCCGATGGCACTCATCTCGGAGTAGGGAAATTCGGCCTGCGGAATCTGCTTGGACAAGGCTTCCCAAGCGCGCGGGTATTCCGGCGTACGGCTGTCTATCATCGGTGCAATCTTTTCCAAAAACTCAAACGGGTCCATCTCGATGACGGTAGTCAGAGAACCGAAAAGGTCGGCCACTTGTCCGTCGGGAGCTACGTGCCAGTGTTCTACCGGCGGATGGCGGCGAAGGAATTTCTTGAGCCGTTTGGAAATGATGTGTCCCCCGTAGGTGATGAGCAGTTCCGGACGCATTTTCTGCTGTGCCTCAAAATCCATGGAGCAGAGCAGCGGCTCAATGTTGCGGATGGGTTGTCCCGGAATGGTCTGGTTGCTGATGTTTTCGGTGAACCAGGCAAAATGCTTGTAGAGCATCTTGGTAGATTTCTTGTCGAACAGGTAAATCAGGTTCATCTGTCCCACCACCACCATGCGTCGCTGGTAACGGTTCAGCCGGTCGATGAGTGGCTGGTAGTCCTTGTCGTACACGTTCAGTCCTTGGTAACGGGTGATGACCCGTGCTTCGGGAAGCTCCGTTACCGGGAGTTTGAAGAAGGGCTCACTGATGGGCACGTTGATATGTACAGGGCCTTTTCCATGGTGGTCGAGTTCCATGAGAGCCTCGTTGATGAGGCGGTTGCAGTACCATTCGTCTTCTTCCGTTTGTACTTCGGGCAAGTCGACCGATTTCTTGACCAGGCTGCCGAACACTCCCGGCTGGGGAAGCGTCTGCCCGTCCATCTGGCCAATCCATGCCGCAGGGCGGTCGGCCGAAATCACTACAAGAGGAATTTGCTGGTAGAAGGCTTCGGCCACGGCCGGGTGAATATTCAGCAGGGCCGTACCCGATGTGCAGCAGATTGCCGCTGGTTGGCCTCCGTTCAGTGCCAGTCCCAAGGCAAAGAACCCCGCACTACGCTCATCCGTCACCGGATAGCAGGTAAACTCCGGAATGTTGACCAAGGTTTGTACGATGGGAATGTTCCGGCTTCCGGGGCATAACACAATCTTCTGTATGCGGTGAGCTTTCAGCAGGGCTACGAGCTGCAGGATATTTTTTTTGTCTGTATACATGATTCTTTTAGATACTTTAGATTGACAGGATATTTCGCATGGTATTCATTTTCTGCTGCGTTTCTTCCCATTCGGAATCGGCCGTGGAGTCGGGCAGGATACCGCCTCCGGCATAAAGGGTGGCTGTATTTCCTTCCACGTGCATGCAGCGCAGATTGACATAGAGGGTGGTATCGCCTTGCGGGTCAATCCATCCGATGATGCCGGAATAGAAGAGACGGTCGTGCGGCTCTGTTTGCAGAATGAACTGATAGGCTTCTTCCTTCGGGAGTCCGCAGACGGCGGGAGTGGGATGCAGTTCTTGCAGCACATCGCCCAGATGGTCCGTGTCCTTTAGTGTAAAGTGAAAATCGGTCTTTAAGTGTACCAGCTGGCCGGCGCGGGCAGTGTAGGGCCCTTTTTCGGTCAGCTTGCTGCCGAATTTCTTGACGGTCTTACGGATATATTCTCCCACAAAAGCTTGCTCTTCCTTGTTCTTTTTGCTCCATTCCGTGGGCATGACTTCTCCCTGCATGGGCATGGTGCCTGCCAGGGCCACGGTGTGCCATTCCTTCTCGTGTCCGCTGAGGATAATTTCGGGCGTACTGCCTATCCACGTACCGGTGGAAGGAGTGTGGCACAAGGAAATCATCATGCGCGGATAACTGTTGCAGGCTTGGATGAACGTAGCCAGTGGAGAAAACGTTTCGTGCAATGGCTGGACCGTACTTCTGGAAAGCACCAGTTTGCGGAACTGCTTTTCTTTCAGCGGCAGGATAAAGCGGCTGAATGTTTCAGTATAAATTTCTTTTTCGTCTCTTTCAGAAGAACCTTGTGCGTCAGGCAGTCTGTCCTGACGGGAAGAAACGCATGAATTCGCAGGTTGCGGATGACGTGCCATCCATTTTTGCAAGGCCAGTTTGATTTCCTCCCAGTCGTGAGCGACAATAGCCGGACGAATGAGTACTGCCGGACGGGAAGTTGTCAGCTGAAACGGGGCCAGAAGGAAGCCTTTCTTCTGATTCAGTTCTTCCAGACGGTCAAGGCTGACGGGTTCTCCTTCTTCCTGCATGACGAGAATCGGTTCGTCGGTCCAGGGAAGGCGATACAAGGCAAAGCAGACATCACGTTGTGTAAACGAGTCGATGAGCTGGTGATAAATCGTTTCCGGTGTTTTCATGGACGTTTCTTGACTATTTGGTTGACGATGCGTGCGGTAGAAATCAGTTTCCCTTCCTGGTTGGTAATATCTACGTTCCACAGGTGGGTGGTACGTCCCCGGTGAATCAGCTGTCCCGTGGCGATGACAGATTCTCCTTTGGGAACCATGCTGAGATGGCTGGCACTGACCTGGATGCCGCAAGGCATTTCTCCGGGGCTGCACAGCGGAATGGAGCCATGTCCGGCTACGATTTCAGCCAGTGCCAGGGAGGCTCCGCCGTTGAGTATGCCGAACGGCTGGCAAGTCCTTTCGTCTACGGGCATCTGGGCTTTGACATATCCTTCTTTCATTTCGAGGAACTGGATGCCCAGATGGGCTCCCATGGAGTGGCCCAAATCGGGCAGTTCGTAAGAAGTTTGATCGTTCATGGAGTGTTCAGTTTCTTGTTATAGTTGCAAATGTACACATTTCCCCTCAAATCGTAGGTGATTCGGTGTAAGAATTAAATCGGCGGGTAAGATAGTGGGACAATACAATTGCAGGTGGTTGGGCAAGAAGAAGTCTATAGGCGCTATTGTTGTCAAACTTTATTTATGGCTTATACGAAAAATTTAAACTTTTTTTGTCGTAATGGATAGTTTTCCGTATTTTTGTCACTATTAAAAAGAGGTATAAACATGAAATTAAATATTAGGCGAAATGATATAGCAGGTATTTGGGTTGGTATTTTCATGTTGTCCGTAGTGGTGGGATGTACAAATAAGGGTACACGAAGCGACGCAGGCTCTTTTGAAAAGTTTTACCAGCATTTGGAGCAGATTTCAGCAGATTCTCCGGAGCAGGTTAGTCAGACGATAGACAGCGTGATGCCTTCGTTTAAGGACAGTGTGATGTACTATCGTTTGCTCTTGCTGAAGGTGCGGACCTGTTTCCTGACTTTTAATTTGGATTCAGCTTCTATTTACTTGGACAGAGTGCTTTCTTTCTGTGAAAGAAACAAGGAGGACAATCATGTGTATCCATTGTATGCCTTTGCTTATAATGCCCGTGGAAATATATATGTGCGTACTTCGCAGGTAGATTCGGCCTGCAGTTGTTTTCAGAAAGCTTTTGAATATGCCAGTCGGGGAGGAAAAAGGGAGTCTTTGCCGGATATTTGCCTGAACCAGGCAGACGCGTATGTGAAGCAGGGGCGTTATGATTTGGGCTCATTGTGGTATAACCGTGCCTTGTCGATTGCCGATTCTCTGAATATGCCTGAGGCTCAGCGCTTTCCAGCCTACTATGGTCTGGCACAGGTAAATATGGAGTTGCGGGATTTTGCCGTATGTGATTATTACTACGATTTGGCTTCCCGTTATTATGAGGAAATGCGTCCTTTTGAAAAGCATATTTATTTGAATAACCGGGGAAATTCCTATTATTACCGGCAAGACTATGAAACGGCCTTGACGTATTTCCGTCGTTCGCTGGCGGTGGTCAACCAGTATCCGGATATGACTTTTGAACGGAACCTGACGATGATTAATCTGGGAGAGGTCTTCCTTTTGTTGAATCAGACAGACTCGGCCTCTTATTATTTGGAGAATTGCCGGGGATTCTTTGCGTCCATTCACCATGCCACGGCGTTGTATTGTATTGACACGCAGCTCATGGAACTGGCATTGAAAGAGGGAAATGTGGCGCTGGCCAAAGAGCGTTTGAAGCATGCCGTGAAATACAAGGATGTGGAGCCGAACATGATTCATGTGCGCAACCGTTATCTGCAGCGTTATTATGAAAAAGTGGGTGATTATAAAAATGCATACTATTACCTGGAAAGAAACCGGGAGATAGACGACTCTATACGTAATGAGAAAGTGAAGATGCGTGCAGCCGAAATCGCGTTGAAGTATTCTCAAGACAGCACGTTGATGAAAAAGGAGATTTCTATCCGGGAAAAAGAAAATCAGGTGCTTCATTTGCATCAGTGGTTGTATGCCATTGTGGGAGGAGCTTTTTTGTTGATTGCGGTGTCACTGGTGATTATATTGTACAGAAAACGGCAGCGAGACCGGGAACAGTGGCGTTTGCAGACGGCAATCACTTCCTTGCGTCTGGAAAATGTGCGTAACCGGATTTCTCCACATTTCATTTTCAATGTATTGAACCGTGAAATGAATTTGCATAAAGATGAAGAGGAAAGCAAGAACCTGATTGGTTTGACCAAGCTGCTTCGCCGTAACTTGGAACTGACGGAATGTTTGTCTGTGTCGTTGGCCGATGAACTGGATTTCGTCAATACGTATGTGGCTTTGGAGGAAAAATCATTAGGAGATGATTTTCAGTATCAGTTGGATTTGGATGAAGGGATTGATTTGAAAAGTATACAGGTGCCTTCTATGTTATTGCAGATTCCTGTGGAAAACGCCATCAAGCATGGATTGAGGCTGAAGGAAGGTTTTCGTCTGTTATACATACGGGTACGTCGGTTAGCCGACCAGGTGGAAATGGTCGTTTGTGACAATGGAGGAGGATACCGTGCCACGAGTGTCAATCATGGAACAGGAACTGGAATGAAGGTGATTACGCAGACTATCCAGTTGCTGAATATGTATAATTCACGTCCCATTGTCATGAAAATCAGTAATGTTCCCATTGGCGAAAGAAAGGAAATGGGATGTGAGGTACGCTTTATCGTTCCTCTGAATTATTCGTATCAATTAAAGAAAACTAGGAAACCATGAGTGATAAGATCAGAGCCGTCATCGTAGATGACGAAGAAACAGCTATTGATAATCTTTGTTTTGAGCTGAAGAAATATCAGTGGATTTCAGTGGAAGGGGTGGCCCGGAATGGAAAGGCAGGAATCCGTTTGATTGAGAAGGAGCATCCCGACTTGTTGTTTCTGGATGTGGAGCTTCCGGATATGCTGGGGATGGATGTGGCAATCAAGGTGCATGAAATGCAGAATTGGAATATGCATATTATTTTCTATACGGCATACAATAAGTATCTGATAGATGCGCTGCGGAATTATGCCTTTGATTTTCTTTTGAAGCCGGTGGATCCCCAAGAATTGGCTGTGGCTTTGGAGCGGTTGCAGACGGCAGACGGAGAAAAGGATTCGAATAACTTCCTGTCTGACATGAATCGAGGCGGTGAAAAGTCTTTTATGGTCGTGACTCCGATGGGAGACTTGCGGGTTCTTCGGGTGTCGGATATCGGTTATTTCCGGTATGTGTCCGACCGGAAAATATGGGAGGTGGCTTTGACAAATGGTTCTTTTATTCCCTTGAAGCGGAATACGAGGGCGGAAAACTTGTGCGCTTACGATCCGGCTTTTGTGCAGATTCACCAGTCGTATATCATTAATATGAACTACTTACTCATGGTACAGGGGGGACAATGTATCATGTATCCTCCATTTAACAATGTAGAAGAACTTTTAGTGTCCAAAAAGTACCGGAAAGAGATGATGGAGCGTTTCTGCCAATTATAATTTCACTATTTTTTGTCTGCTTAGTCACGAAATCTTATGTCTTAGTCGTAAATTTTCTCGTTTTAGTGTATCGTGTAGTGCTTCTTGCTTTTTATGTAATATAAAGATTCTTATTTTTGCATTAAATTTAATAAAGCAAGATAGTATGAAAAGATTTGGATGTAAAGTTTTGCTTCTGTTGGGAGGCATGTTTGTATTGGGGGGAACTGCACAGGCTCAATATTTGCGTTCTTCTTATTTTATGGAAGGCACAAGTGCACGTTTGCAATTGAACCCGGGTTTGCAGCCTACAAGGGGGTATTTTAATATTCCAGTGATTGGTTCTCTGAATGTATCAGCTTCTTCTAATGTACTGGGAACAAGTGATATTATTGATGTGCTGGACTCAAAAAACAGCTTGTATTCCAATGATAAACTTTTTGACAAACTTTTGCAGTCTGATAACCGTCTGAACGTAAACTTGAATACGGATATCTTGTCATTCGGTTGGTATAGAGGTAAAGGCTTCTGGACTTTCAATGTTGGATTGCGTACGGATATCGGCGCTTCACTGGCGAAGGATATGTTCTCTATGATGCGTAACATGAAAGGATTTGCTCTTGAAGACATGGCTGGTACAACTGCAAACTATGATTTGTCGAATCAGTCGGTCAATGTGAAAGCTTATGCGGAAGTAGGATTGGGATATTCTCGTCGTATCACAGAAAAATTGACTGTCGGTGCCCGTGTGAAAGTGTTGTTGGGATTGGCTCGTGCAGAGGTAAATATTAATAAGTTTAATGTAGATTTGGATTTGCCAAACCTGAATGCGACAGGTGGTGAAGTTTCTCCGTCTGACTGGTATGGAAAAGGATACTCTTATACCGCAGATGCCAATGTGCTTACTACTTTGAAAGGTGGCGGTATGACTTTCAATGAAGATGGCAAGATTAATAAATTCGACATGAAGCTGGAAGACATGGGTATCTCTGGAACTGGTTTTGGTATCGATTTGGGTGCAAGCTATAAAATATGGGATAACTTGACGGTATCTGCTTCTGTGCTTGATTTAGGGTTCTTGAACTGGAAAGAAAGTGAAACAACAGTAGCTACTGTGACAGGCAATGAGAATGTGACCATTGATGAGAATAACTACGACAGATACATTGGAGGTGACTTCTTGTCTGTGGAACGTTTCGACTTCAAGAAGGGTTCAACTGAGAATGTGAAGAATAAGACCCGTTTGTATTCCACTGTCCTGATAGCTGGCGAATATGGTTTGCTCAATAATAAGTTGAGTGTGGGAGCAATGTATACGGCACGTTTTGTAGAGCCTAAGACATTGAATGAACTTACCTTCTCTGCTACGTTGCGTCCGGCAAACTGGTTGAATGCGGCCATTAGTTATTCTCCAATTTTGGCTTCTGGAAAATCAATAGGAGTAGCTGTGAAACTTGGACCGTTGTTTGTCGGTACTGACTATATGTTCTTGGGACGCAATTCAAAGACTGTGAATGGTTTTGTCGGCATTTCTCTCCCGTTGGGTGGAAAGCCGAGTGCATCCTCTGAAAATTAATCAAAGTTCTATATCTATTACTTTTATAAGTCGAAAAATAAAGGCTGCTCCTGAATCGTAGTGTATAGTGAGGTTGAATTACGATTGAGGGCAGCCTTTTTCTTATGCTTTTTTCAAGCAGTCAGTTCTTTTAGAATTTCTCCATTCAGGTGGTGGAGGGTGATTTTGCCGTTGGCATAGGTTGCAAACGTGGGTACGTTTCCACCCTTAGGGAAGGTGATGGAGCCTGTATTGCACACAATACCTTCGTTTGTCTGTTCAAGTTTCCACAAGTGTGTATGTCCGTAGAACAGAATGTCTTGTTTGCCTTTGGGGCGTTTTTCTTCGTTATAAATGTGTCCGTGAGTAAGGAACAGTTTCTTTCCTTCATCCACAATCAGTGCATAATCCGACAGGATAGGAAAATCCAGCAGCATCTGGTCAACTTCTGAATCGCAATTGCCGCGTATGGCAATGATTTCGGAGGCCATCTCGTTCAATTTTTCTGCAATTGCTTTGGGGTTCAGTCCTTCCGGTAGTCCGTTGCGGGGACCGTAATTCAGAATATCTCCCAAAATGCAGAGCATGTCGTAATGGTGCTCCTTGTAAAAGGCCAATACTTGTTCCAATGCTGGTAATGAGCCATGTATGTCGGATACAATTAAATATTTCATAAATACTTTGTTCGTTAATGTGAATTCTTGCAGCAAACTTAAGGAATATTTGTTATTGTCTGATTCCTTTTTTAGTTAAAAACATTTTCTGTGGCAGGAGGATTAAAAAAAGAACGGCCACCTTATGCAGGCAGCCGTCTTTTCTATTATTAAAAAAGCAAGATTATAATTTATTCAGCTTTTTCTTCGCTCCAGTCCATTGCAGCCATACGTTTGTATGAATCGTAACGTTTCTTAGCCATCTTCTCGCAAGCGTCGAACAAGTCAGCTGCTTCAGACGGATATTGTTTCATTACAGATGCAAAACGAACTTCGCCCTTCAGGTAATCCTGGAATTTGTCCCAAGCCGGTTCTTTAGAGTCGAGTGAGAACGGGTTCTTACCTTCGTCTTCCAATGTCGGGTTGAAACGCCACAAGTGCCAGTAACCACATTCTACAGCCTTAGCTTCTTCAGCCTGAGATTTACCCATGCCGGCTTTCAAACCGTGGTTGATACATGGAGCGTATGCGATAACCAATGACGGTCCAGGATATGCTTCAGCTTCACGGATAGCTTTCAAAGTCTGAGCCTGGTCAGCACCCATTGCAATCTGAGCTACGTATACATAACCGTAAGTAGTGGCAATCAGACCCAGGTCTTTCTTACGTACACGCTTACCAGAAGCAGCAAATTTAGCGATAGCACCCAGCGGAGTAGCCTTAGAAGACTGACCACCTGTGTTAGAGTAAACTTCTGTATCCAGTACGAGGATGTTTACATCTTCGCCAGAAGCGATGACGTGATCCAAACCTCCGTAACCGATATCGTAAGAAGCACCATCACCACCGATAATCCACTGTGAACGTTTGATCAGGTAGTCTTTGAATTCAGCGATAGTAGCGCAGTAGCCACATTTATCTTTTGCAGCTTCTACCATCGGGATGATCTTTTCAGCTGCAGCTTTACTCTTGTCTGCATCGTTGCGACCGTCAATCCATTCCTGGAATGCTTCCTTGTATTCAGCCGGAGTACCTTCAGCAGCGATTGCAGCTTTCATCGCGTCTTCGATGCGGTTACGCAGCTTCTTGTTAGCCAATTCCATACCCAAACCGAATTCGCAGAAGTCTTCGAACAATGAGTTAGCCCAAGCAGGACCCTGACCCTTTTCGTTGGTAGTGTACGGAGTTGAAGGAACAGAACCAGAGTAGATAGAAGAACATCCCGTAGCGTTGGCTACCATTTCACGGTCACCGAACAACTGAGAAATCAGTTTCACGTACGGAGTTTCACCACAACCAGAGCAAGCTCCTGAGAACTCGAACAACGGAGTAGCGAACTGAGAGTTCTTCACGTTAGCTTTGATGTCTACCAAGTGCTGTTTAGACTTCACGTTTTCAGCACAGTAAGTCCAATTGGCAGCTTCAGGCAGCTGGCTTTCCAGATGTTTCATTGTCAAAGCCTTGCCACCCTTCTTCGGGTTACCCGGACATACATCGGCACAGTTACCGCAACCCAGACAGTCGAGTACATCTACCTGTACGCGGAATGTCATACCGTCGAACTGTTTGCCGACAGCCTTCAACATCGGGAAGTTTGCACCCTTCTGTTCTTCTGCATCGAGTACGAACGGACGGATAGCAGCGTGAGGACAAACGTATGCACACTTGTTACACTGGATACAGTTTTCAGGATTCCATTCTGGAACGAATGCAGCTACACCACGTTTTTCGTATTTAGCTGTTCCCTGATGCCATGTACCGTCTTCGATGCCCTTGAATGCAGATACCGGCAGCAAGTCACCATCCTGAGCGTTGATCGGACGAACTACTTCGTTGATGAATGCAGGATCGTTGTTGGCAGCAGCGCCTTCTACTTCCAGGTTAGCCCAAGCCGGGTCTACAGTCAGTTGTTTGTATTCACCACCACGGTCAACGGCAGCATAGTTCTTGTTGACTACGTCTTCACCCTTCTTACCGTAAGACTTCACGATGAATTTCTTCATCTGTTCAACCGCCAAGTCTACAGGGATAACACCTGTGATACGGAAGAATGCAGACTGCAGGATAGTGTTGGTACGGTTGCCCAAACCGATTTCCTGAGCAATCTGAGTAGCGTTGATATAGTAAACAGTGATGTTGTTTTCTGCGAAATATTTCTTCACCTTGTTCGGCAGGTTCTTAGCCAGTTCTTCACCTTCCCAGATAGTGTTCAACAGGAAAGTACCGTTCTTGCGCAGACCACGAGTTACATCGTACATGTGCAGGTAAGCCTGAACGTGGCAAGCAACGAAGTTCGGAGTAGTTACCAGGTAAGTAGAGTGAATCGGGTGATTACCGAAACGCAGGTGAGAGCAAGTGAAACCACCAGATTTCTTAGAGTCGTAAGAGAAGTAAGCCTGGCAGTATTTATCAGTGTTGTCACCGATGATTTTTACAGAGTTCTTGTTAGCACCTACAGTACCATCAGCACCCAAACCATAGAACTTAGCTTCGAATACGCCTTCTGCACCAAGAGCGATTTCTTCTTTCTGAGGCAGAGAAGTGAAAGTCACGTCATCCACAATACCGATAGTGAAGTGGTCTTTCGGCATCGGGAGTTCCAGGTTTTCGTATACTGACAGAATCTGAGCCGGAGTAGTATCCTTTGAACCCAGACCGTAACGACCGCCTACGATCAACGGAGCGTTTTCCTGTCCGTAGAATACGTCTTTTACATCCAGATACAACGGTTCGCCGTTTGCACCCGGTTCTTTTGTACGGTCAAGTACAGCGATACGTTTTACAGTCTTAGGCACCTTAGCCAGGAAGTGCTTAGCTGAGAACGGACGATACAAGTGAACAGCCACCAAACCCACTTTCTTGCCCTGAGCAGTCAGGTAGTCGATAGCTTCACGAGTAGCTTCTGTTACAGAACCCATGGCGATGATGATGTTTTCTGCATCTTCTGCACCATAATAGTCGAACAGACCGTAGTTACGTCCTGTAATCTTGTTGATTTCATTCATATATTCTTCTACGATTGCAGGAACTGCATCATAGAACGGATTGCCTGATTCTCTGTGCTGGAAGAAGTGATCCGGGTTTTCAGCCATACCGCGAGCAACCGGTTTGTTAGGGCTAAGTGCGCGTTCACGGAATTCAGCCAAAGCTTTCTGGTCGATAAGCGGAGCCAAGTCTTCGTTGTCCAGTTTTTCAATCTTCTGGATTTCGTGAGAAGTACGGAAACCGTCGAAGAAGTTAACGAACGGTACACGTGATTTAATTGTAGACAAGTGAGCTACACCGGCCAAATCCATAACTTCCTGTACAGAACCTTCGCACAGCATAGCGAAGCCAGTCTGGCGGCAAGACATCACATCTTGGTGGTCACCGAAGATACACAGTGCGTGAGAAGCCAGTGTACGTGCAGAAACATGGAATACGCAGGGCAAGAATTCACCTGCGATTTTGTACATATTAGGGATCATCAGCAGAAGACCCTGAGAAGCAGTATAAGTAGTTGTCAATGCACCAGCCTGAAGAGAACCGTGTACTGCACCGGCAGCACCACCTTCAGATTGCATTTCCTGAACCAATACAGTTTCGCCGAAGATGTTTTTACGACCTGCGGCAGCCCATTCATCTACATGTTCAGCCATTGTAGATGACGGAGTGATAGGGTAGATAGCAGCTACTTCCGTAAACATGTACGAAATATGAGCAGCAGCTTCGTTACCATCACAAGTGATGAATTTTTTTTGTTTAGTCATACAATTACTAATTAAATATTGAGTAATACAATCATGTTGTTATCAGTATAAAAAGCCAAATAGCCACAAGGGTATCTGGTCGCCGTGTCCTATTTCCATTTTGTGCATGGCATAATAAATGTTCGGGTTGCTCTTGCATTTGCATCCTTCTGCACAAATCCGGAAGTGGAGTGTATTGTCAACCAAAAAAGAGGTACCTTTTTCTCCTTTGTTCACTTTATGGTCTTTCCACAGCGTGTTGACAAAGAAAGTTTCCAGTACATCCTGCTCTTCTACCTTTACCGGATAGATACTGTACATCAGGTTCGTGTTGTGCATCATGATTTTAGCCGGCTTTTTGGGGAAGTTTTCCCCTTTGGGGTAAACCATGTTGATGAGTCTCGAATCTGCCAGGTATTTAATGTAGTTCATGACCGTAGCACGCGAGGTTTGTATCTCGCTGGCCAGTTGGCTGACATTCGGTGCGACCGGTCCGTCTACTGCTAGCAAATATAGTAATTTTTTGATTTTGGACAGATATTTCAGTTCAATTTGTTTAATCAATAGAATATCTACTTCAATCATCATGTTCATGGTTTTCAGCAGATTCTCCGAGAAGTTCCTTTTCTCCAGGAAGAAGGGGTAGAAACCATGATGAATGTAGTCCTGGAAATAGTTGAGCGGATTGATGTGAGGCAAAATGGTTTTCACGATGTGCTCGTGGTTGTGCAGGATTTCCTCCAGGGTATAGGAAGAAAAATGATTCCCCGTCTGCAGGTTCAGAAATTCGCGAAAAGAAAATCCTCTCAGGTTGTAGGATTTGACGATTCCGTTCAATTCCGGATTTTCGTCTTTCAGTCGCATGACGGAAGAACCGGTAAATACAATCTTGAGTTGCGGATACTGTTCATAACACGTACGCAAATCGTGACTCCAGTCCGGAAGCTTAAAGACCTGGTCAATGAGAAGGACTTTTCCTCCCCGTTTCACAAACTCTCCAGCGAAATCTACCAGACTGTATTTGGAAAAATAGAAATTATTCATGTTTACGAACAGGCAGGAACGGTCTGTCCCGAATTTTTCTTTTGCATATTGTAAAAGAAAGGTGGTTTTTCCTACTCCCCTTGTTCCCTTGATACCTATCAGTCGGTCGTTCCAGTCAATCTCATCCATAAGGTCACGGCGGACAGGGGCATTGGTATGTTCCACCAAATAGCTGTGTGTTCTGTAAAATGCTTCCATGAATTCTGTTTCTACGCTGCAAATATACGAATACTTCATTATATTGCAAACTGGAGTTGTCAAAAAAACGTTTTTCTCTCATGTTTTTTTGAGAGGATACAATCGGTTTTCAGGTAAAACTTTGGGGGAGTTGAGGAATAAAAAACTCTTTCGCCGTTTTACCAGAGGCCTGGAGTAAACGACGAAAGAGTTTGGGAGTATCTTGCCTTATTGTGGCAAATCAATGCATAAAAGAAGCTTTGATTAGAACTGATAGTTTTCTTCCACCCAGTGAACGAAAGCCATGTTTACCTGTCGGGTGCCACCCGGAGTGGGATAGTCTCCGCTGAAGTACCAGTCGCCCGGATGAGCAGGACAAGCTTTGTGAAGTCCCTCCAGGGTCTGATATACGATTTGCACTTTTGCATGTGTACCAGCGGGTGTCAGCAGTTCCACAATCTTTTCCGAAATCTCTTCATCAGTGAAAGGAGCGTAAATTTCTTTCACGTAATTGTGCATTTTCTCTTTCGGCAGATTCAGCTGTTCTTTTGATTTTCTGTAAGTGTATTCAATGACATGTTGCATGTCGCGTTCTTCCAGCAGCGCGATGGCAGCCTTGAAAGCGATGAACTGCTCCATGCTGGCCATGTCAATGCCGTAATAGTCTGGGTAGCGCACTTGGGGAGAAGAAGATACGATGATGATCTTTTTCGGTTGCAGACGGTCCAGAATACCGATGATACTTTGTTTCAAGGTCGTACCTCGGACGATGCTGTCGTCAATGATGACAAGATTGTCCTGACGCGGAACAAGGCTGCCATACGTGATGTCATATACATGGGCTGCCAGGTCATTTCGCGTGTTGCCTTCAGCGATGAACGTACGCAACTTGATGTCTTTTATGGCTACTTTTTCACTTCGGATGCGTTGTGACAGGATTTTTTCCAATTCCTGATGGTCCGGTTGATGACCGAGCGCTTCTATTTCTTTTATTTTCTGTTGGTTCAGGTAGTTGTCCAATCCTTGCAGCATGCCGTAGAAAGCTACTTCGGCCGTGTTGGGAATAAACGAGAAAACAGTGTGTGCAATGTCGTGGTCTACAGCTGAAAGAATGGGCTCTGTCAGCATTTCTCCCAGTTTCTTACGTTCCCGGTAAATGTCAACGTCACTTCCACGGCTGAAATAAATACGTTCGAACGAGCAAGGTTTCGGAATGCCCGGCTTGTTGATTTGTGCCAGTCGGAGCTGTCCTTTTTTGTTGACCAGAAGAGCCTGTCCCGGCATCAGTTCGTGAATGCTTTCGACTGGAATATTCAATACAGTTTGGATGACCGGACGTTCGGAAGCCAGCACCATAATTTCGTCGTCCTGATACCAGAATGCCGGACGGATGCCCCATGGGTCGCGTACGGCAAAAGCTTCTCCGCTTCCTGTCATTCCACAGATTACGTATCCACCGTCCCATTTGGGAGAGGAGGTTTTCAGTACGTTGGTCAAGTCTATCCGGTCTTCGATGGCATGTGTGATGTCCATGCCTTTCAGTCCTTCTTCCTTGCATTGGTTATACAGGCGTTCCACTTCTCTGTCGAGTCGGTGTCCCACTTGTTCCAGCATAATATATGTATCGGCATATTTTCGCGGATGTTGTCCTGCTTCCGTGATGTCGGCAAAGATTTCGTCTACATTGGTCAGATTGAAATTGCCGCACAGAGCCAGGTTCTTGGCGCGCCAGTTGTTGCGGCGAAGGAAGGGGTGTACATACGAGATACCGCTTTTTCCTGTCGTGGAATAGCGAAGATGTCCCATGTAGAGTTCGCCGGCAAAGGGCAGGCATTTTTTGGCGAATTCTGCATCATGAAGCTGTTCTTCTGTTAAATCCTTGTATTGTTGGTGCACATTGTTGAAGATTTCGGTGATGGCTCCAGCTCCGAGTCCTCTTTCACGGAACATGTATTCCTCTCCAGGATTGGCTTGCAGTTTCACACAAGCCAGACCGGCTGCTTCTTGTCCGCGGTTGTGTTGTTTTTCCATTAATAAGTAGAGCTTGTTCAAGCCGTACATCCATGTTCCGTATTTCTCCTGATAATATTCCAGCGGTTTTAACAGCCGAATAAGGGCTACTCCGCATTCATGTTTTAATGTTTCCATTTATTTACAATTTCAGTCGACTAAAAGATTTGTCTACAAAATAACAGACAATTCTTAGAACCCGTGATGTGTCTGTTGTAAAAAATAGATTTGTTCTCTTTGTATGTTTCTAATTATAATAAAATCTGTAAAATATATTACATATTAAAATTTATAGCAGTTAAATATTGAGAAAGTGAAACCGTTGGCGAAAGGTATGGAAAATATTGTCAGGAAATATTGTTCAAATGTGTCATATTGGAAGTAATATTCTTATTTTTGTCGACAATTAGAATGAAAAATAGAGAACTAGGTGTTAAATAAGAAAGACAAAATGAGGATAGCAGGAGATTTTATGAAGAAAGAAAAAGCAGAAGCTGTAGAAAGTCGTCCGGCTTCTTCCGGCCTTTATCATCCGGAGTACGAGCACGATGCTTGCGGTGTGGGAATGATTGTAGACATCCATGGTAATAAATCGCATGATTTGGTGGATGCTGCCTTGAAAGTGCTGGAGAATATGAAACATCGTGGTGCAGAAGGCGCTGATAATAAGACGGGTGACGGTGCGGGCATTATGTTGCAGATTCCGCATGAGTTTATTCTGCTGCAAGGTATTCCGGTCCCCGAGAAGGGAAAGTACGGTACAGGACTGGTTTTCCTTCCGAAAGATGTGAAAGAACAGGAAGCCATCCTGAGCATTATGATAGAAGAGGTAGAGCGCGAAGGCTTGTCATTGATGCATTTGCGGTCTGTCCCGGTAAATTCTTCCATTTTGGGAAAAAGTGCGCTGGAGACCGAACCGGACATCAAACAGGTATTCATCACGGGAGCTACCGATTTGGAAAACTTTGAACGTACCTTATATATTGTGCGTAAAAAGATTGAACGTCGTGTGCATCACAAAGACTTTTACATCGTTTCTTTGTCGAGCAAGAACATTATATATAAAGGTATGCTTTCTTCTGTGCAGGTGCGTGAATATTTTCAAGACCTTACACAGCCTTACTTTACCAGTGGGTTGGCAATCGTGCATTCTCGTTTTAGTACGAATACATTCCCTACATGGAGCCTGGCGCAGCCGTTCCGTTTGTTGGCACACAATGGGGAAATCAATACCATTCGTGGAAACCGCGGATGGATGGAAGCGCGTGAAAGTGTGCTTTCCACTCCGTTGCTGGGAGATGTGAAAAAAATAGGCCCGATTATTCAGCCGGGAATGAGCGACAGTGCTTCGCTCGACAATGTGCTGGAATTCTTCGTCATGTCCGGATTGAGCCTGCCTCATGCCATGGCCATGCTGGTACCTGAATCGTTCAACGACAAGAACCCTATCAGTGAAGACTTGAAGGCATTTTATGAATACCACTCTATTTTGATGGAACCGTGGGATGGCCCGGCAGCCTTGTTGTTCAGCGATGGACGTTATGCCGGAGGTATGCTGGACCGTAATGGCCTGCGTCCTGCCCGCTACCTGATTACGAAAAACGATATGATGGTGGTAGCCAGTGAGGCGGGTGTCATCAACTTCGAGCCGGAAGCCATCAAGGAAAAAGGTCGTCTTCAGCCGGGTAAAATCTTGTTGGTCGATACCCAGGAAGGACGTATCTATTATGATGGCGAACTGAAAGATCAGTTGGCGACAGCCAAACCTTATCGTCAGTGGCTTTCTACCAACCGGATTGAGCTGGATACGTTGCGCAGCGGTCGTAAGATTTCGAATTCCGTTCCCGATTATCCGCGTCGGTTGCGTGCCTTTGGCTTTACACGTGAAGATATAGAGCGTACGCTGACTCCGATGTGTATGAACGGAGCAGAGCCGACCGCTTCCATGGGTAACGATACACCGTTGGCTGTATTGTCCGACAAGCCGCAGGTGCTGTTCAATTATTTCCGTCAGCAGTTTGCACAAGTCACTAATCCGCCTATCGACCCGATACGTGAGGAACTGGTGATGTCATTGACGGAATATATCGGTGCGGTAGGTACGAATATTTTGTTGCCGAGCGAGTCGCACTGTAAGATGGTGCGTCTGCCACATCCTATTCTGAACAATACCCAACTGGATATTTTGTGTAACATCCGTTACAAAGGCTTTAATACCGTGAAGCTCCCGATGCTGTTCGAGGCTTCAAAGGGCGCCGAAGGACTGCGTGAGGCATTGAACGAATTGTGCAAGAAAGCAGAGGCGGCCGTAGATGAAGGCGTAAATTACGTCATTCTTTCCGACCGTGCAATCGATAAGGAGCACGCAGCCATTCCTTCCCTGTTGGCGGTGAGTGCCGTACATCATCACCTGATTTCCGTACAGAAACGTGTACAGACCGCGTTGATTGTTGAAAGTGGTGAAATTCGTGAGGTAATGCATGCAGCCTTGTTGCTGGGATACGGAGCCAGTGCCATCAATCCTTATATGGTATTTGCCATTCTGGATGACATGGTGAAGAAGGGCGATGTGCAGTTGAACTATGAAACAGCAGAGAAAAATTATATCAAGGCCGTTTGCAAGGGACTTTACAAGGTGATGAGTAAGATGGGTATCAGTACGATACGTTCTTACCGTGGAGCCAAGATTTTCGAGGCTGTAGGTCTGGGCAGTGAAATACTTTCCACTTATTTCGGTACACCTTCCTCTTCAATCGGAGGTGTGGGACTGGAAAGCATTGCCAAAGATTACAAGGCATTCCATGATGCAGGTTTCGATGAAGAAGAGGTGAGCGATTTGCTGCCTTACATCGGACAGTTCTCTTACCGAAAAGACGGTGAGAAACATGCGTGGAATCCGGAAACCATCAGTGCCTTGCAGTTGGCTACTCGCTTGGGGAGCTATGCCAAGTTTAAAGAATATACCCGTCGGGTAGACGAGAAGGAAAGTCCGATTTTCCTGCGCGACTTCTTCACTTTCCGTCGTAACCCGATTCCATTGGACGATGTAGAACCCGTGGAAGAAATCGTGAAACACTTTGTGACAGGAGCCATGTCATTTGGTTCTATCAGCAAGGAAGCACACGAAGCCATGGCTTTGGCCATGAACAAGCTCAACACACGTAGTAATACGGGTGAAGGAGGAGAGGACTCCGATCGTTTCCATGAAACCTACGACGGCATCTCTTTGTGCAGTAAGACCAAGCAGGTGGCTTCCGGACGTTTCGGTGTCACGACTGAATATTTGGTAAATGCCCAGGAAATTCAGATTAAGGTAGCTCAGGGTGCCAAACCGGGTGAAGGCGGACAGTTGCCGGGCTTCAAGGTAAACGAGGTGATTGCCAAGACCCGTCATTCAATTCCGGGCATCTCACTGATTTCACCTCCCCCTCATCACGATATCTATTCTATCGAAGATTTGGCTCAGCTGATTTTCGATTTGAAGAACGTGAATCCGAAGGCCAAAATCAGTGTGAAACTGGTGGCCGAGAGTGGTATCGGTACCATTGCAGCCGGTGTGGCAAAAGCCAAGGCCGATTTGATTGTCATCTCCGGAGCGGAAGGCGGTACGGGAGCTTCTCCTGCCTCTTCTATGCGTTACGCAGGTATCTCTCCGGAAATCGGTTTGAGCGAGACACAGCAGACACTGGTGCTCAACGGACTCCGTGGTCAGGTACGTTTGCAGACCGACGGTCAGTTGAAGACCGGACGCGACATCATCAGCATGGCTTTGCTGGGGGCAGAAGAATTCGGATTCGGAACCTCTGTACTGATTGTATTGGGTTGTGTGATGATGCGTAAGTGTCATGCCAATACTTGTCCGGTGGGAGTAGCTACACAGGATCCGCAGTTGCGGGCACACTTCCGTGGCCATTACCGTTATGTAGTCAACTTCTTCCGTTTCCTGGCACAGGAAGTACGCGAATACCTGGCAGAAATGGGATTCTCTCGCCTGGAAGACATTGTAGGTCGTACAGACTTGATTGAGATACGTCCGACTACCAACGAAAAAGCTTCGTTGCTGGATTTCAGCAAACTGTTGCATAAGGTAGACAACGGAGCCGCTCTGCATAATGTGACCGAACAGCGTCATGAGATAGAAAACGTGAAAGATGTCAGCATGCTGGCTGCCGCACGTGAAGCGTTGGATAACCGCAAGGAGGTATCGTTGGAATATGCCATAGCCAATACAGACCGTTCGGTGGGAGCCATGCTTTCAGGAGCAGTAGCAGCCAAGTATGGTCAGGCTGGATTACCTGCACAGACTATTCAGGTGAAGTTCAAGGGTTCGGCCGGACAGAGTTTCGGTGCCTTCCTGCCACACGGTGTCAGCTTCAAGCTGGAAGGAGAGGCCAACGACTATCTGGGTAAGGGCTTGAGTGGTGGACACATTTCCGTACAGCCTCCGGTAAGAAGTAACTTCCTGGCAGAAAACAATGTGATTGCAGGTAATACGCTGTTGTATGGTGCTACCAGCGGTGAGGTATACATCAACGGATGCGTGGGCGAACGTTTTGCCGTACGTAATTCCGGTGCCATTGCCGTGGTAGAAGGAGTGGGCGACCACTGCTGTGAATACATGACCGGCGGACGTGTGGTTGTTTTGGGCAAGACCGGACGCAACTTCGCTGCAGGTATGAGTGGCGGTGTGGCTTACGTATGGGACAAAGACCGCAACTTCGACTATTTCTGCAACATGGAGATGGTGGAACTGTCCTTGCTGGAAGATGCCACAGCCCGTAAGGAACTGCATGAACTGGTTCGTCAGCATTATTTGTACACAGGTTCTCAGCTGGCTCGTACGATGCTGGACAACTGGGGCCATTACGTGGAAGAATTCATTCAGGTGACTCCGATTGAATACAAGAAGGTACTGGCCGAAGAGCAGATGCGCAAATTGCAGCAGAAAATTGCAGAAGTACAGCGTGATTATTGATTAATTGTTGAACAGTAAAAAACTAGATATATGGGAAATCCAAAAGCATTTCTGACCGTTCCCAGACAAGAAGCCGGATATCGTCCGATACACGATCGTATCAGAGACTTCAGTGAGGTGGAACAGACGTTGAACACAAGCGAGCGAAAGTTGCAGGCATCGCGGTGTATGGATTGCGGAGTGCCTTTCTGCCACTGGGCTTGTCCGGTTAGCAATCGTCCTCCTGAGTTTCAGGATGCCATGTACAAGGGAAAATGGAAAGAAGCTTATGAAATACTCTCCGAAACCAATGACTTTCCGGAGTTCACCGGACGTATCTGTCCGGCATTGTGCGAAAAAAGTTGTGTATTGAAACTGAGTATGGATGCGCCGGTCACTATCCGTGAGGATGAGGCCGCAGTGATTGAAGCCGCCTTCCGTGAAGGTTATGTGCAGCCTCGCCAGTACAAGCGGAACGGGAAATCGGTAGCCGTCATCGGCTCTGGTCCTGCCGGACTGGCTGCAGCCAACCAGTTGAATAAGAGGGGATACACCGTCACGGTATTCGAAAAACTGGAATATGTGGGTGGACTGTTGCGTTTCGGTATTCCGAACTTCAAGCTTAGCAAGTCGGTCATCGACCGTCGTATTGCGGTGATGGAAGCCGAAGGCATTACGTTCAAAGTGAATACGGATATCGATGTCACTCATTTGCCTGAAGGTTTTGATGCTTATTGCGTTTGTACGGGTACACCGCAGGCACGTGACTTGAATATCCCGGGCCGTGATTTGAAAGGCATCCATTTTGCCATGGAAATGCTGGCACAGCAGAATCGTGTGCTGGCCGGACAGCAGATTCCGAAGGAAGAACGCATTACTGCCAAAGGAAAGAATGTGCTGGTTATCGGAGGTGGAGATACGGGAAGCGACTGTATCGGTACAAGTAACCGTCAGGGAGCGCTTAGCGTGACGCAGATTGAAATCATGCCCAAACCGCCGGTAGGCTATAATCCGAAAACTCCGTGGCCGCAGTGGCCCATCGTGCTCAAGACAAGCAGCAGCCATGAAGAAGGCTGTGTACGTCGCTGGAGCTTGACTTCCAACCGTTTCCTGGAGAAGGATGGCAAAGTCTGCGGAGTGGAAGTGGAAGAAGTAGAATGGATTCCGGGAGCAGAAGGAGAACGTCCGGTGATGAAACCTACCGGAAAGAAGGAAGTGCTGAAAGCCGACTTGGTGTTGCTGGCCATGGGCTTCCTCCGTCCGGAACAGCCGGAATTCCCGGCCAATGTATTCGTGGCAGGTGATGCCGCTACCGGAGCCAGTCTGGTAGTGAAATGCATTGCAGGCGGACGTAAGGCAGCTGCCGACATTGATGCATATCTGAGCCGGAAATAATAGATTTTCATACAAAATATAAATACAACTTTACGATTATGTGTGGCATTGCAGCTATTTTAAATATAAAAGAGCAAACTCCTGAATTACGGAGCAAGGCTTTGGCCATGGCCCGGAAGATTCGTCATCGCGGACCCGATTGGAGTGGAATTTATTGTGGAGGGTCAGCTATTCTGGCCCATGAACGTTTGTCGATTGTGGACCCGGAAAGTGGGGGACAACCCTTGTATTCACCCGACAAGAAACAGATATTGGCTGTCAACGGTGAAATTTATAACCACCGCGACATCCGTAAGAAATATGCCGGGAAGTACGAGTTTCAGACCGGCAGTGACTGTGAAGTGATTCTGGCACTGTATCGGGACTACGGCATCCATTTTCTGGAAGAGCTGAACGGCATTTTTGCCTTCGTACTCTATGATGCAGAAAAAGATGAGTTTCTTATTGCCCGCGATCCGATTGGCGTGATTCCACTTTACATCGGCTATGACAGTGACGGAAAGGTATATTGCGCCAGTGAGCTGAAAGCACTGGAAGGATTCTGCGAACGCTATGAACCTTTCTTGCCGGGACATTATTATTCCAGCAAGGAAGGCAAGATGGTACGTTGGTACAAGCGCGACTGGACCAGCTATGACGCAGTGGCCGATGCACCGGCTTCGGTAAGTGCCCTGCGCGAGGGACTGGAAAAGGCGGTTCGCGGACAGCTGATGAGTGATGTGCCCTACGGTGTGTTGCTTTCAGGAGGTTTGGACAGCTCGGTGATTTCTGCCATTGCCAAACGTTATGCGGCCCGTCGTGTGGAAACGGACGGGAAAATGGCCGCCTGGTGGCCCCAGCTTCATTCATTCGCCATCGGACTGGAAGGAGCGCCCGACTTGGCCAAGGCACGTGAAGTGGCCGATTACATCGGTACGGTACACCACGAAATTCATTATACCATTCAGGAAGGACTCGATGCCCTTCGCGATGTGATTTATTACATTGAAACCTACGATGTGACAACTGTCCGTGCATCTACTCCGATGTACCTCTTGGCGCGTGTCATCAAGAGTATGGGTATCAAGATGGTGCTCAGTGGGGAAGGAGCCGATGAGATTTTCGGTGGCTACCTTTATTTCCACAAGGCTCCCGATGCGCGTGCTTTCCACGAAGAGACCGTGCGCAAACTGTCTAAACTTTACCTGTACGACTGTTTGCGGGCCAACAAGGCATTGGCTGCTTGGGGAGTAGAAGGGCGTGTGCCTTTCTTGGACAAGGAATTTCTGGATATTGCCATGCGCCTGAATCCAAAAGCCAAGATGTGTCCGGGAAAGACCATCGAGAAAAAGATTGTGCGCGAGGCCTTTTCCGACATGCTGCCCGAGAGCGTGGCATGGCGTCAGAAGGAACAGTTCAGTGACGGAGTGGGATACAGCTGGATTGATACGCTGAAGGAATTTACTTCCAAAGAGGTATCCGACGAACAGATGGCTCATGCTGCCGAACGTTTCCCCATCAATCCGCCGCGTAACAAGGAAGAGTATTATTACCGTTCCATCTTCGAGGAACATTTCCCGAGCGACAGTGCGGCCAAGAGTGTGCCCAGTGTGCCGAGTGTAGCCTGCTCTACGGCAGAAGCGCTGGCATGGGACAAGGCTTTCGCAAATGTCAATGAGCCGAGTGGACGTGCGGTGGCCGATGTACACGAAGAAGGATATAAAAATTAAGTAGCGAACTTATATGAAGATAGAATTTACAAAGATGCACGGCCTGGGTAATGATTACATCTATGTGAATACGATGAAATACCCGTTGACGAACCCCGAAGAAAAATCAATTGAGTGGAGCCGTCCCCATACGGGGATAGGCAGTGACGGACTTGTGCTGATTGGGGCTTCAGACAAAGCCGATTTCAGCATGCGCATTTTCAATGCCGATGGTTCGGAAGCCATGATGTGCGGGAATGCCAGCCGCTGCATCGGAAAATATTTATACGAATACGGACTGACTACAAAGACGGACATCCTTTTGGATACGCTTTCCGGTATCAAGGAACTGCATCTGCAGGTCAATGAAGGAAAAGTGGAGAGCGTGCGGGTAGATATGGGCATTCCAGCCGATATTCATCCGGTGGACTTGGGGGAATCATATCCTTACCAGAAAGGGATTGCCGTATCCATGGGAAATCCGCATCTGGTCATCTTCGTGGACAAGATGGAAGAGGTGGATTTGCCGGCAGTGGGACCGGTGCTTGAGCATCATCCGCTGTTCCCCGACCGGGTGAATGTGGAATTTGCCCAGGTGCTGGACAAGGAAACCATCCGCATGCGGGTGTGGGAGAGAGGCTCCGGCATCACACAAGCCTGCGGCACAGGTGCTTGTGCCACTGCGGTAGCGGCGGCTTTCACCGGCAGATGTGGTGACCATGCCACCATCTGTATGGACGGAGGCAAATTAACAGTCGACTGGAAAGGAGAGGGAAATCATTTGTATATGACCGGACCTGCGGTCAAAGTATTTGATGGAACAATAGAATTAAAAGAGTAAGACAAAACATCACATGATACAAGTTAACGAAAACTTCATTAAACTGCCCGGAAATTATCTGTTTTCGAGCGTAGCCCAAAAAGTAAATGCGTTTAAAACCGCCCATCCAGAGGCCGCACTGATTCGTCTGGGAATTGGCGACGTGACTCGTCCGCTGCCCCCAGCTGCCATCAAGGCCATGCACCATGCAGTGGATGAAATGGCCAGTGCTGCTACCTTCCATGGATACGGCCCCGAACAGGGATATGATTTCCTGATTCAGGCTATCCTGACTCATGATTATCAGCCGAGAGGCATCGAATTGCGTCCGACGGAAATCTTTGTAAGCGACGGTGCCAAAAGCGATACGGGTAACTTCGGCGATATTCTCGGCACAGGCAACAAAGTAGCTGTGACCGATCCGGTGTATCCGGTATATATTGACAGCAATGTCATGGCTGGACGCGCAGGTGACCTGCAGGCCAATGGCCAGTGGAACAACTTGACCTATTTGCCCTGTACGGCAGAGAATCATTTTGTGCCGTCTCTTCCCACTGAACCGGTAGACATGATTTACCTGTGCTATCCGAACAATCCGACGGGAACCACACTGACCAAGGCCGAATTGCAGAAGTGGGTGGAATATGCATTGGAACACAAGGCACTGATTTTATATGATGCAGCGTACGAAGCTTACATTCACGAAGCCGATGTGCCTCATTCTATTTATGAGATTGAAGGAGCCCGTTCGTGTGCCGTAGAATTCCGCAGTTTCTCGAAGACAGCCGGATTTACGGGTGTGCGTTGCGGTTATACCGTGGTACCGGAAGAGGTAAAGGCTATGACCACCTCTGGCGAAGAGGTAGCACTGAACCATTTATGGAACCGTCGCCAGTGTACGAAGTTCAACGGAACCAGCTACATTACCCAGCGGGGTGCCGAGGCCATCTACACTCCCGAAGGACAGGCAGAAATCAAGGAAACCATAGAATACTATATGGAGAATGCGCGCCTGATGCGTGAAGGTCTGCAGGGTGCCGGATTTACCCTCTATGGAGGTGTCAATGCTCCTTATATTTGGGTGAAAGCACCCGAAGGCTTGGATTCATGGAGTTTCTTCGATATGTTGCTTCACGAAGTGAATGTAGTAGGTACTCCAGGCGTAGGCTTCGGACCGAGCGGAGAAGGCTTTTTGCGTCTGACTGCTTTCGGTAAACGCGAAGACTGCCAGGAAGCCATGAGTAGAATAAAAAACTGGGCCGGACGTTAATCCGACCCAGTTCTTAAAACCGCCAGCCTATCCCGATCGAGAGTGAATGAAAAAATGGGCGTTTTTTCCCGAGATTAAGTCGTTTTCCATCGAAAACCGTTTCCCGGATGCCAGAGAGTAAGGGTCAAGGTTAGAGAAGGTGTATCCCAGAGAGATTATCAAGCTTTCTTCTTCCGTAACACGGAAGTTTTTAGCTGAGAAGATAAGGCTCCACACGAGAAGTTGTGATTTTCTTCATAGTAGTGAGGAGTCCATACACCTGTAGAGTTTGGGATAGAAACTAGGGTTATACTTTCATAAGTCGCACGTTTAAAATAGATTTACGGTTGCAAAGATAGAGTGAATGACGCTAATTTCCAGCAAAATCTGATGTACACAGCCTGTTTGTAAATCTCTGATAAATAGATGTTTGATAGATTACATGATGTACATCGTCTTTAAAATCCCGCAATGAACTCATCAAAACTGCAGTTTTCGATGCGCATTTTCTCTTTTAGGCGCATTTTCCGGCGCGAGATACTTCCCTTGGCAATGTGGTAGATTTCGGACAGCAGTGAAAGCGGAAGATCCATTTTCACCAGGCAGCAGAAACGGAGTTCCTCTTCCGTGAGCTGGGGACAGTGTTCCTTCAGCCGGATGGTGAACCTGTCAAAGCAGGTATCCGTGTTTTGCTGGATGATATCCCATTCATCTTCCGTCAGGTGAAGCGCTCCCTGTGAGTTCTTTTTCCGCAGGAGCGAGGGAAGGGTAATGGCATTCAGTTGCCGGTAATATTCCACACTCTTGTGCAGCCGGTCGATTTCCTGTTGCTTCAGCCGTTCCTGCTCGTGAGCCAGTGCCACTTCTGCCTCTTTCCGTTTCAGACTCTCTTCCATCCGCAACCACAGGCTTTCCTTGAGTTCTTCGGCCAGCTTCTGCTTGTGCGTACGGATACGGTGGAGCAATAGTAACAGAACCAGAATCACAAGTCCCAGTGCCACCGCCATCCGGTAGAAAATCAGCTTGTGGTGAGCCGTTTCCATTTCGGCCTTGTTGGCTCGTTCACGTTGCAGCTTGTACTCCTGCATGTCTTGTATTTTTCCGATGACCATTTCCTTCCGTTCCGTGCTCAGCGAGTCGTGCGACAGGATGTACTTCCGCATGTAGGCGTTTTCCCGTTTCCCATCTCGTAGGTTTCCATACATTTCAAACAGGCGGCGATAGGCCTCCGTACGTTGTTTCAAGGTCAGGCCCTGCAAAGAAGGCAAGATATAATGGGTTGCCGAATCAGCTTTCAGAAGCGAGGCAAAGATGTATCCTTTTTGCGTATGTAAGACAGGAGTCTGTGCTTCCGACAGATTTTTGTGGATGGCCTCGTTGATATAATGAAAGGCACTGTCCGTCTGCTTCTGTTGCTGGTAAATACGCGAAAGATACAGTTCGTTCTGCACGGTGGAAGCAGTTGTTCCGGAGGACATGTAGGCAAGGGCCTTCCGGAAATAAGTCTTTGCGGTTTCGGGATTTTTAGGCAAATAGAACAATGCCTTTTCCTGCCACAAATCGGCATACGAGGCCGAGTCGTTCAAGAACCGGGCCATTCTTTCCGCCTCTCCCAAAGTGCGTGCCTCTTCCAGGGTATCTGCTTTGAAGCGGCTGATGCGGATTTGTTCAAGGTAAATCTTGAACTGCAACAGACTGTCAGTGTAAGGATTCGTTTCGGCTGTTTGTGGAGAGGATGTTTCATGTCGGGAGGGTGTACATGCGAAAAGCATGCACAAGGGCAGCATCCATGCTCCCAAAAATCGTATAAGTCGGTTTATGTAATGTGAGAAAATAGACATAGGTTAGTCAGGTTAGTTAGTTTTGGGTGGCGAAGATAATAAAAACTTGCGGGAATGCATATTTTTTGAATAAAAAATGAGTTTAGGAATTTGGGGAAATCTTTCATTTGTTATTCTGATGCTTATTTTTTAGCTTTGCCGTAATAAGAAAAACACGAAAAAGAAATGGAACAATTGCAAAGCAGGCTCTCCAAATGGCAGGTGATGGCCCTCTCCCGTGAGCTGCATGATGACGAGGAAGGCATCCGTAAGGTTTGTCATCTTATGCTTCATGCAGAAGAGGCACGGTCGGCTTCCAATGCGGCATGGATACTCGCTCATTTGTCGGGAGAAGACAAAAGGCTCTATCTCTCTCCTTTTTATGATGAGATTACAGACCGGGTAATGGCGTCCAATTTAAAAATACGCCGGGGGCTTGTGCTGTCTATTTTGCTGGATTTGGTGACTGATAGGAATTTCCGGGCAGACTTGTTTGATTTTTGTCTTATCCATGCAGTCGATAAGAAGGAAGCAGACAGCAGTCGTTCGATGATGATAAAATTGGCTGCAAAGATGTGCCGTTTTGTTCCGGAACTGGCCAATGAACTGAAAGTCTGTCTGGATATGCTGGAATACGAAATGACACCAAGTATTGTGGCAGCCAAGAGAAATGCCCTGAAGGTGGTGGCGGCATTGATGAAGCAAACGATGATAAGTCAGGAGAATTCTTCTTTACGAAAAATCCCCAACGTAGGTTCACAGACTGAGCAAGATTTGATGGCAATGGGATATACCTCTGTCGAATCGCTGAGAAGAAAGAATGCGGAGAATTTATACGAGGAAGAATGTCGTTTGCGTGGGTGTACGATAGATCGTTGTCAGCTTTATCTGTATCGGGCTTTGGAATATTCTGTTAATACGGAAAATCCTGATAGGGAGAAATGCAAATGGTGGTACTGGAAAGATGATTTCTTTTATCCTTCCCCGTGTGGGGCACGGTGTGTGGAGTGTCCGTCATTTCCGAAAGAATGTAAAGGATGCAAAAAGATAAAAGGCAAGGTACACTGGCTTCAATACACGGGCGATACCGTATGCCCTATCTGGAAATGCTGCAAGGAAAAGAAGCGGGAAAACTGTGGGGGATGTCCGGATTTACCTTGTAGTCGTTTTATGAAAGACCCTTCTATTTCGGATGAGGAAAATGAAGCCAATTTGAAAAAGATGATGGCTAATCTTGTAATGTATAAAAAACACACATAATTATGGAAACAGAAAGATTGATTCTCAGGCCATGGCGTGAGGCAGATGCACCTTCGCTCTATAAATATGCCAAGGATCCAGCTGTAGGACCGATTGCCGGCTGGCCACCACACACGTCTGTAGAAAATAGTAGGGAAGTGATACGTGATATTCTTTCGGCTCCGGAAACTTATGCGGTAGTGTTGAAGGAAACTAATGAGCCTGTTGGCAGTGTGGGCATTATGTTTGGAGACGGTATACATAGTGCCGACATGCAGGAAGGGGATGCAGAAATTGGTTATTGGATTGGAGTTCCTTATTGGGGTAACGGTCTGATTCCTGAGGCTGTCAATCGTCTACTGAGTCGTTGCTTTGAGGAGTTGGATATACGACGAGTGTGGTGTGGTTATTATGATGGAAACACCAAATCGCGTCGAGTAATGGATAAATGTGGATTTAAGTTTCATCATACAGAAGAGTGCAAACTTTCTCCATTAGGTGATGTACGGATAGAACATTTTACTTTGTTGACGAAAAAGGACTGGGAAAAAACGAATAATTGATTCCATGGAAAGTGTAGCAGACTATATGATTCGTCTTTTGTATCCAGAGGAAATCCATTTGCTGAGGGATTTTCTTTATGAAGCGATTTTTATTCCCGAAGGAGTTGAACCTCCGTCGAGGGATGTGGTGGATTTGCCCGAGTTGAGGCTGTATGTGGAGGATTTTGGCAAGAAAAAAGATGATTGTTGCTTGGTAGTTGAGCAGGATGGCAAGGTGGTTGGGGCAGTGTGGACACGTATCATGAAGGATTATGGTCATGTGGATGAGAATACCCCTTCGCTTTCCATTTCCTTATATAAAGCATATCGGAACCGAGGGTTGGGCAGTCGGTTGATGAAGGAGATGCTGAACCTGCTTGAAAGTAAAGGTTATCATTATGTCTCTCTTTCTGTTCAAAAGGCTAATTACGCTGTCCGTATGTATTTAAAACTTGGATTTGAGGTTATAAAGGAAACAGAGGAGGAGTTTGTTATGGTGAAAGATCTATTTACTCGGATGCTGGGCACAGTCGGACAACATTCCAACATTGGTCGGAATTTTACTTGTCGGTGTGGTTCCTGTAAAGCGATTAGATGGTTAAAACCGAGATACAAGATTCGTCCGCTTGTTGAAGGAGATATATCCGAAATGCAGCAAATGTTTCGTTCTACCGTACTCAATGTGAATTTGAGAGATTATACGAATGAAGAGGTTATGGACTGGGCATCTTGTGGTGATGATGTAGCACATTGGAAAGATCTTTTGTCGCAAAATTGCTATATCGGAGCATTTGATGAACGAGACAGAATGGCGGGATTCTCTTCTATGAATAAGAAAGGGTATTTGCATTCTATGTTTGTGCATAAAGACATGCAGGGAAAAGGAGTTGCTACTCAGTTGCTTGAAGAAGTGGAAAAGATGGCCGTTGCGTATGGAGTCACTGAAATAACATCGGAAGTAAGTCTGACCGCTCGACCGTTTTTTGAACGGAAGGGGTATAAGGTGGTTAAATCTCAGAAGTGCAGAGCCAATAAATTGATGCTGACGAATTTTGTGATGCGCAAGTGCATTCTCTGATGTCCATATTTTTTCTTCTTGTGTGGATTTGAAAACGCACTGGCACCAATGAGAAAGTATGCTTGAATTTTTTATGTCTCTCACGCGGGAAACGTATGTTTCTGCTTCCAGAACCGTATGTTTCCCGTGTGAGAAACGTACGGTTTCGGGCAGAGAAACATAGAAAATGCTTCGTCAGTAGATGCAATTCATTGAGGCGTTTTCGAAAATACCTTTAAGATAGAATTCTTGTACAAAGGAGAGGTTGTGTGAAAAGTCAGTTATGTGTACGGACAATCTCATAAGACTGGCGGACCAGACGCTTTATCTCCTTGTCGGGCATGTCCTCATTGAATTTGATGCTAATCCAATATTTCGGATTGCAATTATAGGGAGGTTCTACTGACTGGTAGGTCTCTTTCAGTTCCTCTATCTCTTCCGGGTGACACTTGATTGTGCACCGGTCGAACTGATCTATGTCGAAATAGCAAAACATTTTTCGTTTACGTAGAAAGCGAGGAAAGAATGCTTTCCGTGAAAGAATTTCTCGAAAGGCGTTTTTTCCTCACTTCCCGGGAGGGAAAGGCAATAAGTTCGGAATCCTTCTATGTCCATATTTTTTGAGGATTTTCCGTTAATTCAGGTTACACAATGTTTTTGGCTTGGTTGAAGTCGTAATCCATGGGGCGGATAAACGACCAGGTGGAATGGATTACATGCCACTTGCCGTTCTCTTCCTTCTGGAACACTTCAATGCAATCATAGGCCATGTTGATTAGGTTCGTGTCGGCAAAAAGCTGGTAGGTCAGTACGGCCATGTCTTTGCCAATCTGCACACGTGGCACACGAAAATCGTAGCTTGGGGCGAACAGTTTGCCGTTGATGGTCTTCAGAAACTGGGCGATGGTTTCGTGGTCGTCAATCCGTTTGTCCGACACGCTGTCGAAATAAGTGAAGCTGCGTTTGGACCATAACTGCTCGTATCTGTAGTTATTCATCAAGGAATGGTGCCATAACCTGTGCTTATGTGAAAGGCTTGAGGAGGTTTACAAAAAACAGAGGCCACGACCTCCACGGTCGCGGCCTCTTTCTCAAACAACCAATAAGAAATAAGAGATAATCCTTTAGGGTGTGGATTATCTGATGAACAGCAGTTCTCTATATTTAGGAAGTGTCCACATCTGGTCGTCGACAATCAGTTCAAGCTTGTCGATGTGGTAACGAATCTGTTCCAGCATCGGAGTAATCTTGTCGTGATATTCAACGGCTTTCGCACGTTCGTCAGTAATCTTGTTGGCTACTTTACGTGCTTCTACCATTGTGTCTACGTGTTCCTTGATGTAAGAAGTGTGTTCTGAAATCTTACGGATGATAGCCAGGTTCTCGGCAGACAGCTTTTCAGCTTCTTCTGCAGGGAAAATCTGTTTCATCTTGTAGACATTGTCAATCAGTTTGCTCTGGTATTCAATGGCTACCGGAACGATGTGGTTCATTACCAGGTCGCCCAAAACGCGGGCTTCAATCTGGATTTTCTTTGTATAAGTTTCCCATTTCACTTCGTTGCGGGCTTCCAGTTCCTTGCGTGTCATGACGCCTGCTGATTCGAACATGCGTACACTGTCTTCTGTCAGGTACTGGTCGAAGATAACCGGGCAGCTGGTTTCGCAGTCCAGACCACGGCGGGCAGCTTCTTCTTTCCATTCATCGCTGTAACCGTTGCCGTCGAAGCGGATAGGCTTGCTCAGTTTGATGTATTTGCGTACTACCTGAATGATGGCTGAAATCTTCGGTTCGCCTTTTTCAATCAGTTCGTCTACTTCTTTCTTGAATTCTGTGAGCTGTTCGGCTACGGCTGTGTTCAGGGCGATCATGGCGCTGGCGCAGTTGGCTTCTGAACCTACGGCACGGAATTCAAAACGGTTACCTGTGAAAGCGAATGGAGAAGTACGGTTACGGTCGGTGTTATCAATCAACAGTTCCGGAATCTGCGGAATGTCGAGTTTCATACCGTGTTTGCCGCCCAAAGAAATCAATTCATCGGTTGCACTTTCTTCCATGTGGTCAAGCACTTTGCTCAACTGGCTTCCCAGGAATGAAGAGATGATGGCGGGAGGTGCTTCGTTGGCTCCCAAACGGTGTGCGTTGGTAGCGCTCATGATAGAGGCTTTCAGCAAACCGTTGTGACGATATACAGCCATCAATGTGTTGACGATGAATGTAATGAAGCGCAGGTTCTCTTCCGGAGTCTTGCCCGGAGCCATCAGCAGCGTACCGGTATCTGTACCGAGTGACCAGTTGTTGTGCTTACCGGAACCGTTGACACCTTTGAACGGTTTTTCGTGCAACAGTACGCGGAATCCGTGTGTACGTGCCACTTTACGCATCAGTGACATGATCAGCATGTTGTGGTCTACGGCCAAGTTACATTCTTCGAAGATAGGAGCCAATTCGAACTGGTTCGGAGCTACCTCATTGTGGCGTGTCTTTACCGGAATGCCCAGTTCAAGAGCCTGGATTTCGAGGTCTTTCATGAAAGCAGCTACACGAGTCGGGATGGCACCGAAATAGTGGTCTTCCAGCTGCTGGTTTTTAGATGCTTCGTGACCCATCAGCGTACGTCCTGTCAGCAACAGGTCCGGACGAGCAGCATACAAGCCTTCGTCTACCAGGAAGTATTCCTGTTCCCATCCCAGGTAAGCCATTACTTTCTTCACATTCGGATCAAAATAGTGGCATACATCTACGGCAGCTTTGTTTACTGCGCGGAGGGCTTTCAGCAACGGAGCTTTGTAGTCGAGTGATTCACCGGTATAGGCGATGAAGATAGTCGGGATACACAAGGTGTCGTCTACCACGAACACAGGTGAAGAAGGATCCCATGCACTGTAACCACGGGCTTCGAATGTGTTACGGATACCTCCGTTCGGGAAAGAAGAAGCATCCGGTTCCTGCTGCACGAGCAGTTTTCCGGAGAATTCTTCCATCATGCCACCCTTTCCGTCGTGTTCTACAAATGCGTCGTGCTTCTCAGCAGTGCCTTCTGTCAGCGGCTGGAACCAGTGAGTATAGTGGGTGGCACCCAGTTCGCTGGCCCAGCGTTTCATTCCTTCGGCCACTGCATCGGCAATGTCCCTGTCCATTGGTGCCCCGTTGTCCATGGCATCCACCAGTCGGGCATAAACGGTGCTGGGCAGATACTTGAACATTTTTTCACGGTTGAACACGTATTTCCCGAAATATTCACTCGGACGGCCGTCAGGTACAGCCACGGGTTGCGGCTTGGCCTGAAACGCTTTTTCAACGACATTGAATCTTAAACTTGTCATCATACTTCAATTTTTTCGTTAGTTGTTATTCAGTTATTCTGTTATTTGTCTTTTTGTGTTGCCGGAAAAGCCTGACAGTTGCTTTTCCGGCAGCAAAGAATCATTATCGGTTATAGGCTGATTCCCCATGCTCATAAATATCCAGCCCTTCTTCCTCTACCCGTTTGTCTACCCGGATGCCTATCATCCTGTCTGTGACCTTGAACAGCAGATAAGTCATGACTGCGCTGAATACGATGGAAATCAAGGTAGCTGCCACTTGTATCCACAGCTGGTGCCAGTCACCGTAAAGGGCTCCTTCCGCCCCTTCTTCGCCTGTAATGAAACGGGTGGCGAAGACACCGGTCAGGATAGAACCGATGATACCGCCCACTCCATGCACACCGAAAGCATCGAGAGTGTCATCGTATTTCAGTTTTGGCTTGATGACGGCTACCATGTAGAAACAGACTATCGGGGTTATCAGTCCGATGAAGAAGGCTCCCAGAATACCGGTGCTTCCGGCAGCGGGTGTGATGGCTACCAGTCCTGATACTGCACCCGTACAGGCACCTACGGTAGTCGGCTTCTTGTTGTAAATCCAGTCGATAGCCATCCAGGTAAGCGCAGCCACACAGGTAGCCAGGTGTGTCACCAGAAAGGCATTGGCGGCGATACCGTCGGCACAAAGGCCGCTTCCGGCATTGAAGCCAAACCATCCCAGCCACAGAAAGGCGGTTCCCATAAAGACGAAGGTGATGTTGTGCGGAGCCATGGGATGTCCAATCTTATAATCGCGCCGTTTCCCTATCAGTATGGCCATGACCAGGGCTGCGATGCCGGCATTGATGTGTACCACGGTTCCACCGGCAAAGTCGATGGCACCCATCTGCTGGAGAAAACCTCCTCCCCATACCCAGTGGGCCATCGGTATGTACACCAGGATGCTCCAAAGCACTGTAAACATCAGGAAACCGGCAAACTTGACCCGTTCCGCAAAAGCTCCCAGAATCAAGGCGGGAGTAATGACGGCAAACATACACTGGAAGAGTACGAACATCAGTTCCGGAATCCGGCCTGTAGTCAGGCTGGAAGTAGTGATTCCTTGCAGGAAGAGCTTGTCGAAACCACCGATGAAATGTCTCCAGACGCTGTCAGTCTCCATCAGGCTGCTGCCAAATACGAAACTGTAGCCGAATGCTACCCAGAGTATGCTGACTGCTCCTACGATGAGCAGACTCTGCATGATGATGCTCAAGACATTTTTCTGTCTGACCAGTCCGCCATAGAACAAGGCAATGCCCGGAATAGTCATCAATAGAACGAGCAGGGTGGCCACGATTATCCAGGCCGTATTCCCTGAATCCAGTATCATAGTTGTATCCATATATCAATTCGTTTTAGTTGTAAATGTATTGTATAGTAGCTTGTAAAACTTTTATTTCTCCTGTTCGGCATTGTAGAGGGCGATGTCGCCCCGTTCTCCGGTGCGGATGCGGATGGAGTCTTCCACGGGGATGATAAAGATACGTCCGTCGCCGATTTCTCCGGTGTAGGCCGATTTCAGGATGGCCTGTACGGTTTTCTCCACATTCTTCTCACGCACCACAATGGAAATCAGGATACGTTCAATGGAACTGGTGTCATACACCACCCCACGATAGATACGTCCTTCACGGGTCTTCCCGATACCTCTTACTTCATAGTAGGAGAACCATTCGATGTCGGCGGCCAGCAGTGCCTCCTTCACTTCTTCGAACTTGGTCCTACGGATGATTGCTTCAATTTTCTTCATAATAACGTTGTATTTGTATTTTGTATTGTTGTTCTATTATCCTGTTTGAATCTTTTTTCCTTAAGCTTTAGCTAATACCTTGTCTCTCTTTTTTCCTAATCGTATGTTTCTATATTATTAAAAACTGAGTCCGAATACAAAATAGGCACCTTCAGTAGCCGGATTCCAAGTGGCTTGGGCAAATACCGGAAGTGAGAAGGAGTCGGTAAACTTGATTTCCTTCGTGGCTGTCAGGCTGATGTGGGATACCTCAAATCCGGTAGCCCCGTTGTTGTAGAAGCTGGTTTCCCATGGAGTAGCTCCGATTTCTGCCGACCATTCCAGGCCTCCCAGCTTGAAGGGAGCGGCGATGCTGAAGTAGGAAGAATAGGCCCGGTCGCCATTGGCTTTTACTCCGTCGGCCCCTGCAAAGTTGGTGTACCAGTTGACGGCCAGTACGCCAAAATCGTATCCCATCTGAGCTTCGTAAACGTGTGTTGTGTTGTGTGCGCCGTAGTGAAAATACTGCGGTCCGTTGTTGAACCAATAATCAGTAACCGATACACTGAATCCTCCGGTGCTGTAGCCTAAAGTCAGGTCGAATTCTTTGGTATCTTCTTTATCGATTCCCACAGAACCCCATCCTGAAAGGGTAAATCCTTTGTAGGACACGGAGGCAGAAGGCTGAATGCTGACATTTCCTAAGTCTTGTCCACGCCAGATATATCCGCTGACAAGGTCAGCACCGATGCTGGCTTCTACTTTGTCTTGGGCCATCGAAATGGCTGGAGCTCCCGCTAATGTGAGCAGTGCGACTCCGGTGAGATACATTCTTTTCATTTGCTTTCGTGTTTTTAGTTAATGTTTCTGTTTACTGTCTCTTTTATTCGCAATATCGTTTTGTCGTTTGTTTTTGTATTTTGCTTTCTTTTTGTTTTTCGATATGCAAATGTACTTCCTTTTAGACGTATATTTTAATAAATAGCTCTCTTTTTTGTGTTATATTTTTTGCTGTGTCGGTTTTCTCTGTTTTTATGGGTATAATGTTTTAAATTGAAATATTTTATCCCTTGTTTGGTTTCATTTGTTTAATGTCATTTTTCTGTTCCAATTAAAAAATACCACGAAGGAATTGTTTTTGGCTGTGGAGAGCTGTGTCTCCAGCTGTTTTTTCTGTACTTTTGTGGCGTTTTAATTATACAATTTTATGTCGTCATCTATCTATTTGTTCAATCCGGACTATGATCTGGCCATGGCCAATTTTACTCCCTATTATAAAGCACCGGCAGAAATTGTCCGTATGGCTGCCGATTTCTCCGTACTTCCGGTATGGTTTGCCGAGCCTGGATGTGGAATAAAGGTCGACCATTTGGAACGGGTGGAGCTTCTTGCCCGCCAGTTGTCTGAGACCTGTCAGGAGGAAGAGGGGCGTTGTAAATGGCGGCAGTTTGTTTTTTCATTCAGTTGGACGGAGAAATGGGTATCAGCTTCTTTTCTTCCGTGGGGATGGACGCCTTGTCTGGTTCATCGCTTACGGTTGGAGGGAGTGGAAGAGCAGTTTCTTCCTTCTCTGGAGCGGCTGCGTCAGATTCGTTATCTGTCTTCCCGTCAGCGTTGTCTGGAGGTGCTTCCGGCTTTTTCTGGTTGGGAGGGAGTTTGTGGTGAGATGAAAGCCTGTCAAAGCCTTTGTGAGGTAGAAGATTTTATCAAAGAAAGGAAACAGGTGATATTGAAGGCTCCCTGGTCGGGAAGTGGACGAGGACTGTGGAAGGTCTCTTCTGAAAGTTGGAATACGCAGCTGGCCGGATGGGCTTCCCGTATTATGAAGGTACAGGGAGTCTTAATGGCTGAACCGATTTATGACAAGGTGGCTGATTTTGCTATGGAGTTTTTGATGACAGAAGAAGGGGAGTTTCGCTTTGTCGGGTATTCTTATTTTGATACGGATGTGCATGGCAATTATAAGGCCAATCGTTTGATGAGTAATGCAGCGATAGAAGAAGAACTTTCACATTTTGTTTCTTTGGAACTGCTTTGGCAGGTGAGGAGTTGTTTGGAAGAGGTCTTGAAAAAAATGTTGGGGAAAAGTTACCAAGGCTATTTGGGGGTAGACATGATGGTATGTCGTATAGGGCACGGCTATCGGATACATCCTTGTGTGGAAATTAATTTGAGGATGAATATGGGGGTGCTCTCCCGAATTCTGTATGACAGGTTTGTACATCCTTTGTCGGAAGGAGAATATGTGGTAGAGCATTACACTCGTGAGGAAGAAGCATTCTCCTTTCATCGGGAAATGATGGAAAAATATCCGTTGAAGTGGAAGAATGGAAGAATTTCAGCCGGCTACCTGCCTTTGACTCCGGTGCGTGAGGATACTCGGTTTCAGGCCTATCTGAAGGTTCATGAATAGGTTTTCTGCATAAAAAAAGTCCGGAAGGATTTCCGGACTTTTTCTTATTCTATGTGTGAAAGTGATTAGAAGAAGAGATAGCGTTTGTCTTCTACTTTTGCTTTCTGATACAAATCATTAATCAACTGGCTTCCCACAATACGTACGGCCATGTTGTTCAAAGTAGCTTCTTCTTGTTTTGCGTCGAACTTCTCATTGCCCTTATCTTTGGCATATACCTGAATCATGTATACTCCAGCATTACCCTTGATGGGGGCGCTTACCTGATTGACTGCAGTCTTGGAAGCTACGGCACCGATAACCGGTTCGCTGGCGCGTGTCACTGAAATATAAGCCGGTGCGCTGAATGTAACGTGTTTTACAGAATCGCTCACTGCATCTTTCATACCTTTTACCTGAGCGATAGAGTTGTATTTCTTCATTTCGGCCATGAGCTTGTCGGCTTTCTTGTCGCGGCGGATTTCACTTCTCAGCATTTCTGCCACTGAATTGACGTCGCGGTAACCTGCTTCGTGAATCTTGTCAAGAGCGACTACCATCAGGTGGTCGTTTTCGCCACATTCATACAGCGGAGAAACTTCACCCGGTTTGGCGGCAAAAATCCATTTCAAGGCTTCACGAGTAGAACGTACGCCACCCACGTAGTGTTCTGCACTGGAAAAATCGGTACGCGGAGTCAGCGTGTAGCCGCTTTCTTCTGCATTCTTGACCATAGAATCGATTGTAGTGTTCTGTGCTACGAACTGGCTGAATTTGTTGTAAGCCGCATTGTAGGTTTCTTTGCTGAATTCAACCGGACGTTTTACTACAGCGACTTTATATTTGGTCTGCATGCTCTTCTTGTTCATTACCTGCAGAATCAGGTTAGCCTGTCCCATGTTGACGTTTGTCAGTTCATCTACCGGCTGGTTAAGCAGTGTATTGATGAACTTGCTGTTGTCAGTGTCCAGTTCGGCACCTTCCCAGCTTTGTGAATTCACCCATGTGGCTTCGCCTGTCTGTCCGTAGATTTTGGCTACAGCGGCAAAGTCAGCTCCACCTTTCAGTGCATTGTAGATACTGTCGGCCAATGTCTTGGTCTTTTCTTCTGTGTCGGCATATACCTGAATCTGGCGGAACTGGATAGAATCAGGAGAAGAAACTTTAGCCAGTACCTTGAAGGCATTGTAAGAATCGTCGGTCTGATTATAATAAGGACCATACACTTCGTTTACACCTGTTGAGTCAAGGCGTGAAGCAACGTCGGCCGGGAATACAGATTTGCTGACAGGTACGTCTGAGTAGTTTACAGAAGAACCTGTAGAACGAACGAAGGTACCGAAGTCGGATGTGGTAGTGGCCAGCTGGTTGCTGTATTCTGTCACTTCTTTTTCAACGGCTTTGCGGTCTGCATCCGACGGAACGACTTTTACATCGATGTAACGGATGTCACGAGTCTCTACCAGCTGTTTGAACTGTTCTTTCTTTTCGTTGTAGCGGTCCTTGATTTCGCTGTCAGAAACCTGAATGGTTGAATCGTTGATAGAACTGTAAGGAATACCGGCCAGCAGCAAATCGCTCTGTTCTGTACGAGCTTTGAAAGCGTCTTCAGCAGATACCGGGTTTGAGATCAGAGATTTTGTAACCAAGTTCTGGTATTTCTGAGCCAGTGTACTTTCGGCCAGAGTCTTTTCTACAAACTTCCAGAAAGCACCCATCTTCTGGTAATATTCCACGTATTGTGCCGGCATCTTGCTGGCATCCAGGTTTGCATAGTCTACCAGGAATTTTTTCAGCATATCTTTATCGAACATGCCAGTCTGAGGATTCCGGAACGGAGTCTGCATCAGCAAGGGGTGAGTACCTTGTTCGATGATGGCCTGAATTTCTGCATCTGTTACTTTCAGACCCAGTTTTTTAGCCTGTTCAGCAATCAGTTTGTTGTTGACGTAGCTCTGCCATACCTGATCTTTGACGTTGTTCAACTGATCCTCTGTGAGAGAATTCAGTCCGTTGGTCAGTTTGATGACTTCACTGAGCTCATCTACCATTTTCTGATAATCTTGTGCACTGAGAACTTCCCCGTTCACTTCTCCTACGTCTTGTTTGCCTTGATGCGGCTGGAGCACTTTCCAAGCGTCTCCTGCGATGAATGCAAAAAGGGCAAGACCGATAACGATGACCAACAAGGGTCCTTTGCTTCGAATTTTTTGTAAAGTTGCCATTTAAAGTTATTATTTTTTTGTTTATTGTTTTTATCTTTCTGTTATTAGCGCACGAAGATACAAAAAATACTGTTTAGTCGCTATTTTCTGTCAAAAAAATGCTTATTTCTGCACGAAGAGCTTGACCAGTTCGATTCTGGTTGCACTCACTTTGATGATTTTGAAAGTGAATTGGTCGGTTTTTATCACTTCATTCACTTTCGGAATGCTTTGACATTCGTTTAGGATGAGGCCTCCGATGGTCTGGTAGTCATCGCTTTCCGGGAGGTTGAGATTGAAGGTTTCGTTGGCTTTCTCAATTTCCATCCGTCCGGAGAGGATGTATTCGTTGTCGCTGATTTTTCGCGCTATAACGGAGTTGGTGTCGTGTTCGTCTTCAATGTCTCCCAGAATTTCTTCGATGAGGTCTTCCAGTGCGACGATGCCCGATACTCCTCCGAATTCATCTACAACCACAGCCAGGGAGCGTTTCTGTTGTTTGAAAATCCGCATGAGTTTATGGGCTGCCATTGTTTCCGGCACGAAGGGAATTGTACGGATGTTGTTCTGCCATTCATCGGCTCCTTTGAACATTTCTGAAGAATGGATGTAGCCGATAATGTTGTCGATATTGTCTTTGTAAACAATCACTTTGCTGATACCGTTCTCGATGAAAACCTTTTTCAATTCATCCAGTGGAGTGTCTACCTCTACCGCAATGATTTCGGTACGCGGTATCATACAGTCGCGGATTTTTACATTGGAAAAGTCGAGGGCGTTGCGGAATATCTTGATTTCATTGTCAATTTCGTTTCCTTCTTTAGCTTCCTCAATGCTGCTTTGGATGAAATAGTCCAAATCGACTTTTGTAAAAGCTTTTTCCCGGTCTTCTTTGTTGGTCCGGATACCTACCATGTGCAGAATCCCAGTGGAGAGCCAGGAAGAAAAACGGCTGATGGGGTAGAGTAGGATGTAGCATGCAAAAGTTGGCAGGCAGAATATTTTCAAGGTCGCATTCGGGTTGATCTTGAAAAGAGTTTTGGGCATAAATTCCCCTGTCACAAGTATGATAAGGGTTGAAACGATGGTTTCGATGGGTACCAGAATGGCTTGGTTGGTAATGACCCCTGCCAGGATATATTGTTCAATCAGCTGGGCCATCAGAATACCATAGATTACCAAGGCGATGTTGTTGCCCACCAGCATGGTGGAGATGAAATTATTGGAGTGACGGTAAAATACCGAAAGGATGTGAGATGAGACATTGTTCGTTTTCTCCATCTCGAAACGCAGTTTGTTGGAAGAAACGAAGGCTATTTCCATTCCTGAAAAAAAGGCGGAAAAAACCATGGATATAAGTAGTTGAATGATAAGTCCCATAGTGATTGATTATTTCTATCTGGGAGTTTGGGTACTGTCTGCCGGAGCTGGGTTGTCTTCGACTGTGAAAATACCCGTATTGTTGTAGATTTGATATTCTGTCATTTGTTGGTTGGACTCAAAACCATATCCCGTCAAGACTTTGTCTACCTGCTCGATGCGGATAAACTTGTCGGAATAGATTTTTTCCTTGTCCTGATCCCAAAACATCAGTTGGGTGTCGAATTTGTCACCTCGCTGGCTTTGGATATGTACATTTCCACGCAGTTCCCACAATTTCTTGGGCTCATAGTAATAAGCCGTATCTGCCTTGATGCTGGCATCTACATGAAAAATGCTGTCAAACTTTTCAAGATAAATGCCTTTTTCAAAAGCCCAGAAAGGAGGATTGCGATGGCTGTAGATTAGCCACTCAGCAGTAATGATTTTGTAGCGTATCATGCCGGAGTCGGAAATGAGTGTCGTTACACCTATGGTACGCATGTCCGGCAAGGAATCGCTTTCCTTCACGGCAGAAGCCAATTGCTGCTCTTTTTTTCCGCAGGACGGAAAAAAAAGAAACATAACAGTTACCCAAACGGTAACTGTTATGCTTATAGATAGTTTGTATAGGTTCTGTTTTTGTCTACTTGACATACAATTATCTGATGGTTGTAGTTTCACCGATCCATCCGCCGATTGTGACAGAGTTACCCTTCTTCAATCCCAGGAAGAAGAGGTCTTCATCTTTCGGAGTGTGTCCGGCATACGTGTTGATCAACTTCTGAGCTTCTTCAGCTACACTTGGATCTACGCTCTTTGCACGCTGCAGTTTATCGATGGCTGCAAAGTAAGTACATTTGTTCAATGCAGCTTCGTCGCTCCAGTTAGGACTGGATGCATACATTTGTGCAATCAGAATATAAGCCTTACCATATTTGCTGTTGAATGAGAGCGCTTTGTTGGCATACTGTTTAGCCTTGCTCAACTGTTTCTTACTGAACAATACGACAGCTGCACTGTATGCATAGTCTGCCTTTTTGTCAGCATCTTCTTCCAAGCTGATGGCCTGATCGAAGTACTGTACACTCTTGTCCAAGTCGCCTTTCTTATAATACATATAAGCACATCCGGCAGCAGTTGCGGCAGTCGGTTCAATGGCATGAGCAGCTTCAGATGCTACGAAATAAGCTTCTTCTTCCGTACATTTCAGCATCTGCATGACATTGATAACCTGTTTCAAGTATTCAAGATTTGTCTTGTTCTGGCTTACTTTCGGGCCATAGATAGCTTGCAGGTTTTCACAGCTGGCAGCACCACTGTTGATGAAGTAAGCGTCTACATTGTCTTTTGCTGTTTTCAGCAGTTTTTTGTCTCTTTCTTTTGTTGCAGCTTTCAGCGCTTCATCGGCGTAGCCAGAAGTGGTCAGATAATCTTGGATAAACTGTTCTTTGTGTGCGTCATCTATTTTCAGTTTTCTAGATGAAACATCCATCAAATCCTGAAACATGAAATAGTCGGATGCTGCTTTTTCCAAATCTACAGCTTCTTTGGCCATTTCATAAGCTTTGTTTACGTCCAGGTTAGCTCCCGAGAAAACGATATAATCGTGAGCTTTCATGCCCAGGATAGAACCTTTTGTCATCGGAGTTTTTACCAGTTGGTTCAGTCCGTCAAGGTATTTGATACGCTGGTCGTGTACGGCCATCAGTTCGTCCAAATACTTCTTCTGTTGTGCGGCATCCTTGGAACTGGCAATTAATGCGCGTAAAATCTTGGCTCCATTTGTATAAGTACTAACCTGAGCCAGAGGGGCTTCCGTGAATACGGCCATCCACGGTTTGTATGCGTCAACAAAGTTGTCAGTTTTTACATATTCACTGTAAATACTGATGTTCTGTAAGCAACGGAGACTGTCTTCGCCATGTCCGAAACGTGATCCGTCTTCTACTCCTTTCTGTGCGAAAGTAGCTGTTGCGCTCAATGATAAAGCACACAGCATGGTAAACATTTTCATTTTCATCGTATGTAAGATTAGTTGTTCATTGTGTTTATTTTTCTCATTAATTTACTCTCCACTTCATGAACCAGTGTTCATTGAAAGTCAATCCGATTTTCAGTACAAAACGGTTTTCAGAAAGCATGTCACTTACGTCAGTGGCTGCATGAACATATTGTCCTGTAATGCTCAATACGGTATTCCGCTGGTAGAGTTTTAACGGCAAGCCCAATCCGAAGCTGACTCCGTATTCCTTAGGGCCTTCTATCATGTTCTGAGAATTAGCCGACATCGGTATCCGCAGATTGGAATTCGTATAGTAAAGTCCTGCTCTGTAGCGGATGCGGCTGAAATAATTCCGTCCGAATTCTTTCGGCATGAATTCCGCTCCCAAAGAGACTTTGGAACGGTTCTGATACATATCTGTGCGGTTGTTGTATTTCACTCCTTCCCATTTCTGGAATGTGTAATCCATTTCAACGGTTAAATTTTTCTTGTGCTTCCACGCGAGTCCGACACCATATATATGAGGTATACCGTAAGAATCATTGATTTGTTCTTCATTTACAACCGAGTAGCTGGTTCCATTCGTAATTTGTGTGCCTTGCGTGTCGTGACCGTTGAGCACGTGTCCCAAGCTGTATGTAAGTCCTAGGGTCAGCCAGTCTTCCTTTCGGATGGGTTGAGTGTATTGGATACCAAAAGAAGCATTATAGCTGCTTACCGATAACTTATTGTATGTAATGGTTTGGTCACCTCCGTTGCTGAGGGTTGCAGCAGTCTGGTAATTCAATTTACCATATAAGTATCCGAAGTTGGCTCCGATGGAGAGGTTGTCAAGAATTTTGAATCCAAGTCCGCCAAAGATTTGTTGTAATCCTCCGTCTCCATAAAAATTATTGGAAATGGTGACGTCGCTTCTGTTTTCTATCTCTTTGGTGCGGGTGAAATTGTATCCCACTGTCGAGAAAGGAGTATATCCGATTGTCATGGCCAGTTTGGGATGCAGTCTGAATTGCATGGCTAGATAGTCAAAGCTGGAGTTTTTGGCATTCGATTTGTATTTTCCTTCCTGAAAGTTCGAACTTTTCAATGACATTCCGGCATCAAAAATGAAAGAGAGAGAGTCTACGGCTGTATAAGACGCAGGGTTCATGGCATTTATATGTTCGCTGGTGCGGAGGGCATAGCCTACTCCTCCCATGGCGGCATTGTTGGTGAAGCTCTGATCAAACATGTCACCCAGTCCATAACGCGTGTAAGGTGAGTTTGTGCTTATTTGCGCACATACGACTGTAGAGCTTGCTAGGAGCCAAGAACCAATGAGTATCTTTTTACTTGACATTATAATTCAATATTCTATTTAAACCTTTCAATACTAAAAATCTATCTGCAAAGATGATACTTTTTAAATTTGTATCAAAAGAAAATTTATCTCCTCCAGTTAAAAAAACCAAAAGGTCGGGATATTTCTTTTGCAGAAGAGTGATATAGCCAATTATTTCAAATTCTATTCCTTTGATGACTCCAGAGCGGATTGCAGTTTCTGTATCGTAGCCGAATTCTGGAGTTTCCCCTTTCCTTTCGATGAGAGGGAGTTTGTCGCAGCAGGCATTTAGGGTCTTGAACCGGGTGTAGATGCCCGGTGAAATGTTGCCTCCCAGATAATTTCCTTCTGCATCGATGAATTCATAGGTGAGGGCAGTACCTGCATCTACTACAAGCAGATTCCTTCCCGGCGACAGATAATTGGCTCCGACAACAGCAGCCAGGCGGTCCATTCCCAAGGTCTCAGGAGTTTTGTATAAATTACGGATGGGGACAGGGGTCAAATGGTTAAGTTCAATGATTTCAAATGGAACTCCAGCCAGTTGACGGCGGATGGTATTGCTGAGAGTAATGACCGATGCGATGATTCCTCTTTGAATGGGGTATTTGTTGCATAACATCGACAGCCAGTCCAAGGAATGATTGGATCCCCTTAAAACTTCCACCACCTTATCACCATCGAATACTGCCAGTTTTGCTACAGTATTGCCGATATCAATTACTAAATTCACTTTTTCCTCGTTTATTTTGTTTGCAAAGTAACGTAAAATTTAAATATCTCCACTCATAAAACTGATTATTTATTTCGTTCTTGTGGGAGAATCAATGTATTTTTGCATGCGGAAAAAGGATATTATGAATTATTCAGACTTTGGAAGGTAGGCTTCCGGATGCTGGACAGATGATTATATGAATTATGAAACGGAAATTTATCTTTCTTTTGTGGATTTTGGGTGTGGTGTGTACTGTTCTGCCTGTAAAGGCTACGGAATCGGGCCGGCAAAGTATGGTAGAATCTTTTCGGGCGGACAGCATCCAGTTCAGTTTGCTGACTTGTGCACCGGGAAATGAAATCTATGAACTTTTCGGGCACACTGCAATTCGTTACCAGAATTTCTCTCGTGGGGTCGACCTGGTTTTTAATTATGGGATGTTCAGTTTCAATACTCCTAATTTTGTTTATCGTTTCATAAAGGGAGAGACAGATTATCAGTTGGGCATTATGCCTTATCCTTATTTTGAATCGGAATATGCATTGAGAGGATCCTCGGTTTATCAACAGGTATTGAATTTGAGGCAGCCGGAGAAATTGAAGTTGCTAGAGTTGCTGGAAGAAAATTATCTTCCGGAAAACCGAATATATCGTTACAATTATTTTTATGACAACTGTACCACCCGGGCGCGCGACCAAATAGAAAATAGTATTCAAGGGAAAGTCATCTACCCTTCCGTCGATTGGATAAAGACATTCCGGGGGATTGTGCATGAGTTTACCCAGGATTCTCCGTGGAATCAACTGGGTATTGACTTGTGCCTGGGAGCCGAAGCCGATAAGCCGGTGGATATCCGGAAGCAGATGTTTTCTCCTTTTTATATGCGCTATTTTGCGGAGGGGGCATATATACAAGAAGCCAATGGAGAACGGCGTCCACTGGTCTTGCGGGAGGATAAAATCGTGGATGTGGAACCGTCCGTGGCTTCTTCTTATTGGATTACTCCGATGGGGGCTGCCATCCTGTTCTTAATCCTTAATGTGGTAATAGGTTATGTGCAATGGAAACGAAAGTCTGTTTTCTGGGGATGGGACATTGTATTGTATGCGGCACAAGGGATAGCGGGCTGCATCATTGCTTTTCTTTTTTTCGTATCCTCTCATCCGACCGTGGGGACAAACTGGCTGCTGATTTTGTTTAATCCTGTTCCGTTATTATACCTTCCTTTTATGGTGTATAGGGATATAAAACATAAAAAAGACGCATATCACCTCTGTAATCTGGTGTATTTAACACTTTTTATGCTGTTTGTTCCGTTTTCACCACAAGATTTTAATTTAACAGTATTACCTTTGGCACTCGGTTTGCTGGTAAATGCTGCAAGCCATGTATTAGTATTGAATAAAAAATAATGAAAGAACGCATACTGACATCTTTATTGACCGTATTTGTCATTACGGGAATGCAGTCTCAGACTCCCTCTGCGGCTCCGCGTCTGGTGGTAGGATTAACGATCGACCAGTTACGGGCAGATTACATTGAGGCTTTTTCTGCATTGTATGGGGAAAGAGGCTTTAAGCGTTTATGGAAAGAGGGACGTATATATGCCGATGCAGAGTATGATTTCATTAATGTAGACCGTTCTTCGGCTACAGCTTCTATCTACACCGGAACTACACCTTATTATAATGGAATTCCTGCCAATCGGTGGATGGACCGGAACACTTTGCGAATTGTGAAATCGGTAGACGACCCGAACTTTATGGGCGTTTATACTTCAGAAAGTTCTTCAGCCAAGTTGTTGCAATGTTCTACCTTGTCGGATGAATTGAAGGTGGCCACTCAAGGAAGGGCTGAAGTATATTCTATTGCACCTACACGTGAAATGGCTGTACTTGCAGCCGGTCATGCGGCCGATGGAGCCTTCTGGTTGAACGATGAAACCGGTAAATGGGGTGGAACGACTTATTATGGTGACTTTCCTGCATGGGTAAGCAGCTATAATGACAAGGAGGGGCTCGATTTTCGGATCAACAGTGTAGAATGGCTTCCCTATCTTCCGGTTACTTCTTATCAATATATCACTACGGAGAATAAACAGCTCAACTTTAAACATAACTTTTCGGATGAGCGTCTGGAAAAATATAAAAAGTTTAAGACGAGTCCCTATGTGAATGATGAAGTGAACCGACTGGTAAATGCCTGTTTGAGTGGTACGCAGGTAGGCCGGGATGGAGTGCCGGATTTGTTGACATTGTCTTATTATGCCGGAAATTATGACCATAAACCCAATTCGGAGTATGGCATGGAAATTCAGGATATGTATGTCCGTTTGGACAACAGTTTGGGTGATTTGCTGGATCTGATTGATCGAAAGGTCGGACTTCGTAATACGCTGTTTTTCATTACTTCAACTGGATATACCGATCCTGAACCCGCCGATCCTGTACAGTATAAGATTCCAGGTGGAGAATTTTATATCAAGCGATGTGCTGCATTGCTGAATATGTATTTGATGGCGATTTATGGTCAGGGTCAGTATGTGGAAACTTATTATGACCGCCAGATTTACTTGAATCATAAGTTGATTGAAGAGCGGAAGCTGAATTTGGTGGAAGTAATGACGCGTGCCTCAGAATTTGTTGTGCAGATGAGTGGGGTACAGAATGCTTATTCTGCTCAGCGTTTGTTGCTGGGGGCGTGGACTCCGAAAATTGAAAAGATTCGAAACACCTATAATCCGAACTGTTCAGGGGATATTTACGTAGAGGTGATGCCTGGATGGTCGGTGGTAAATGAATATTCCCAAAAAGTGGAGGTCGTTCGTGAAGCTTATGTCTCATCGCCTCTGATTTTCATGGGATATGACGTAAAGCCTGAAATTCTTTATTCTCCAGTAAAAATAACGTCAATCGTTCCTACGGTGGCTCATTTTATGCGAATAAGGGCGCCGAATGCTTGCTCTACAGCTCCAATGATTAATATTCGTAAATAAATATGATGACGAAGGGGGCGGATAACTCGCAATTTGGTTATCTTTGCACCATTGAGATTAAAAAAACTTCATTTGAAAATAATAAAAAGAAATATACAATGGGATTTAATGAATTTATAAGCAAGCTGTTCGGCAACAAAGCAACTCGTGACATGAAAGAAATTCAGCCGTGGGTGGAAAAAGTAAAAGCCGTTTACCCGGAGATTTCCAAGTTGACAAACGACGAACTTCGTGCGAAGACAGAAGAATTGAAAAAATACATCAAGGATTCTGCCGCAGAAGAAAACAAGAAGATAGAGGACTTGAAGGCCACTATCGAAGCCACTGACTTGGAAAAGCGTGAAGCGATTTTCTCTCAGATTGATAAGCTGGAGAAGGAAGTGCTGGATAAATATGAAAAGGCATTGAATGAAATCCTTCCCACTGCGTTTGCTATTGTGAAGGATACAGCTCGCCGTTTGGCCGAAAACGAGGAACTGGAAGTGACCGCAACAGATTTCGACCGTGAACTGGCGGCTCAGGGACGTGACTTTGTCCGTATTGAAGGCGACAAGGCCATCTGGAAGAATCATTGGAAAGCAGGTGGAAATGAAATGACCTGGAACATGATTCACTACGATGTGCAGTTGTTTGGTGGAGTCGTTCTGCATCAGGGTAAGATTGCGGAAATGGCTACTGGTGAAGGTAAGACCTTGGTGGCTACTCTTCCGGTATTCTTGAATGCACTGACAGGAAATGGCGTACATGTGGTTACAGTCAATGATTACCTGGCTAAGCGTGACTCTGAATGGATGGGCCCGTTGTATATGTTCCATGGACTGAGCGTGGATTGTATCGATAAGCATCAGCCTAACTCTGAAGCACGTCGTCGTGCGTATATGGCAGATATCACTTTCGGTACCAACAACGAGTTTGGTTTCGATTATCTGCGTGATAACATGGCGATTTCTCCGAAAGACTTGGTGCAGCGTAAACATAATTATGCCATTGTCGATGAGGTCGACTCTGTGTTGATTGATGATGCCCGTACCCCGTTGATTATTTCAGGTCCGGTACCTAAAGGCGACCAGCAGTTGTTCGAAGTACTTCGTCCGCTGGTAGAACGTCTGGTGGAAGCTCAGCGTAAACTGGCGACTCAATATCTGGCCGATGCAAAGCGGTTGATTGCTTCCGATAAGAAAGAAGATCAGGAGGCTGGTTTCCTGGCATTGTTCCGTAGCCATAAGGCATTGCCGAAGAATAAGCCGCTGATTAAGTTCCTGAGTGAACCGGGTATCAAGGCTGGTATGTTGAAGACGGAAGAAATCTACATGGAGCAGAACAACAAGCGTATGCCGGAAGCGGTAGAGCCGTTGTATTTCGTCATTGATGAAAAACTGAAGAGTGTAGATTTGACTGATAAGGGTGTAGACTTGATTACGGGTAACTCACAAGACCCGACCCTGTTTGTTCTTCCGGACATCGCTGCTCAGCTGTCTGAACTGGAAAATCAGAAAGGTCTTTCTGATGAAGAACGTCTGGCTAAGAAAGACGAACTGATGACCAATTATGCCATCAAGGCAGAACGCGTGCATACCATCAATCAGTTGTTGAAAGCTTACACTATGTTCGAAAAGGATACCGATTATGTGGTGATGGACGGACAAGTGAAGATTGTGGACGAACAGACTGGACGTATCATGGAAGGTCGTCGTTGGAGCGACGGTCTGCATCAGGCTGTGGAAGCGAAGGAAGGAGTGAAGGTGGAAGCTGCTACTCAGACATTTGCTACCATTACATTGCAGAACTACTTCCGTATGTACCACAAGTTGTCGGGTATGACCGGTACGGCCGAAACAGAAGCTGGTGAGTTCTGGGATATCTATAAATTGGATGTCGTGGTAATTCCGACAAACCGTCCGATTGCCCGTATTGATATGAACGACCGCGTTTATAAAACCAAACGTGAGAAATATAAAGCCGTTATCGAGGAAATCGAGAAGATGGTACAGGCTGGTCGTCCGGTACTGGTAGGTACGACTTCTGTTGAAATCTCTGAAATGTTGAGTAAGATGCTGACCATGCGTAAGATTCCGCACAACGTATTGAATGCGAAACTGCATCAGAAAGAAGCGGAAATTGTCGCAAAAGCCGGTCAGAGCTCTACAGTAACCATTGCCACTAACATGGCCGGTCGTGGTACCGATATCAAGTTGAGTCCGGAAGTGAAAGCTGCGGGTGGTTTGGCCATCATCGGTACGGAACGTCACGAGTCACGTCGTGTAGACCGTCAGTTGCGTGGTCGTGCCGGACGTCAGGGAGACCCGGGATCTTCTGTATTCTTCGTGTCACTGGAAGACGACCTGATGCGTTTGTTCTCATCCGACCGTATTGCGAAAGTAATGGATAAGCTGGGCTTCAAGGAGGGCGAAATGATTGAACACAAGATGATTTCCAACTCTATCGAGCGTGCCCAGAAGAAGGTAGAAGAAAACAACTTCGGTATCCGTAAGCGTTTGCTGGAATACGATGACGTGATGAACAAGCAGCGTACGGTAGTATATACCAAACGTCGTCATGCCTTAATGGGAGAACGTATCGGAATGGATATTGTAGACATGATTTGGGATCGTTGCTGCAATGCGGTACAGCAGCCTACTTATGAGGATGCGCAGATGGAGATTCTGCAGGTACTGGCTATGGAAACTCCGTTTACAGAAGAGGACTTCCGTTCGAAGAAGAAGGATGACCTGGCAGAACAGACGTTCCAAAATGCCATGGCACTCTTCAAACGTAAAACGGAACGCATGGCTCAGATTGCCAATCCGGTCATCAAGCAGGTATATGAGGCACAAGGTCACATGTATGAGAACATCATGATTCCTATCACCGACGGCAAGCGGATGTATAATATCTCTGTAAATCTGAAAGCTGCTTACGAAAGTGAATCAAAGGAAATCGTGAAAGCTTTTGAAAAAGCGATTCTGCTGCATACGATTGACGATGCATGGAAAGAAAACTTGCGTGAGTTGGATGAACTGAAACACTCTGTACAGAATGCTAGCTACGAACAGAAAGATCCGCTGTTGATTTTCAAACTCGAATCTGTTAATCTGTTTGACAACATGGTCAATAAGATTAATAACAATACCATCTCTGTATTGATGCGTGGACAGATTCCGGTACAGGAACCGGAACAGGTGCGCGAAGCAGCTCCTGAACCTCAGACTCCCCGTCAGCAATACCGTGAGGAAAAGCAGGATTTGAACGATCCGGATCAGAGTGAAGCAGCCGGACGTGATACCCGCGAACAGAAACAGGAGCCTTATCGTGCGGAAAAAACAGTAGGGCGGAATGATCCATGTCCTTGTGGTAGCGGTTTGAAATACAAAAACTGTCACGGGAAAAATGCTTGATTGAGTATTGAATTCCATTAATACGCACGGGTTCTGTCGTTTTTACAGATTTTATTCATTAATTTAGAATAATCTGTAGGCACGATGGAACCCGTGTCTTTTTTATTTATTACTTTTGTTTTCAAACCAAAAACGTTGCAGATTTATGAAAAAATATAGATGGATTGGAATGTTGCTGGTAGCAGCTGTGATGGTTTCATGCGGAGGGGTGCAGCCTTTTGCTTTCGATCAACTTTATCCGGCAGAGGCTACTTTTCCTGAACAAGTGCGTACGGTAGCGGTGGTGAATCATGCTCCATCTATCCCTTCTCCGAAGAAGACTTTGCTTACCTTGGGTCGGATTGACGGAGATGGGAAGGTACTGGCGGAGGGCCTGGCCGGAGGTTTGGCCGACAGTCGCTATTTCAATCAGGTAATTATTTCCGATTCAGTGCTTGCACAGGAACAGAGTGGAGGAGAGTTGCTTCCCAGGTCTGTGGTCGACAGTCTGAGTCAGGTTCTGGGAGCTGATATGATTGTCTCAATCGACCGCATTCAGTTGTTGACCGAAAAAAAAGAAATTTATTATCCGGGGTTTGTCCCTATGACTGCACTCAGTTTGAAGATTCGTCCGGTGGTACGTGCTTATATTCCGTCTCGCTTGATGCCTGTGGTGACGTTGAATAAAGTCGACAGTTTGTTGTGGGATTTGAGCCCTTTGTTGTCAGACTACGACGTGGTGAACGATGCTTCCACTCATGCAGCTTATACACTGGTCAACCAGTTGGTACCCCATTGGAAGAATGTGGAGCGTATTTATTTTGACGGTGGCAATCCGGATATGCGTGATGCGGCGGTTTCTTTGCGGGAAGGAGACTGGGAAGAGGCCGGTCGTATCTGGAAGAATCTGTATGATTCGGTCAAGAAAGGAAAATTGAAATCACGTGCGGCCTTCAATATGGCCTTGGCATGTGAGGTGCAGGGACAGATGCAAGAAGCGGTTTCCTGGATAGAGAAAGCCCAAAAAAGTGCTTCTCCGGGTTCGTCTGAAGAACGTGCGGCGGTATTTTACTCCACTGTTTTGAAGGACCGGGCTAAGGATTGTCAGCTTCTGAACCTGCAAATGGGGCGTTTTAGCTACAAATTCAATTAATATTTTCTTGTTCGATTTATTTTTTTTGTACATTTGAGTACAGATAAAAGATATAGCCTATGGAAATGAGTGAACAATCACGTGTTGCAATAACTTCTGCTCTGAAAGAAGCTCTTTGCCGATATGTATCGGGAGGAGAGGAGTCTGTCGTTACAGACATTCATCTGCAACCGAATTCGGAAAGTGGAGAGCTGGTGATTTACGACGATGACGACAAGGTGCTTGCACGTACAATCATCAATGAATGGGTGGAGTATGATAGTGATGACTTCTATGCTGTAGTCGAACCGATTCTCCGTGCCGAACTGGAAGCCTTGAAGGCAACAGGTCTTCTGGAAAAGTTAAGTCTGATGAAGCCTTATTCATTTGTATTGGTGGATGAGGAAAAGGAAACGGTGGCCGAGCTGCTGCTGGTGGACGATGAAGAAACCTTGTTGCTGAATGATGAATTGCTGAAAGGACTGGACGAAGAACTGGATGCATTCTTGAAAGACTTGCTGGAACGTTAATCGTGGAATAATGGGAGAACGGATTACATTTCGTCGCAACGAAGGTTTGCGGAGCATACATCCTCATTGGAGAGGGAATCCAACTGTGAACGGAAAATTCTTTAACCGCCAGCATCGTTGGAAGCCCGGTGTAGGGAGTGTGCTGAAATGGCGTTTTTCTCCCAATCCTCAGCGGAAGGAAAAGCGGACCATCAAGTGGAATCCGAAAGTACATTATCTCACTTCTTTGGAAAGAGTGGTGGGTAACTCCTTAATCTGGCTGGGGCATAATTCTTTTTTTTTGCAACTGGGCGGCAAGCGTCTGATGATTGATCCCGTATACGGGAGTATTCCGTTTGTCAAACGGCGCAGTCAGTTTCCGGCCGATCCTTCTATCTTTCGGGAAATTGATTACTTGCTGATTAGCCATGACCATTTTGACCACTTGGACAAGCCTAGCGTAGCCCGTCTGGTGGCTGATAATCCTCGTCTGAAGTTGTTTTGTGGACTGAATACCGGGGCCCTGATTAAAGGCTGGTTCCCTTCTCTTGAAGTGATTGAGGCAGCCTGGTATGAACAATATGTCGACGGAGATCTCCGTCTCACTTTTCTTCCCGCTCAGCATTGGAGCAAACGTGGAGTGAGCGACGGAGGGGAGCGTTTGTGGGGATCGTTCATGATTCAGGGAGGTGGCATTACCATCTACAACAGTGGAGATACCGGCTATGCACATCATTTTAAAGAAATTGCAGGTTTCTTTCCTCATATAGACTATTGTATGATTGGAATAGGGGCCTATAAGCCGCGCTGGTTCATGAAGCCCAATCATATCTCTCCGTATGATGCCCTGACTGCTTCGGCCGATTTGGGCGCACGGGTGACCATCCCCATGCACTATGGTACGTTCGACCTTTCGGACGAACCGTTGTTCGACCCGCCTCACGTGTTTGCCGCAGAAGCCAAGAAACGCGGCATGGCAGTCATCCTTCCTGAATTGGGAGAGATTGTGAAATTGCAGCCTCTTCGTTGAAGAGCGTATACAAAGACATAAAAAAAGTCCGGAAACCAACTTTTCTGAACAGGTCAGAAAACTGATTTCCGGACTTTCTATATGAGTCTGTTTGTTTCAAATCAATAATAATCCGCCGGTCATCGGCAGCGGGTTACTTCGTGCGAGTGTTTTCACTCAACATGACGTACCCCCAGATCATCGGATCTGCATTTGCAATTTTGTTTAGAATCTTTGTTACCTTTTTCATAACTGTTATCCTTTCATTTGCTTTTTGGTTAGTACCTATATAATAATTCTAGTTTAGTTTTTCCGGGTGCTCTTCACAGAGGACCTTTCGAAGTTTTGTCTTTTGTTTTTGTTATCCTTAATCTTTTTATCCTTTCCCTCCGGAACCCTTTCGGGTTCCTTCGTTCGTTTTATTACACTGCAAAGGTAATGCCTTTTTTTTGAAAAACATGTTTTAAAGCATATAATTTTATTTTCCTCTTGTTTTATTGATGTAAATCAACCTAGGTAGTTGGTACTGACAAATTGTCACTTTTGCCTGTCAGTATGGGCTGACAGAATTGCGTTTTTAGCCTAAGAGCATAATAAAAATGGCAATTTGACGGGAGTATAGACTTCTTGGAGGGATTTATTTCGTTGCTTCTGCCTTTTCATCTCTTGTCAGTTCTCAATTTATCTTGGAAAAATGATAGGATTTTGTCTTTCTTCTGTTACAAAAGATATAGTTTTACGTTTACCTTTTTGAAAACAACTTGTACGACCGATTTAAGAAGCATGAGCAAAGAGACACTGACATCGACCTTCACTGATTTGAGAAAGAATTTTCTCAGATTGGCAATGCGTTTTCTTCCCAATAGAGAGGATGCCGATGACGCATTGCAGGAGGCTTTCTTCCGCTTGTGGAAACATGCAGACCGGATTGACTCGCGCGAAGAGGCAGAAGCTCTTACGGTTGCTACGGTGAAGAACCTGTGCATTGACGTCCTGCGTAAAAAGGAGCATCTGCCTACGCTGGAACTGGACGAACGCCGGGACGAATCTGTGACTGATTCGGCTGACGAGATTCTGGAGAAAGAAGAACGTTTCCGTGCGGTGGAACGTATCATTGCACAGAGGTTGACACCGCTTCAGCAACAGATTTTGCGGATGAAAGAGTATGAAGGGAGAAAATACAATGAAATAGCCGATATACTGGGTATGCAAGAACCGGCAGTACGTATGCAACTGTCGAGGGCGAGAAAGGAAATCAGAGAATGTTATTTAAAACAGATGGAACGATGAAAAAATACGAACGTACTATCCCACAATGGAAAGAACTGGCCAGACGTTATTTCGAGGCTGAAACAACAGAGGCCGAGGAGGAAGCGCTGGCACGCTTTCTGGCTACTCCTGCCGCGCAAGTCAAGGAATTCGATGAACTTCGTGCCGTGATGGGGTATGCCGCTACCGGACGTGCCCTATATGGCAGGCGGCGCACACGAGGCATGCGGTTGCGGTATTATGCGGCGGCAGCAGTGGCAGGTCTCATCGTACTGACCACTGCCTGGCAGTTGACGGAAAGTGCAGATGTATGTGTGGCTTACATCAACGGACAGCGCTGTACCGACAAGGAAGTGGTGCTTTCCGAAGCCCTGAAGTCGATAGAAAAGGTGAGTCACCGCTCTTCCGAAGAAACAGTTCAGAGTCAGTTGTCGGATATATTCCAGACGCTGGAAGAGGGAGAAACGGAATCGGTTGACAAGGAATGAATAGAATAATAGGAGAAGACGATATGATAAGACGAAGGATTATACTATGGATGTGCCTGCTGGCTGTGCTGCCCGTGTGTGCACAGAAAGGAATGCATGTGGAAGACTTGTTTGGGAGTCGCTTCAAGCACGATAAACAGGCCGTGGAGGTCCTTATCAAAGGAAGGGAATTGAAAAAATATCATCTTACACTTTTCCGCAGCCTGACGATAACCGATGAACCGGTTGTGTCGGAAGAGATAGAGGCATTGGTAGGCTTGGATGCCCAAACCGCAGTCGACAAGGAAGTGGGTAAGGTCGGGAAGAGGCTGTACTACGGTTTCTACTGCTTTCCGGCACAGGACGATAACTACCGCTATCTGTTTTATCGGAATGCTGCGGTAGCTCCTGGCAGCAGCAAGAAGATGGAGGTGACCGTGGTGTATATGGAAGGAAAAATCACGCTGGAAGAGTTGAAACGGATGTTTAAATAAAGAAAAACAAACAAAATACGATAAGAAACATGAAAAAAATGATTTTGCTGGTGGTCACCTTGCTGACCGCAGTGGGCGGATACGCCGAGACCGAAGATTCGCTGAAGGTGGAAAATGTGATGTGTATACAGAAACCTGAGCAGGTGAAGATTACCGAATCGGGCAGTCGTTTCACAGTAGAAGTGGAGGGGAAGGAAGATAATCCGAATTTCCGTTATGTCCGTGAGGTGGAGATGTCTTCCTCAGACGTGTCGGTGACAAAGGAACGTAGCGGCAACTGGGACTTCCACATTCCGTTCAGAAAGCGGACGTCGGAACGGAGGCATCACCAGAACCAGCTGGTGTTGAAAAACCTGAAGATAGGACTTTCCTGCGTACAGGGTGCTCCCGAGAACATGGATGTCAGCATGGGGTCGTCGTGGGAAATTACCACTCCTACCTTAGGATGGGAGTGTTATCCGTGGGCTACGGAGACTTCTTTTTCCATTGGAGTGGCCTGCAGCTGGCGTAATTACCGGATGACCGGCAAGCAGCGTTTTATAAAAGAGGAGGGACGAGACATGACTGTGGGACCTTATCCTAAAGGGGCCGATATTCAGTTCTCGCGTATCAAAGTGTTCAGTTGGGCTGTTCCGGTGATGCTGACTCATAAAACAAAGCGTAATTTCAATTTCAGTTTGGGAACCATTGTCAACTTCAACACGCATGCCAGCCTGAAAACGCGGTATAAGTTGGATGGAAAGGAGTATAAACTGACCGACAGCAATATCCACCAGACTCCGGTGACCGTTGACTTTCAGGCATCCCTCGGCTATAAAGCCATCGGCTTTTATGTGAAATACAGTCCTTGCAAGGTACTCGATTCTACCTACGGCCCAGAATTCAGTGCGTTGTCCGTGGGTATCGTCTTGTTCTGAACCGATAAAAATAAGCCCCGTCCTGAGCTGCCGTTACCAGTTTTGCCTTGCCTAACGGGGTTCAGAACGGGGCGTGTTTTATAGAAACTGCGCGTTAGCGTTTCAATGCCGCAATGCTTTCTTTCAAAGCGGCAATCTTGGTTTCAGCGTCAGCTTGTTTCTTGCGTTCCATTTCGATGACGTTGGCCGGAGCCTTGCTGACAAACTTTTCGTTGCTCAGCTTTTTCAATACGCTCTGCAGGAATCCTTCCTGGTATTTCAGGTCAGCTTCCAGCTTCTTCAGCTCTTCTTCCACGTTAATCAGGTTGCCCAGAGGTACGGCATATTCAGTAGTACCTACCATGAAGGCGGCTGCTCCGTCCGACTTGCTGGCTACCTGCTTGATTCCCGACAAGTTGCAGAGTTTGGCAATGACAGAAGTGAACTCGGCTACCGGATTTTCTCCGATAACTTCCAATGTCAGAGCTTCTTTCTGTGCGATGTTCTTCTGCAAACGGATGGTACGGATACCACTGATGACTTCCTTCACGGCTTCAAAGCGGGCAATCAGGGCCTCGTCGTACGGCATGTCTTTTACGAGGGTCTGCGTCATGATGCTTTCGCCCGGCTGACGGTCGTAAATGTGCTGCCACAATTCCTCCGTGATGAACGGCATGAACGGATGCAGAAGTTTCAGCAAGGTTTCGAAGAAGGCCAGGGTCTTTTCGTAAGTGGTCTTGTCGATGGGCTGTCCGTAAGCCGGTTTCACCATTTCCAGGTACCAGCTGGAGAATTCGTCCCAGAACAGTTTGTATACAGCCATCAGGGCCTCGCTCAGACGGTATTTGCCAAACAGGTCATTGACTTCCTCTGCGGTCTTCGCCAGCATGGAGTCGAACCATTCGGTCGCAAGTTTTGCATATTCCGGCTGTTCGATGTCGGCCACCTGCCAGCCTTTTACCAGACGGAAGGCGTTCCATATCTTGTTGTTGAAGTTACGTCCTTGTTCGCACAGGGCCTCGTCGAAGAGGATGTCGTTTCCGGCAGGAGCTGCCAGCATCATTCCCATACGTACGCCATCGGCACCATACTGGTCAATCAGTTCCAAGGGGTCGGGAGAGTTACCGAGTGACTTGGACATCTTGCGGCCCAGCTTGTCGCGCACGATACCGGTGAAATATACGTTGCGGAACGGCATGTCGCCCATGTATTCGTAACCGGCCATGATCATACGGGCTACCCAGAAGAAGATGATATCCGGTCCGGTTACCAAGTCGGAAGTCGGGTAGTAGTATTTGATTTCCTCGTTGCCCGGGTTGTTGATGCCGTCGAACAACGAAATCGGCCACAACCAGGAAGAGAACCAAGTGTCGAGGCAGTCATCCTCCTGACGCAGGTCTTCCAGTTTCAGGTTGGCATCGCCCGTCTTTTCTTTGGCCAGTTCCAGTGCCTGTTCCGGTGTTTCGGCTACCACGAAGCCACCTTTCGGCAGGTAGTAGGCCGGGATACGGTGTCCCCACCACAGCTGACGGCTGATACACCAGTCCTTGATGTTTTCCAGCCAGTTGCGGTAAGTGTTCTTGTATTTGGCAGGGTAGAACTTCAGTTCGTCGTTCATTACCGGCGGCAAAGCCATGTCGGCAAAGTGCTGCATCTTCAGGAACCACTGCATGGACAGTTTCGGTTCGATGGCCACGTTGGTACGTTCAGAGAAACCTACCTTATTGGTATAGGCTTCCACCTTTTCCAGCAGTCCGGCAGCATCTAGGTCTTTTTCAATCTGCGCGCGCACGTCGAAGCGGTCCATGCCTACATACAGGCCGGCAGCTTCGCTCAGTGTACCGTTGTCGTTGAAGATGTCGATGGAAGGCAGGTTGTATTTTTCTCCCAGCATGTAGTCGTTCACGTCGTGTGCCGGAGTCACTTTCAAGCATCCGGTACCGAATTCAATGTCTACGTAGCTGTCTTCAATTACCGGGATGACACGTCCTACCAGCGGCACGATGACCTTCTTGCCTTTCAGCCACTGGTTCTTCGGGTCTTCCGGGTTGATACACATGGCCGTATCACCCATGATGGTTTCCGGACGGGTGGTAGCAACTACGGCATAACGGCGTCCCTGTGCATCGCGGTGTACTACTTCGCCTTCAGCGCCTGTTTCGCCGCTCATGTCATCATCGGCAATATAATAGCGCAGGTAATACAGCTTGCTGTGTTCCTCTTTGTAGATAACCTCTTCGTCTGAAAGGGCAGTCAGTGCTTTCGGGTCCCAGTTCACCATACGTACGCCGCGGTAAATCAGTCCCTTGTTATACAAATCCACGAAAACCTTGATGACACTCTTGCTGCGGGTTTCATCCATGGTGAAGGCCGTGCGGTCCCAGTCGCACGATGCACCCAGCTTGCGGAGCTGTTTCAGGATGATGCCTCCGTGTTCTTCGGTCCATGCCCAGGCATGTTTCAGGAACTCTTCTCGGGTAAGGTCTGTCTTTTTGATGCCCTGTTGTGCCAGACGGTTTACCACTTTTGCTTCCGTAGCAATGGAAGCGTGGTCCGTACCCGGTACCCAGCATGCATTTTTTCCCATCATGCGGGCACGTCTTACAAGAATATCCTGGATGGTATTGTTCAGCATGTGTCCCATGTGGAGTACTCCGGTCACGTTAGGAGGAGGAATGACGACGGTGTAAGGTTCACGTCCGTCGGGTTTAGAACTGAAAAGTTTGTGGTCCAACCAGTATTGGTACCATTTTCCCTCCACGTCAGCGGGATTGTACTTACTTGCTAATTCCATGGTTATAATTATCTTTATTATATGTATATGTTTATCGTAATAATCGGGTGCAAAAATAATAAAACTCATTGGATTTTAGGGGAGGTTCGCTCGAAAACTTCATGAGGCGTTGTCCGATGTGGCCGGGTAGGCAGTTTCAGGCCTTTTAAGTTGTGTGATTTATTGGGGGGTATCCGTCATTTTTTGCGTACCTTTGTGCCGGAATATTTATTAAATCAATCAAGGAAAATGAGAAAAATAGCTTTACCGACTAGGAACGGAGTGGTGGATGACCATTTCGGGCATTGTGAATTTTATACGATTTTTACGGTGAATGAGGATAACTGCATCACTCGTACACAGGTACTTCCTTCTCCGCAGGGGTGTGGCTGCAAATCGGACATTGCTTCCAGATTACAGGAAGACGGAGTTACCGTGATGTTGGCTGGAAACATGGGAGCCGGTGCATTGGCCAAGCTGTCGGCTTGTGGCATTACGGTAATCCGGGGTTGTCAGGGTTCGGTGATGCAGGTGGCTGAGGATTATCTGGCTGGAAAGATACAGGATTCCGGAGTGGGATGCGACCATCACCATGAGGATGGAACACATCAGTGTTCACACCATTAATTCCTTTTCCTTTTATATCTAGAGTGAAATGAAAGGGTATTATCTCTGTCCCACACTGTGAAATACAAAAACCACACTGTGGAATATATATTTCACACTGTGAAATACAAATTTCACAATGTGGGACAGAAAATTCCTGCTGAGGCTTGAAAGAAAAGAATGAAGCATTTAAAAGAATGAGAGGTCAGTCCTTCATTCAATAAAATTCGTATCTTTGTGATTGATTTTCAAGCATACTTTTATGAATAGGATTATTTTCTTGTTGCTGGCAGCCGTTTTAGGGGGAATGACGCTGACGGGCAACGCACAGACACAGATTGCGTTTATATCGGACGCACATATTCAGGACATTGACGGGCATCCCGAACGGGTACGTTCCATGGAGGTACAGGTACAGTCTACCCGTTTGTTCAACGAAAATTATTATGCATTTCTGACTGCGTTGGACGACGTAGCCCGGAGAAATATCCGCTTGGTGGTCTTGTCGGGCGACCTGACCGACAATGGGCAGTTTTTCAACCAGCAAAAGGTGAAAGAGATTCTCGACGGTTATACTCGTCGGAAGGGAATGCGGTTTTTTGTCACTACCGGCAATCATGATCCGGCACTTCCGTTTGGACTGAAACAGAAGAATGCGAACTATCTGGCTGCCGACGGCACTCGGGTGACGCGGGAAGATTCGTGTGCCGGTTATGCCGACCAGATGAAGTGTTACGCGACATTCGGCTTTTTCCCGCAAAAGGAATACCGGTATTGGGAAACCCCATTCACTTCCTATACGTATGAAAAATACAGTTATAAAGAGGCGCAGAAGGAAGGGGGGCTCGAAAGGAGAACCTATACTTTGTGCGATTCTCTGACTGCAATAGATGCCAGTTATCTGGTGGAGCCGATAGACGGACTCTGGTTGCTGGCTATCGACGGGGGAGCCTATCTGCCGAAAGGTATGAAAGAAGGAAAGATGGTGTACCAAGGTTCCAGTATAGGATATAATAATGTATTGGCACATAAAGCCTTTTTATTGCCGTGGGTACGGAAGGTAGTGGCCGAAGCCCGGCGATTGCATAAAACGCTGGTCACCTTTTCACATTATCCGCTGGTGGATTTCAACGACGGCGTGTCGGACTACGTGAAGAAGATATGGGGCAACCGTCGTTTCGACTTGGACCGTGTGCCCGAAGCGGAGGTGAGCAAAGCTTTTCTGGAAGCGGGTATCCGACTGCATTTTGCCGGACACATGCACGTGAATGACACGGGTATCTGGGAAGGAAAGGATGGAAAAAAACTTTATAACATACAGATACCTTCGCTGGCCACCTATATGCCGGCCTACAAAATTCTGACTATTGAGCATCCGGAAGAGTTCCGGGTGGAAACGGTGACGCTCGATTCGGTGGCAGGATTCGCTCAGTTGTTTCCCTTATACCAGGCTGAATACCGTTCGGATTCCTTGAAAGGCCGTTTGCCGGTGTGGAACAAGGAAATTCTTTCTTCCCGCACGTATCGTGAATTTTGCGATTACCAGTTCCGTGACTTGGTACGTGTGCGTTTCATTCCGCGCGATTTGCCGGAAAGCTGGAAGCCTTACCTGAAGTTTACGGGGGCTCGCTTGCTGCAGGAAGTGGCCGGGGAGGACAAATCGGCGGAGGCCGAGTGGACGCGATGGTGCATGGAAGACATGATTCTCGACCTTTATCGCTTGCGTTATGCCGACCAGCTTGCTTTGAGGGATATTCCTTCAGAGCGTTTGGCTGCCTATCGTTATTTGTTTGATTGTGTGCAGCGTTTTGAGTTTTCTTCGCCGGTAGTGGGGTATGTAAAAGACTTAGCCGTACTTTTTCAGGCTTTCTTGCATGGAGAGCCTTGCCTGAATTTCAAGATTGACTTGAAAAATGAGGAAATAGTGTCGGAATGAGTGCTGTCTGATTTTATCATTGAATTCATTTGTTCTTGTGCTGAGGGATGACGGGTAGTGATTCGTCAGTCATTCGATAAGTGTGGTAAATACAATTTTAATGGTTTGGAAATATCTCTGCAACAACGTCGGTCTACTTTTGTCCTCGAAAAATAGATATTTCTAACTAAAAATTTGTATTATGCTTAATGTACAATCAGAGAGGAAAAGAACATGGATGCAAGGCTTGTGCTTTGTGTTGTTTTTATTGAGCAGTACCTTGGCATTTGCTCAGAACCAGGTGAGGGGTGTGGTCACCGACAAGGCTGGCGAGCCTTTGATCGGGGTGAATGTGCTTGAAAAAGGCACTACCAATGGTACGGTAACGGATATTGACGGAAAATATACGGTGAATGTACCGAAAGGCAAAACGCTGGTGTTTTCTTTTATCGGCTTTGCCACTCAAGAAATAAAAGTCGATTCAAAAGTGTTGAATGTTACTTTGAGTGAAGATACCGAGACACTGGATGAAGTGGTGGTGGTCGGTTATGGCAGCATGACCCGTAAAGACGTGACCAGCTCCATCACTACGGTGAAAGCAGAAGACTTGAATGTCGGTGTGTATACTTCTCCGGCCCAGTTGCTGCAAGGAATAGTGCCGGGACTGACCATCGCCAACACGAGTGACCCGAACGGTTCGGCGTCTATCTCCCTGCGTGGTGCTTCTTCACTCCGTACGGGGGAAGCCATGGAGCCGTATTATGTGATTGACGGGGTGCCGGGCGTGAGCTTGTCGCTGGTCGCACCGGAAGACATCGAGAGCATCGATGTGTTGCGTGATGCTTCGGCTACAGCCATCTATGGTTCAAAAGCCGCTAACGGAGTAATCATCGTCACGACCAAAAAAGGAAACAAGAACGGAAAGACCAACGTGAACTACAGCGGGTATGTGGCATGGGACAAGACCATGAAAACATTGGACATGATGACCGCCGATGAAGTGTTGGCTTATGCAGAAGCGAATGACCTGGATTTGTCTGGTTATTACGATGTGAACAATCCGGCCAACACGGACTGGCAGCGTGAAGTGCTTCGCACGGGGTTCAGCCACAATCACAACATCTCTATCAATGGAGGCAACGACAAGACTTCTTACAATGCTTCGTTGAACTATCTTGACCGTCAGGGAACGGTTCGCGGCACGGGAATGGATCGTCTGACTGCCCGTTCTTTCTTGCAGAGCAAGGCTTTTGACGGACGGCTTGATTTTTCCATCAGTCTGAATGCCAGTGTGACAAACAGCGAAAACGGCCCGACAAGCAATGAAGGACGCAGCGTGCTGGATGCCATGAACTATTATCTGCCATTGAATCCGGTCAAGAATGACGACGGTTCCTGGTATGGCAGAACCACGTCCCAATATTATAACCCGGCTTCACTCATCAACGAAGACCGTTATAAGACGACGCAAAAGCTGTTGCAAGGAGTGGCCAAGGCGACGGTACATATCCTTGACGGACTGGACTGGAATTTAAACCTGTCGTACCAGAATGAGCAGTATATCTACAACAACTATCATTCTTCGAAATCACAGATTGTGGATTATGCTTCACGTAACGGACAGGCCGATCGCAGTACGGTGGAAAACATCAAGAAACAGATGGAAACATACATCAACTGGGACCATACGTTCAATGAGGCGCATAAAGTAGGCGTCATGTTGGGATATTCCTGGGAACAGTCTGATAACAATGATGGTTTCGGTTTGGTGGCCTATAATTTCTATAACGATGACCTGTCATACTATAACATGGCATTGGCCAATAAGATCTCACTGGATGACATCAGTAACCTGAATAGCGGCTATCTGTTGTCTACCTTGCGTATGATTTCATATTACGGACGTGTCAATTACAGCTATAAGAGCAAGTATCTGTTGCAAGCTACGGTACGTCGTGACGGCTCTTCAGCCTTTGGCGTGAACAACCGTTGGGGTACGTTCCCTTCCGTATCTGCTTCCTGGCGTATCATCGAGGAAGATTTCATGAAAGACCAGCATGTATTCGACGATTTGAAGTTGCGTGTGGGTTATGGAGTCAGCGGTAACTCATTGGGCTTTGATGCCTTCTATGCACGTCAGGTATACGGTTCTACCGGCTGGTTTACTCCTTCTGTCGGAGGAAACTATCGTGTGCTGGGTGCAACGCGTAATGCCAATCCGGATTTGAAATGGGAAAAGACCGGCATGTTGAATGTCGGTTTGGATTTTGGTTTCTTCAAGAACCGGCTGACCGGTACCATTGAGTATTATGATAAACGTACCAGTGATTTGATTTATAACTATAAAGTTTCCACCCTGCTGTATCCGTACAGTGAGATGTGGGCCAATGTGGGAGATATCAGCAACAAGGGTTTTGAAATTACCTTGAATGCAGTTCCGGTACAGACAAAAGATTTCACTTGGACTACGACGCTGAACTTGTCACACAACAAAAATAAAGTGGAGTCTTTGTCTAATTCAGAATATTCGGTGAAATACATTGAGATGGCCGACCCGAACATCAACAGTTATTCGAACCAGCATGTACAGCGCCTGATGGAAGGGGCTCCTATCGGTCAGTTCTATTTGTGGGAATGGGCCGGATACGATGAAAATGGCATGTCTGTATTCAATGACTATGACGAGAACGGCAACCTGGTAGGTACGACCGATGCACCGGATGACGGAGACCGTCGGATGGCAGGCTCTGCACAGCCTAAGCTGACTTATGGATGGAACAATGAATTCACGTGGAAAAAATGGTCGTTGAGTGCATTCTTCCAAGGCGTGGCTGGCAATAAGATTTTCAATGCAATTCGTGCTTCCTACAGCGATCCTTCTCTGTTGAGCAGTTTTGGAAAGAACATTCTGGCTGAGGTAGCTACGGAACAGCACGCCAATGATTCACGTGCGCAAGCTCCTTCTACCCGTTATTTGGAAAATGGTTCTTACTTGCGTCTGTCTACGTTGACATTGGGATACAATTTCGGAAAACTGGGCAATTATGTGAACAATCTGCGGGTATATGCTACTTGCAACAATGTGTTCACCCTGACAGGTTATAAAGGTATAGACCCAGAAGTGAACCTGGGAGGACTGGAACCTGGTATGGATATGCGCTCTAGCAACTACCCTAGAACCAGAAGCTTTATGGTAGGTGTCAATATGAACTTCTAATTTGCAAAGGAGAGAAAATCTTATGAAAACCAACACTATACTTACTTGTGCCTTACTGGCACTTACCACAATCAGTTGTAATGACTTGGATGTGGACATCAAATCTCAATATACGGAATATCCGGTTGATTCCGATATTGCCCTTGAGGCAAGAATCAGCAATGCTTATTATGCTTTTCGCGCTCCGTTGAACCGCCGTTACGATGAACTGCTTTCACTTAGTTCAGATGAATATTCAGCAGTTTGTTTCAATGGCGGATGGCTGGATGGTCGTCAGTATTCCAATTGTTCCACGCATTCCTGGGAAGCTTCTGCCAACAACAACCAGTTGAATGTATACAGTGACATTTTGGCGGGAATCACCAATTGCAATCAGTTGTTGCAGGATTTGGGAGACACTAATCCGGAAGTCTCTAATCCGGTACGTGCGGCACGTGCGTTCTATACTTTCCTTCTGATGGATAATTTCGGCGATACGCCGATTGTGGATTACAAGCTGACACAAGGTTCAAAGACCATCAACCGCTCTCCGCGTGCAGATGTGGCCCGCTGGATTGAATCTGAGTTGCTGGATGTGCGGGATAAATGTCCGAGTGAGGTAAATGAGGCCACTTACGGTACACCTACTTGTTGGATGGTGGATGCGTTGTTGGCAAAATTGTATATCAACTGGAATGTGTATACACAGGATGTGACCAGTGCCTCTTGGAATCCCAATGCGTCGAATGAAAAATTGGACGACTGTATTGCGGCCTGCGACCGTATCATCAACTCTGGGCTATTTAACCTGAACGATGACTACAAGGAAAAATTCATGTACAACAACGGACCTCAAATCAAGGATTTTATTTATGCGGTTCCTTATGAAGCAACTCTGAACCAGGGCATGTGTTACGCTCGTTACCGTACATGGCGGTATGGAGGTGCCAATGGTTTCTATACTACTGTGCTGACTCCTAGCTGTGGGGGTAACTTCGCCATGAATCCGGAATTTGCCGATTTGTTCTGTTTGCCAGGCGACCGTCGTAACGATGTGGTGGTGGGTGACCCTTCACAAGAAACGACGCCTGTGTATGAGTATGACCCGGTGACGGGAGAGGTGACGACTACTCCGCACATGTATGAAGGTAAACAGGTCGTTTTCACGAAACACATCACGTTGATTCGTGAAGATGGAGACTTGGATGTGGGGGCAGACGGTACGCAACAGGGTTACCGTTCCATTAAGTTCTATCCGGACCCGAACGACTACAATGTATATGAACGTAATCAGGACAATGATATTCCAATTTTCCGTTATGCAGATATCCTTCTGACAAAATGTGAAGCGATTACCCGGGGAGGTACAGCCACTTTGGGGGATACTCCGAAGAGTTTGTTCAACCAGATTCGTACGTATGTGTCTCCTAACCGGGACGGTTCGTTGAATATTGACCATAATCCATCATTGCAAGAGATTCTGGATGAACGGGGACGTGAGTTCCTGGACGAGCATTGGCGTCGTAACGATTTGATTCGTTTTGGAGATTATGAACGTGCCTGGGGATTTAAATACATTAATCCCGATAACGCACAGTTGACCAGACGTATTTTCCCGTTGAGTCAGGATGTGTTGAACAGTAATACGAACTGGCAACAGAATGAGGGATATTAAAAGTTTATAAGGCTAAATTTTTATTCTTTTCAAAAACGGTTGTTTTTTAATTGTATAGCTTCGTGTACAGAATAAGTTTGTAATCAGACTCCTTTTTTATGTACACGGAGCTTTTTTATTTCCTTTTAATCGGTTCGGGGAATTCGTTCTGTCTTTTTATTTCCTGGAAAATGAAACTGAATAAATTAAAATTTAGTAAATTAGCCGTCGATTTGGAGTATAAATGAAAAACAAAAAACTAAAAAAGCATGAACACATTTTTCAGGCTGCTTGCCTTTGTTACTGTAATTTGCCTGGTGGGTACGAGTGATGCGAAATCAGCCAGGCAGGGCGCTTCTACTATGAAGAATATTGAAGTAGTAGTGCATCGTGGAGCCAATTATCTGGCTCCGGAAAATACCGTTCCTTCTGCGCTGAAAGCACTTGAACATGGAGCTACCTGGGTAGAACTGGATGTAAGAAAAAGCAAGGACGGCATTTTATATAATTTGCATGATGAAACTTTGGACCGGACAACCAACGGACATGGACCTATCCAGCTGGCTACTTCCTCTGAGATAGACCGCCTGGATGCCGGCGCATGGTTTAGTCCTGCTTTTCGAGGGGTGAAAGTTCCTCGCATTGAAACCATGTTGGATACGTTGAAGGGGAAAGCGCATGTCTTCTTTGATGTGAAGAAAGGGACTCCAGTATCAGAACTGGTGAAACTGGTACGGCAGAAAGGATTTGAGCAGCAGAGTTTCTTCTGGTTTGCCGATGCGCAAATGTTGTCCGATTTCGTCAAGCTGGCTCCTGAAATGAAAATCAAAGTCAACGCTTCCGATGTGGCTGGGCTTAAGAAATGGCAAGAGGTTTGTCGGCCGGCGTATGTGGAAGTTGATCCGGAGAAAATAACCAAGGAGTTTACGAATTACTGCCGTAAGAACGGTATTCTTATCATGGCGGCCATACAGAACGGAAACGAAGAAGCCTATAAAAAGGCTGTTCAGGTACGACCGGATTTGGTGAATATTGACCAGCCGGAACTTTGGCAGCGGGTAGTGGCCGAAAGTAACGGAAAATATGTGTACGACTTGTCTCATTACGTTGACCCGCGCATCGGGTCGGAAGGACTGGGGCGTGTGTTTGTCGGACCGTCGTGTCCGTTTGGAATGGTGAAACCTTCGCCGGATTGTACGCCTTCGCCCAACAGCGGGTGGCTGCCGATGCCGGAACGGGTGGATGGCTTTGCACAGGTGCACGTCAGCGGTACGGGTGGCGGACCGAAATACGGTAATGTGTTGGTGACTCCCTTTGGTGACGGTATGGACCGTGTAAGCCATATTGATTACCGTGACTACGAAACGATTCAGCTGGGATATTATGATACCCGTTTCAAACAGAGTGGCATCCGTACGGAAATCACTACTTCGAACCGGGCTTCTTTCTATCGTTTCACGTATCCGGAGGATTCCTTGAAATCGTTGGCGGTGGATGCCGGTTTCTTTTTGGGAGAAAGCCCGATACCCGACGAGCGGGAAGCACAGCAGTTTGTCGGTTCCGAAATACAGGTGTTGTCCGACCATGAGGTGGCTGGTTATACCCGTATCCGTGGTGGATGGAACAATGGAAAGGCGTATACGGTGTATTTCTATGCGGAAACCGATCGCCCGTTTGTGGAGTCGCTCACGTGGAAAGGCAACCGCATCAGCGACGCACAGTCGCAGTATGATTCAGCGGAAAAAACAGGGGCTTTGCTGCGTTTTGCGAAATCCGACAAGGTGGTACAACTGAAAGTGGGTATCTCTTTCCTGAGCAGCCAGAAGGCCAAGTTCAATGCCCACTCAGAAATTCCTCACTGGTCGTTCGAAGAGGTGCACAACGGCTTGCTGGCGCAGTGGGAAAAGTTGTTCCAGAAAATAGAAATTGATCCGTCTACTCCGGATGCAAAGAAACGGATGTTCTATACTGCTTTGTATCACACCATGCTGATGCCGGTGGACCGTTCGGGGGAAAACCCGCTCTGGAGCGATCCGGAACCTTATTATGATGATTTTTATGCCATCTGGGATACGTATCGCAGCTCTTTCCCGTTGATTACGTTGATTGACCCGCAGCGTCAGGTGGATATCGTACGTTCGTTGATCAATATCTACAAACGTGATGGTTACATGCCCGATTCTCGTAGCGGAAACAGCAACGGACGTACGCAGGGAGGTTCCAATGCGGAAATCGTGATTGCCGATGCCTTTGCGAAAGGATTGAAAGGGATTGATTACGAACTGGGCTTACAGGCCATGCTGAAGGATGCCACAGTCCCTCCTGGCGACAACGAAGAAGCCGAAGGACGTGGGGGACTGATTCCTTACCTGGAATTGGGCTACATTCCTCATGGTATTGACCGTGCCGGCAACCGTACCATTGAATATTCTTATTGTGATTATGCCATTGCACAGGTGGCCAAGGGGCTGGGTAAGGAAGACTTGTATCAGCAATATATGAAACAGTCTGAGAACTGGAAGAATCTGTGGCGCAGTGATTACGAGCATGCAGGTGCCAAAGGTTTCATCATGCCGCGCGACAAGGAAGGCAACTGGCTGGATTCCATCCCATTCGGACACTCTACCCGTGTGCAGCCGAAATTCAAGTATACACCGGTTATTTTCGAAGGGCCGTGGTACACCAAGTGGTGGAGCATGTTCTTCTATGAAGCCAGCTCTTGGGAATATTCCTTGAGTATCCCGCACGACGTGCCGGGCTTGATTGAAAAATGCGGGGGAGCTGAGGCTTTTGAGAAACGCTTGGATATTTTCTTCGATAAGGGCTTCTTCAATGTCAACAACGAACCTTCGTTCTTGACTTCTTGTCTGTATCACTGGCTCGGAAAGCCTTGGCGTACGAGCGACCGTATCCGCGAAATCATTGCGAAGAATTACAACGACGGTCCGATAGGGTTGCCGGGTAACGACGATTCGGGTGCCATGTCATCCTGGCTGGCTTTCCACATGGTAGGATTGTATCCCAATGCCGGACAGGATTACTACTTGATTCACACGCCGCTGCTGGCCTCTGCTACTTTCCATCTCGAAGGTGGTAAAGACTTTAAGATTATCACAGAGGGACTTTCTGACAAGAACTGCTACATCCAGAGCGTGACACTGAACGGAAAGGATTATCCGTATTCTACACTGCGTCATAAGGATGTCATTGCCGGTGGCGAACTGGTTCTGAAAATGGGAAAGAAACCCGGAAACTGGGGAAAGGAAATGGGACTGGATAAATAAGGAATGCGTATGAAAAAGAAATATCTTATCGGTTTTTTTGCGGCATGCCTGCTGGGTACGGGCATGCTGCCGGCACAGACCGTCGTGTCGGACACATTGAAGTTCGTGTTTAAGTTGCACGGGCAGACCCGCCGTTATCAGGTGGTTTTCTGTGAACAGGATGGTGGCTTACGGATGAATTGGGGTATAGAACGCAACCTGCATTGGCAGTCGGGCAGTTACACCATGACTCCGAAAGCCCTGGAAAGCGGAAGTCAGCTGTGTTTCTTGCAGCCGGACGATGGAAATCACTTGCAGCTGTCGGATGCGGAAACTGTGTATGTGCTGTCGCAGAAAGCCTTGAAACAGTTGAAGGAGACGGGAAGCATGGACTTTAACCACACAACCTATGACCGGGTGGAAGATGCGTCGGAGAAGAATGCCGGACGTCCGTTGCTCCACGTGGTCGACCGTTACGAGGGCGGAGAAATGTGGATATGGGACAATCCGTCGTTGCCCATCATCTGGCGGATGGCAAACAATCCGCTGGAAGTGAACTGGCAGGTGGAAGTGATGAAAAAGTGATGAAATAGAATATTTCGCAGATTTTGTTTTTTTGTCGTACCTTTGCAGGGCAAAAACAGAAAGGATTTAAATCATGCATACAAGAGAAGAAAAACTGGAAGCGTTCGGACGTCTGCTCGACGTGCTGGACGAGTTGAGGGTGAAATGTCCGTGGGACCGCAAACAGACGAACGAAAGTTTGCGTCCGAACACCATTGAAGAGGTGTATGAACTCTGTGATGCCCTGATGAAGGACGACAAGAAAAACATCTGCAAGGAATTGGGCGATGTGTTGCTTCACGTGGTGTTCTATGCCAAGATTGGCAGTGAGACCGGTGATTTTGACATCAAGGACGTGTGCGACAAGTTGTGCGACAAACTGATATTCCGTCATCCGCATGTCTTTGGAGAAGTGAAGGCAGAAACCGCAGAGCAGGTGTCTGAGAACTGGGAGCAAATCAAACTGAAGGAAAAAGACGGCAACAAGTCGGTCTTGAGCGGTGTGCCCGAGGCTCTTCCTTCCTTGATAAAGGCCTATCGTATTCAGGACAAGGCTCGCAACGTAGGCTTCGATTGGGAAGAACGTGAGCAGGTGTGGAACAAGGTAAAAGAGGAAATTGGAGAGTTCGAGACAGAAGTAGGACAGATGGACAAGGACAAGGCAGAAGCCGAGTTCGGCGATGTGATGTTCAGCCTGATCAATGCAGCCCGGCTCTATAAGATAAATCCAGACAATGCGCTGGAGCGGACCAACCAGAAGTTTATCCGTCGTTTCAATTACTTGGAAGCACATACCATCAAGGAAGGGAAGAATCTGAACGATATGTCGCTGGAAGAGATGGATGCCATCTGGGACGAGGCAAAGGCAAAAGGTCTCTGATTGGAGGTATATGCCGGCTGTGTGTTTCAAAGTGTCGTTCGGTGGGCGTAAATGTGTCTTTCTGGAAAAATATCTTCCTAAAAGCGTGACATATAGAAAGATTTGTCTACCTTTGCGGAACATGAACAACAAATTTGTAGAAAGAAAATGGTGAACAAAGCTATTATTACAGTGGTAGGAAAGGATACCGTGGGTATCATTGCTCAGGTATGTACCTATCTGGCAGAAAACAAAGTGAATATTCTGGATATCTCTCAGACCATCGTGCAGGAATATTTTACGATGATGATGATTGTGGATATGACCAAACTGGAAAAACCTTTTGAAGAGGTCGTTACCGAACTGACCAATGTCGGTGCGGAAATCGGGGTACAGATTAAGTGCCAGCGCGAGGAAATCTTTGACAAAATGCATCGTATCTAACGAAAAGGAGAAACGGTATGATCAATATAACAGAGGTACTGGAAACCAATAAGATGATAGAGCAGGAAAACCTGGATGTGCGTACCATTACGATGGGTATCAACCTGTTGGACTGTGCGGACAGCAACCTGGAGGTGCTTTGTCAGAATATATACAATAAGATTACCGGACTGGCAAAAGACCTGGTGAAGACGGGAGAGGACATTTCCAAGGAATTTGGAATTCCTATCGTGAACAAGCGTATTTCCATCACACCGATAGCCTTGGTAGGAGGTACGGCTTGCAAGACGCCGGATGATTATGTGCAGATTGCCAAAACTTTGGATAAGGTGGCCGGAGAACTGGGTGTCAACTTTATCGGCGGTTATTCTGCGATAGTTTCCAAAGGAATGAGCCGCAGCGACGAGTTGCTGATTCGTTCCATCCCGAAAGCACTGGCTTGTACGGAGCGCATCTGTAGTTCCGTGAACGTAGGTTCTACCAAGACGGGCATCAACATGGATGCGGTGAAACTGATGGGCGAAATCATCAAGGAAACGGCCGAAATGACCAAGGAACGCGATTCGTTGGGTTGTGCCAAACTGGTGGTGCTCTGTAATGCCCCTGATGACAACCCCTTCATGGCGGGAGCCTTCCATGGTGTATCCGAGCCGGATGCAGTGATTAACGTGGGTGTCAGCGGTCCGGGCGTGGTGAAATATGCCTTGGAGCAAATCCGCGGAAAGAGTTTCGAAGTGCTTTGTGAAACCATCAAGCGCACGGCGTTCAAGATTACGCGTGTGGGACAGCTGGTGGCTCAGGAGGCTTCACGCCGTTTGAATGTGCCGTTTGGTATCATCGACCTTTCACTGGCTCCGACACCGGCAGTGGGCGACAGTGTGGCTGAAATCCTGCAGGAAATCGGACTGGAATATCCAGGGGCTCCGGGAACGACGGCAGCCTTGGCTTTGCTGAACGACCAGGTGAAGAAAGGAGGCGTGATGGCGTCTTCGTATGTGGGCGGACTCAGTGGTGCCTTTATTCCGGTCAGTGAAGACCAGGGAATGATTGATGCCGTAGAAGCAGGTGCGTTGACGATTGAGAAACTGGAGGCCATGACTTGTGTCTGCTCTGTAGGTCTGGACATGATTGCCATTCCGGGAAGCACGTCTGCTGCTACCATTTCGGGGGTAATCGCCGACGAGGCAGCCATTGGAATGGTGAACCAGAAGACCACGGCGGTACGTGTGATTCCGGTTATCGGCAAGGAAGTGGGCGATACGGTGGAATTCGGTGGCTTGCTGGGACATGCTCCGGTCATGCCAGTCAACCGTTACAGCTGTGAGGCTTTCGTGAACCGTGGCGGACGGATTCCGGCACCGATTCACAGCTTTAAGAACTGATATTGACATCGAACATAGTATAGAAAAGAGGGAGGCTCAGCCGGTTGGACAACCGTTGAGCCTCCCTTTCTCTTATAACCTTAATACGATGGTAATTGTATTTACTCTTTTTATATAACAACTTGAGGCGGAAAATGTTTTGCCGGAGGACGGAAAAAAAGTGCTAGGACACTGCCGGATTTGTGCTATCTTTGCGGCAGAAATATTTTGACCTGTATGACAGATTATTTGAATGAACTGAATGACAGTCAGCGCGAGGCGGTGATGTACAACGACGGACCCTCCCTGGTGATTGCCGGAGCCGGTTCCGGAAAGACGCGCGTGCTGACCTACAAGATAGCCTATCTGCTGGACAACGGGTATGAGCCGTGGTCTATTCTGGCATTGACCTTTACCAACAAGGCGGCCCGCGAGATGAAGGAGCGTATTGCCCGCCAGGTGGGGCCGGAGCGGGCCCGTTATCTCTGGATGGGGACTTTCCATTCCATTTTTTCCCGTATTCTGCGGGCAGAGGCCGATGCGCTGGGCTTTACGTCCAACTTCACGATTTACGACGCGACGGATTCCAAGAGTCTGGTGAAGGCCATTATCAAGGAAATGAATCTGGACGACAAGGTGTACAAGCCGGGCATGGTGCAGGGACGCATCAGTCAGGCCAAGAACCACCTGGTGCTGCCGGAGGCATACGCGGCGAATGCAGAGCTGGTGGAGGCGGACCAGGCGGCAAAGGTGCCGTTGGTGCGGGAAATTTATGCGCGCTACTGGAACCGCTGCCGGCAGAGTGATGCCATGGACTTCGACGACCTGCTGCTTTATACCTATTTATTGTTTCATACGCGTCCGGACATCTGCGACAAGTATGCGGCACGTTTCCGTTATATTCTGGTGGACGAGTACCAGGACACGAACTTTGCCCAGCACAGCATTGTGCTCCAGCTTACGCAGAAACAGCAGTTCGTGTGTGTGGTGGGCGACGATGCACAGAGCATCTATTCCTTCCGTGGGGCCAACATCGACAACATCCTGAATTTTACCCGTACCTATAAAGATGCCCGTCTGTTCAAGTTGGAACAGAATTACCGTTCCACGCAGACCATTGTCAATGCGGCCAACAGCCTGATTGCGAAAAACCGTGACCAGATTCGGAAGGATGTCTTTTCGGAAAAAGACAAAGGGGAGCCTATCGGGGTGTTTGCAGCCTACAGCGACGTGGAAGAAGGAGAGATTGTGGTCAATAAGATTGTGCAGTTGCATGCGAAGGAAGACTATGCCTATCACGACTGTGCCATCCTTTACCGTACGAATGCCCAGAGCCGTATCTTCGAAGAGGCGTTGCGCAAGCGCGGTATTCCGTACCGTATCTATGGGGGACTGTCGTTCTACCAGCGCAAGGAAGTGAAAGACGTCGTGGCTTATTTCCGGATGGTGGTGAATCCGAACGATGAAGAGGCTTTCAAGCGGGTCATCAATTATCCGGCGCGCGGTATCGGGAATACGACGCTGGGTAAACTGGCGGAGGCTGCCAGCCGTTTTCAGGTGAGTCTGTGGAAGGTGTTGTGCGAACCGCTGAGCTACGGACTGACATTGAACAAGGGTACCCACGCCAAATTGCAGGGCTTCCGTGACCTGATTGCGGAGTTTGTGAAGATGGCCCAGGAGAAGGATGCCTATACGGTAGGTATGGAACTGGTGCGCCGTTCGGGCATCATGGCAGAAGTGTATCAGGACCGCTCGCCCGAGAATCTGAGCCGACAGGAAAACATCGAGGAACTGGTGAACGGTATGCGTGATTTCTGTGAAGGACGGCAGGAAGAGGGGAATCCTCATCTGCTGCTGGCCGATTACCTGTCGGAGATTGCCCTGCTCACTGATCAGGATGAGGACAAGGGAGAAACGCAGTCGAAGGTGACACTGATGACCATCCATTCGGCCAAGGGACTGGAGTTCCGCAATGTGTTTGTGGTGGGGATGGAAGAGAACCTGTTCCCCAGTCCGCTGTCGTCGGCTTCCTATCGGGCGTTGGAAGAAGAACGCCGCCTGTTTTATGTGGCCGTTACCCGGGCGGAAGACCACTGCTACCTGTCGTATGCCAAGAGCCGTTTCAAGTATGGCAAGATGGAATTCTGCAATCCGAGCCGTTTCCTGAAGGACATCGACGTGCGTTACCTGAAACTGCCGCAGGAGGAACTGATGGCCGGGCGCATCGAGGAAAAGGCCAGCCGTTTCCGGAAGGAGGCCAGTCGCGCTTCCTACGAACGCGAGCCCCGTGAAAGTGGACCGTCGATGTTCGACGGAGGTCCGATGCCGGAAGAACCCCATCGTTTTGTGCCTCCTCGCACGTTGCGGCGGATTCCCGAGGCAGCCCCATCGGCTACGCCGTCACGTCCGTCGGCAGGGGGACTGTCGGCCGGTATGTGGATAGAACACGAACGCTTCGGCAAGGGAGAAGTGACCAAGGTGGAAGGCAGTGGCGACAACTGCAAGGCGACGGTGCAGTTCCAGCATGCCGGGGTGAAGCAGCTCTTGCTGAAGTTTGCCCGTTTTAAAGTAATCGATGAAACAAAATAAATAAGAAAGACAATGATAAAAGACTGGGACAAGATACCCTCTCCGTGTTATGTCATGGAGGAGGAGTTGCTGAGAAAGAATCTCACACTGATCAAGCACGTGGCCGATACGGCAGGGGTGGAAATCATTCTGGCGTTTAAAGCTTTCGCCATGTGGAAATCGTTCCCGATTTTCCGGGAATATATTCATTACACTACGGCCAGTTCTGAATATGAAGCCCGTCTGGCTTTCGAGGAGTTCGGCAGCAAGGCACATACGTATTCACCCGCCTATACGGCACAGAATTTTCCGGCTTTCCTGAAATACAGCAGTCACATCACCTTTAACTCGCTGTCGCAGTACGAACGGTTCTATCCGATGGCCAAGGCGAATCCGGAACCAGTGTCCTGCGGTATCCGCGTCAATCCCGAATATTCGGAAGTGGAGGTGGAACTATACAATCCGTGTGCGCCGGGCACCCGTTTTGGGGTAACGGCCGACCAGTTGCCGGAGCAGTTGCCGGAAGGAATTGAGGGGTTCCACTGTCATTGCCATTGCGAATCGAGTTCCTACGAGCTGGAACGCACGCTTCAGCATATTGAAGAAAAGTTCAGCCGCTGGTTTCCGCAGTTGAAATGGCTGAATCTGGGAGGAGGCCATCTGATGACACGGGCCGATTACGACGTGGACCATCTGATTCGCTTGCTGCAAGGACTGAAGTCGCGCTATCCACATTTGCAGATTATCCTGGAACCGGGCTCAGCTTTCACCTGGCAGACTGGTCCGCTGGTGGCTTCGGTGGGCGACGTGGTGGAAAACCGGGGCATACGGACAGCCATTCTTGATGTCAGCTTCACCTGCCACATGCCCGACTGTCTGGAGATGCCTTATCAGCCGCGGGTGCGTGATGCCGAGTCATTGCCTGCCGATGCAGTGAAAACCGCTCCGAAAGAAGCACATGTGTACCGGTTGGGCGGCAACAGTTGCCTGAGCGGTGACTACATGGGCAGTTGGAAGTTCGACCACGAGCTGCAGGTGGGCGAGCGGGTTGTGTTTGAAGACATGATTCACTATACCATGGTCAAGACGAACATGTTCAACGGCATCCATCATCCGTCGATTGCCATTCTGCATACCGACGGCGAACTGGAAGTGTATCGCACTTTCCACTACGAGGATTATCGCGACCGCATGTGTTGAGAGGACTGTAAAAAAACACTTAGACGTTTGTGGGAAAACGCTTAGGCATTTGAAGTAAAACGTCTAAGCGTTTCAATCAAAACTCTTAGGCGTTTGAAGGAAAACTCTTAGGCGTTTCCCTTCAAACGCCTTTACGTTTTTTAGTGAGCGTCTTAACTCTTCTTTTTCTCTACAGAAGTCTTCTGATGTCTTCATTTTCAGATTTTTCTGCATGCGGAAACCGCCTGAAGCGCAGGATGGCTCATGTGGCCGCTGAAGAAAAATGTCACTTTTTTCAAAAAAAGATGCCAGATAGTTTTGGTAGTTTCAAAAAAACGACTACCTTTGCACTCGCAATCGGGAAAAATGATGAACGGTTGCAGAAATGATGCGGAAATAGCTCAGTTGGTAGAGCATAACCTTGCCAAGGTTAGGGTCGCGAG
>ERZ780177.66-NODE-66-length-99004-cov-5.926316_pt1 | contig 99004 bp, 98 predicted proteins | sample MGYA00510973_ERZ780177 | MGnify/ENA primary metagenome ERZ780177 (study PRJEB29588, sample SAMEA2144396) | human gut metagenome | biome: human gut; feature: human-associated habitat; material: faeces | place: Denmark | collected 2008/2010 ...
TGCCAATGATTCAATCAGCCAGTCCGGTCACTATGTGTTAAACAAGAGCACTAAGAAGTTCCACTACGCCGGATGTGCAAGTGCCAAGCAGATCAAGGCATCCAACTATGCGGAATTCGACGGTAACAGAGATACGCTTATCTCCAGAGGCTATTCTGCCTGCAAAAAATGTAATCCTTAATGAGTTTAAATTGCCGGCAATTAATTATAATTTATATATAATTAATAAAAATCCCAATAATCTGAGCATCAATGCCATATGCCTGTGCCGGATTATTGGGATTCTTGTTATTCTGTTATGCTATTGTCGGCGTTTTATTTCATCACTGTGTTACTTTTTCATCTGAAGCCGGTGTGTACTTTGCCAAGGCATCCTCAGCCTGTTCTCTTGTAAGGTTAAGCTCCTCCTGAAGGAGTTGTACAATCTGGGCGTCAGTCTGCTTGAATCTTCGGCATGTTCTAATCATTCCATGCATTCCTTCTCGTATTCCTTTTTGTATTCCTTCCTGTATTCCTTCTTCCCTGCCGCGTTCTTCGCCCTCTCTGCGAATCTTCTCCTCAATCTCAAAACTCTTCATATATGCAAGACCTACCTCTCCATCCTGCTTGACAGCCTCCACCATCCTATTAAGCCCAAACGGGTCATACGGCATGATAAATATGACAATCACATCGCGAAGGTCATCGTAGTTACTGCCCGATCTGAGATTGGCTGTGTCAATCTTGTCATGGTAGAACCGTGCCCTTTTGGGAAGTGCTGCAATATCCTTTGCATTATTATTCTTGTCCGGTTCAACATCGAATATCTCGCCTTCTTCCTCATCAAGGTAGACATCCATTCTGATACCATGCCTCTCAGGGTTGTCCCCAATAAGAAACTTCTGCGTTACTACGTTAAGCTTCCCAATCTTACGGTTCAGTATGCAGCTCAGGATGTAGCGTGATGCCGCTTCGCCATACTCCTTGTGACCTATAAGACTGCCTGCCAGAAAGTCATCCACAATGTTCATCTGTTCCAAAGGTTTCATGTTTCCTCCTGTTCCCACAGCGCATGCGGAGCAGGAAGAAATACAGAACCTATATATCTTAGGATACAACACACAATCTACAGATTCCAATATGCAGCTACAAATGCCAACCTACAGTTGCAGACCGCCAATCCCATCTTCCGTCCAATGCACTATGCTATAAAAATGTTAAGTGAGTTATAAAAGCATAGAATTCATTGAGTAAAGATTAGAAATTAGATCAACTTACGTTGTTGAATTGTAGAATATATGCTTTGAGTTGATTGTAGCAGAGCATCTGCTAAAAAGCAATACCACAATCAACATAATTATCAGCACAGTGTTGCATTTCCCTAATTCCGGCACCTTGCCACAACTATATCCTTCTCCTTCAATATCATGTCATCCTGCGGCAGGATTGACAGATTATCGCGCAGCACAAGATATACCGAGAAGTTGTCGCCGTATTCAACCTCTGCAAGTGTCTTTCCCGCAAGGCGTTTGTCTATCATTATCTCGACAATATCCTTAATGTCAACATCGCGGTAATTGGAGATATCACTTTTACGCTGGTACTGCTCTACAAAGCCGGCGCTTATGATACCTGTTGGGATAGCCACCACGCCAACCCCAAGGTAGGCAATACAGATTGCCATTATTCTTCCAAGTGTTGTTATCGGATATATGTCTCCGTAGCCTACAGTAAGGAGTGTTGACATGCTCCACCATATGCCGCTGAATGCATTACGGAATACGTCAGGCTGTGCATCATGCTCCACACTGTACATGCACAGGCTGCTCGCGAGCATAAGAATAAGCACTATAAATACCGATGACATAATCTGATTACGTTTTTCATATAATACGGCTGTAATTACATTGAATGAATCATATCTGGCATTAAGCCTGAACAGATGGAAGATTCTTACTACCCTGAGCATTCGGAATATTACAAAGCCCGATAAGAAAAATGCAGGGATTATTGTAAGCAGGTCAACAATTCCGTCAAATGATATCAGAAAACTGAGACGCGACTTAAGCTCACTTTTGTCAGGATACAGATAATCCGCAGTCCAGATTCTAAGGACATATTCTATGCAGAATATAAATGTCGTAACATATTCTATCCACTTGAAAACCGCCATGCAGACTGCAAGTTCGGAAAATGTCTGCAAAAACATTACTACTATATTGGAAATTATCGTTATAGTTATAAATATATCAAAGCATCTGCTTATATAATTGCTCTTGTCCCCTATCTGAATTATGTTAAATATTTTTCTCTTAACCGGCATACAGTTCTTCCCCCATACTTTGTGTAACATAAAAATTATAGACCATACTGTCCTGCCGCGCAACATTGCGGATAATATTTCGCACACGCAAAACGGACACCCTGCCGCATTGCTGTCAAATACAGTACCAGATGCCCGTTTTGCTGATTTCATTTTGATTTCACTGATTTCACATTTTTGATTTCAATTCACATTATCACATCTACATATAATGTAGTAATGATTTGTAAGGATATCAGATTACGTTGTAATCCTTAAGAAGTTTCTCAACGTCAGTACCCTTGATTTTCTTTAGTGCTTCCTTGAGCGCAAACTTTTCAATAAGATTGAGCTCCATGTCTGTTGCTTTCTTTCCGTCGCGAAGCTTTACTGTTGCATCAAGCAGACAACGGAGGTCATACACGCTTCCCCATACTTCCGGAACGCCGCGGTCAATGTTAAGGAGCGTGTAGACTGCTTCCATGCCGGTTCTGATTGAATACTCTGTTGTAAATATGGTATCGCGTTTTGTTTCTGCAAACTGGCCTAAGAATGCAAAGTTGACTGCTTTCTCAGGTACAACATCAGGTCTGTCACCATATGCACGAGGCATGAAAAATGCTGTAATGTAAGGCATCATACATGGTACAGTGTTGGCGCTGTTGGCTGCCATGTCTTCTATTTCTTCAACAGGGACGCCAAGGTGATACAGCCACTCCATGCATATTTCTTTTCCTGTACATTCTCTCATAGGTTTCTTTATATAATCGCCCGGTTTGTCAGAGAACAGTGCATATACCCACACAAGAACCTGACCCTTTGGCTGTGACCTGAACTGTGGCTGACGGTTAATTGTCCAGCTAAGGAGCCATGAAGAATCCTTAACACTTATGATGCCGCCGGTTACTACTTTGCCTGAAAGAGGGTCCCTCTTACAGATTTTCTTTATATAAGGAATTATTCTGTCATCAAGAGTTGTTACGGTTGCACTCATCCAGTTAGACTTTTCAGGGTCATAACAGAACTTGTCCGGATGTCCGAATGAAGGATCCTGTGCGGCAATCTTGCGCCACATATCCCAGCCTCCGCCCGGCTTTATCTCTTTATTAAATACTGCCGGTGTATTCTGGTCACCGATAGTTGAATTCTCAACGCAGCCTCCGTTTGTAATAAATACAAGATCATTCTCCGTAAGGTCTATTGCGCTTTCCCTGCCGTTATCGATTACATCAATGCGGACCGCCTGCTTTCTTGCATCTGTGATGTCGAACTTTACATTTACAACCTTAACACCGTAATGGAACTGTACGCCGAAGCTCTCAAGATACTTCACCATAGGAAGAATCATTGACTCATACTGGTTGTATTTGGTAAATCTCAGCGCTGTAAAGTCGGGAAGTCCTCCGATATGGTGGATATATCTCTGGATATACAGCTTCATCTCCAGCGCGCTGTGCCAGTTCTCAAATGCAAACATCGTTCTCCAATACAGCCAGAAATTAGAATCCAGCACTTCATTGTCGAACACATCTGTAATCTTCTTATCCTGCAGTTCTTCATTAGGTGTGAAGAAAAGCTTCATTATCTCAAGTGCGCCCTTGTCTGATATCGAGAACTTGCCGTCTGTGTGGGCATCCTCGCCTCTGTTCACAGTTGCACGGCAGAGAGAATAGTTCGGGTCGGCCTTGTTAAGCCAGTAATATTCATCAAGAACCGATACACCCTCAGTCTCAATTGACGGAATAGAACGGAACAGATCCCACATACATTCAAAATGATTGTCCATCTCTCGTCCGCCTCGCATAACATAGCCGACATTCTCATATTTGTATCCGTCACATGCACCGCCCGGAATCTTATCCTTCTCAAGAATGTGTACGTGCTCACCCTTCATCTGACCGTCTCTCACCAGGAAACATGCCGCTGCAAGTGCTGCAAGACCGCTTCCTACTATATAAGCTGATTTTCCGTCCACTCCCTCAGGTTTTAACGGACGTGCAAATGCTTCATAATTACCACTTGAATAATACATACTTACCTCCTGTTCTGCGCTGTTTTATGCGCACATCAAGTTTGCGCTGCCTCTTTGTTTCTATGTGCATATTATATTGTGCCTGAAATCCATTAACAATAAACAAAAAAAGCGCCATGATAAAATTTTTATCATAACGCCTGTTTTGTATAAAGATGCCGGGGCAAAAGCCCCGACTCTGATACCTACGGATTATTGCGGTAATTATTAAGTGCTGTCATAATGCTTCCGTGAACGAGCCCGTCAAGGCGCTCTATGATATATGCAGGGTTTTCCTTCATATCATTGCGTATCCATTCAAGCATTATTCCCACAAACATGTATTTGTAGCAGTCAGCTATAAATTCCTTATCTTCATCACGGACAGACATACCGGCTGCTTTCTCGTTCACCACATCTATAAGAAGCCCATAGGTTACCTTGTACAGATATCTCTCAACCTGTTCACGGCTCACGGAGTGATAGACATTCATTATAAACGGCTTATTCTCCTGTACTGCCTCAAATATCTGATAGAACCCCTGCTGCCAGGTATCATATGTCTTATTGCCTTCAAGTGCTCTTGTGGCATCCTCAATGCATGTCCACTCAATAAGATCATATATATCTTTAAAATGATAATAGAACGTCATGCGGTTAATGCCGCAGTCCTCAGCAATATCATTAATCGTAATCTTATCAAGCGGCTTTTTGAGCAGAAGATTCTTAAGCGAAGCTGCAAGTGCCCTCTTTGTTGTCTGTGACATAACACCCTCAATCCTTATCTCATATTATTAATCTTTATACTCACTTGTCACACCGAAATATTCCTCAAGTGACAGCCAGTCACCATTATTATAAAGCTTCTGCGCAAGATCTTTGCCAACATAGCGCAGGTGCCATGACTCATACTGATATCCGGTATAACTTTCCTTTCCCTTAGGGAATCTTATTGTAAATCCATACTTGTAAGCATTGTCATTAACCCACTTACCCTCATCAGTATACTGGAAGCTGTCCTCAATTGAATTAAGATCAAAGCAGAGTCCCGACTGATGTTCTGAGTATCCGGCTCTTGCCGAGTATGTATCGGCAGCTGCCTTGCCATCCTGTGCAACATATCTGTTGTAAAGCGTAACCTGCGTACTGTAAGAACGGTATCCGCTTGAAAGCACGAGATTAAGACCAAGTGCATCTGCATCCTGTTTCATAGTCCTCCATGCATCCATCAGATCTTTGTCGAGGCTTGTTGTACTCCAGCTTGCCGTTACAGGAACATCCGGATTCTGCGGAATATATGTAGACGGAAGGCTGTATGTCTTATTAACCAGAAGGTAGCCGTCTATATATGTAACTCCATCCTTTACATATCCTGTGAATCCCTTGGAAGTCGTGAATGTCCTGTCAGTATTCTCATCTTCAGAATGTGCCGCAGATGCTGTCACAGCAGATGTAACAGACGGAACATCTGCCACTGATGCTGTTTTCTGAGGTACTGCTGTGCTTTCCGATGATTCAGTCATATCTGCCGGAGGTGTAACTCTTGTCACATCATCTGTCGTATGTGCAACAGTATCAGCTGTCACGGTCTGTGCCACCGAACCGGCTGCCTGCGTCTCATTCTGGCCTGACTGTGCTGTCTGCGTTACCTGCGAATTGTGCTGTGGCTTATCAGCACCGCCTCTGGAATGTCTGACAAGTGCTGCAATGCCCCATATGATTCCGGCAGCGGCAATTATAATAACCATAAGAATAACTGCGGTTGCTATCTTTCTCTTACGCATGAGTTCTTCTCTCTGCCTTCTGTTCATTCTGTGTCTTGGCCTGTTGCCGCCGTTACTGCTTCTTGTATTACCCATATCCTCTCCTTATTAACAGAATCTCTGATTCAAAGACATTTTTAAAGCACCTTAGAAAGGAAGTCCTTAAGTCTCGGATTCTTAGGATCAGCAAAGAACTCTTCCGGCGCATTCTCTTCCTGAATAGTACCGTCATTGATAAATACTACCCTGCTTGCAACCTCCCTTGCGAATCCCATCTCATGTGTCACTACAACCATTGTCATTCCGCTCTTTGCAAGATCCTTCATAAGACTGAGAACTTCACCTACCATCTCAGGATCAAGTGCGGATGTAGGCTCATCAAACAACATGACATCCGGATTCATTGCAAGTGAACGTGCTATTGCGATACGCTGCTTCTGTCCTCCGCTGAGCTGGTCAGGATACATCTCTGCCTTATCAGCAAGACCTATTCTTGCCAGAAGCTCTTCTGCCTTGGCTTCGGCATCCTCACTGCCCATTATCTGAAGCTTGACAGGTGCAAGCATAATATTCTCCTTAACAGTCATATTAGGGAACAGATTAAACTGCTGGAAAACCATGCCTATCTTCTGACGTGTCTTATTGATATCAACAGACTTGTCCGTAATATCAACACCCTCAAAGAGAACCGAACCTGATGTAGGAACTTCAAGCATATTGAGTGAACGTAAGAATGTTGACTTACCACAGCCTGAAGGACCTATTATTGCAACAACTTCTCCTTTTGAAATCGTAGTATTAATTCCCTTAAGAACCTCATGGTCACCAAATGCCTTATGAAGGTCTTTTACTTCAATCAGCACATTATTGTTAAAATTCTGATTATCGCTCATTCTTCTTGAGTCTCCTTTCAAGTCTGCCAACACCATATGACAGAATCATTACTATTACGAGATATATAATTGCTACCGCTATCAGAGGCATAAATGGCTCATATGTGATACTTCTGATAATATCACCGCCCTTAGTAAGATCCATAAGCCCGATATAACCACTGATTGAAGTCTCCTTAAGAAGACTGATAAACTCATTACCAAGTGCAGGCAGGATGTTCTTTACCGCCTGTGGAAGAATAATGCTCTTCATAGTCTGCGAATAATTAAGTCCAAGGCTTCTTCCTGCCTCAAACTGTCCATTGTCAACCGCCATGATACCTGAACGTACTACTTCCGCAACATATGCGGCAGAGTTAAGGCCGAATGCTATTACTGCAACAAGAATCTTACTTGTATTAACGCTTGCAAATATTACATAATAGATGATAAGAAGCTGAACCATTACAGGTGTTCCTCTCACAATAGTAAGATAAACCTTACAGATTGCGTTAAGTATAGTAAGTCCGCCATTCTTATCGTGATTAGTACGTACAATTGCAATAAGGAAACCGAGAACAATACCGATTATAATTGCAAATAATGTTATGAGCAGTGTATTGCCAAGACCCTTAATAAGGTATTCCCAACGTGAATCCTTAACAAAGTTATCATTGAACTTCTCACTTATACTTCCGCCTGCTGACGCTGCATCAGGATCCTTAACAATAATCATCTGCTTAGATGTTGTATAGGAATCCGTAAAATCAATATTCTTAAGTCTGTCTTCTGTTACGGTAATTCCGGCAACGCCAACATCTGCCTTGCCTGACTGCACGGCAGCAATGATCGAGTCAAACTCCATGTCTTCCATCTTAAGATTCATTCCGAGGATATCACATACGGCCTGAATCATGTCTACATCAAAGCCTGTCATCTTACCGTTATCATAGTATTCATATGGCTTAAATGCCGCATTGGTAGCTGCAACAAGTGTTCCGTTAGGGCGCTCTATATTCTTGGCAACGTAAGGTGTCTTACCCTTCTCATCATCGTTTCCCGTATAATTGGCTGCGATTGAATCAAAAGTGCCGTCTGCCTTAAGTTCTGCAAGCGCTGAATTAATCTTTTTCTTAAGTTCTGTATTGTTCTTGGAAATGCATATTGCATAATCCTCAACGGCAAATTCCTCATCAAGAATCTTAAGATCTTTATTCTTCTCAACAAATGCAAGTGCCGGCTGCTCGTCTATGATTACCGCATCTATCTTCTTCTGCTTAAGTGCCTGTATTGCATCATTACCTTTGTTATAACGCTCAATTACTGTTCCGGCATCATCGCCTTCATAATCACTTGCGTATGTATCTCCGGTTGTTCCAAGCTGTACACCAATACGGCTTCCCTCGAGATCATCTACACTCCCGACTTCTTTGTAACTGCCGCATGAAGCCAGCGAAAGCAGTGCCACAAGACACATTACGAGCACAATGCCTTTTTGCATAATGCCTGTTTTTTTCTTCTTCATCTTTATCCTCATTTCCGTGCCTTATCCGGCACATTTTTCTGCTGAATGACATTATAACATATATAATAAAGTAAAAACAGTATTGTTATTAAAGTATTTAATTTGTCAACTATTGTATATTTCAGACATTTCTACTATAATAATAACAGATTTTGTAAAAATATGTCGGAGGTGTATAAATGTCTAAAAAATTCCAATTTTCATCCGAGCTTGAGCGCAACAACCGGCTTGCAATGAATACACATCTTTGTGAAGTTGTTATTATCAGTATTCTGTGCTTTCTTCAGGCATGGAATGGTGAAAGGTCATGGGTATATGCCATAGTCCTTTCTGTCATAGGTTTTGCTCCTGTTATCGCAGAACGCATATTCTGGAAAAAGAATCATGAGACACAGGCAATATACCATCTTCTTGCCATAGGCTTTGCCGTATACTACACATGTCTCATATTTACTGCAACTACAAGCGCTATTTATGCATTTGTGCTTCCGCTTGTTCTGGTAGCATCCATTTATAATGACATACGTTACATGCTTCTTATTAACGCCGGCGTTGTTATCGAGAATGTACTTGCGGTTATTATAGGTGCAACAACAGGCCGGCTCGGGTATGCAGGCCAGGATTCCGCCGTTATCCAGATTCTTATTACTGTCATGATTGGCATATTTGCTCTTTTTCTTGCAAAAGTATCAAAAGCCAACTCCGACCAGAAGCTTCAGAAGCTTGAGGAGTCACATCTGAAAAGTGACGAGCTGCTTAAAAATATATCTGAGATGTCTGAGAAGATGCAGACAGGCATCAATGAGATTTACAATGAACTTGCCAAGCTGAATGAAGCAGGCAAAGCCACCCAGTCAACTATGGAAGATGTCTCAACCGGTGCGACTGATACAGCTAATGCAGTCCAGAGCCAGCTTATCCAGACAGAAGAGATTCAGAAGAAAGTTAATGTTGTTGATGATGCCGCAGGCCATATAACCGACAGCATGAAGAAGACGCTTGATTGTCTTGAGGCAGGAAGCCGGGAGATGATTAATCTTGTATCACATGTTGATGATTCCGTACATAACAGCGAGAATGCCGCTGCCAAGCTGCAGAATCTCAGTTCTCATATAGAGCAGATGCATTCAATCATCGGTCTTATTGAAGATATTGCATCACAGACAGAGCTGCTTGCACTTAATGCAAGTATTGAAGCTGCAAGAGCCGGTGAAGCAGGTAAAGGCTTTGCCGTAGTTGCAACAGAGATTACCAAGATGGCATCACAGACGAGTAATGCCACAGATAATATTACTACTCTCATCGAGAATGTCTCTGCTGCAATTCAGGAAGTCGTATCCGTAATCGAGCAGATGATTAACGGCATTAATGCTGAGAAGCAGTCCACAATCAAAGCTCATGAGAGTTTTGATGATATCCAGAATAATACATTTGCAATAAGAGATAATGTTGACAGCCTTACATCAAGCATTGATGAGCTTAAGACCGCTAATCAGGCTATTGTTGAATCCATCCAGACCATATCGGCCGTATCAGAAGAATTGTCCGCACATGCTGCTGAGACTATGGAGAATGAAGACTCCAACATCTCTATTCTTAACAGCATTGCCGGCAGAATGCAGAATCTCATTGAGACTGTAAGCAATAAGTCGTAAGTAATAAGTGTAATATATGCAGCAAAAAGCACGTAACAGCTATCAGATTACACTGACAGGCTGCTGCGTGCTTTTTGCTACTCTGTATTATGTTCTGCATGTTGTTTCTGTTGTATGGCTTCCGGATTAGTTGATTCCTGTCACCTTATAATCATGATCCTCAACAGCCTTGCGCAGAACGCTGTCATCTACAGGCTTTTCAAGCTTAACTGCTGCTGTACCGTTCTCATGGCTTACTATTGCCTCTGATACTCCGTCAACTGCTTCAAGTGCCTTCTTTACTGTTGCCTCACAGTGTCCACACATCATTCCTTCAATATTCATTGTCTTTTCCATTGAATTATTCTCCTTTTTCTTGTTATTTTTTGCTTTTATTTTTTTATCTTTTTTCGCATTGTGCATATCAAAAAGATTCAGGCGCAATGCGTTAGATACTACACAGAAGCTTGACAGGCTCATTGCTGCCGCGCCGAACATCGGGTTAAGCTGCCAGTGGAATAACGAAATCCACACACCGGCTGCAAGCGGTATTCCTATTACATTATAGAAAAATGCCCAGAACAGATTCTCATGTATATTAGTAAGTGTTGCACGGCTTAACCTTACTGCGGCAGGAACATCCGCAAGAGAACTCTTCATAAGGACTATATCAGCCGCATCCATTGCAATATCTGTACCTGCCCCGATTGCTATTCCTATATCCGCTCTTGTAAGCGCCGGTGCGTCATTTATCCCGTCACCGACCATTGCAACCCTGCCGCGTTTTTTGAGTGAACGTATTACGCTCTCCTTGCCGTCAGGAAGTACTCCCGCTATAACCTCGTCAACGCCTGCCTGAGCACCGATTGCCCTGGCTGTGCGCTCATTATCTCCGGTGAGCATTACAACGTGGATACCCATATTCTTAAGCTCTTCAACCGCTCCCGGACTGTCTTCCTTAATTACATCCGCAACAGCTATTATACCGATAAGCCGGTCATCCTCAGCAAACAGAAGCGGTGTCCTTCCAAGACCTGCAAGGCTGTCTGCCTGTTTTTTCATGTCTTCGGGAACATTTACAAGGTTACTTATATAGCTTAAGCTGCCGCCTGTGATTACCGAACCGGCAAGACATGCTTTAAGTCCGTTACCCGGAAGTGCCGCAAATTCAGTAACCTCATCAGGTGTAATATCGTTCTCCGAGCCCCGTCTTACTATTGCACCCGCCAGCGGATGTTCGCTCTTAACTTCAAGCGCCAGTGCCTTACCAAGCAATTCATTCTCCGTATAACCCTCTGCCGGTATTATATCGGTAACCTCCGGTTCACCTCTCGTAATCGTTCCTGTCTTATCAAGCGCAACGACCTGAATCCTGCCTGTCTCCTCAAGTGAGACAGCCGTCTTGAACAGTATTCCGTTCCTGGCACCCATTCCGTTGCCAACCATAATTGCAACCGGAGTTGCAAGTCCCAGTGCACACGGACAGCTGATTACAAGCACCGATATTCCTCTTGCGAGTGCAAAGCCGAAGCTCTGTCCCGCAATAAGCCATGCAATTATTGTTATCACGGCAATTGTTATTACAGCCGGAACGAATACCCCCGATACCTTATCAGCTACTTTGGCAATCGGAGCCTTGGTTGCCGCTGCATCACTTACCATCTGTATTATCTGCGAAAGTGTTGTATCTTCTCCGACTCTCGTTGCACGGCATTTTATGAAGCCCGACCGGTTAATCGTTGCCGCAGATACGTTGTCTCCTTCTGCCTTATCAACCGGTATACTCTCACCTGTAAGAGCCGACTCATTCACGGCACTGCTGCCCTCAACCACAATTCCGTCAACAGGAATATTCTCTCCCGGTCTTACAACAAATATGTCATCCTTTGCTACCGCTTCAACAGGAACAACCTTCTCTGCTCCATCCTTTATAATGGTTGCCGTCTTGGGTGCAAGCTTCATAAGTCCTTTGAGTGCATCAGTCGTCCTGCCCTTGGAACGTGCCTCAAGCATCTTACCCACTGTTATGAGTGTAAGAATCATTGCCGCCGATTCAAAATAAAACTCATGCATATATGACATTACTGCCGCCATATCACCGTTAACCTGTGCTCCCGTCATTGCAAACAGCGCATACGTGCTGTATACAAATGCTGCCGCAGAACCCATCGCAACAAGTGTATCCATATTCGGTGCTCCGTGGAACAGGCTCTTAAAGCCACTGATAAAGAACTTCTGGTTAATTACCATAATAATTATTGTCAGAAGCATCTGTGCCAGTCCCATAGCAACATGGTTATTGTCAAAGAAATGCGGAAGCGGCCAGCCCCACATCATATGTCCCATAGAAATATACATGAGCACTGCAAGGAATCCAACCGACCACCAGAGTCTCCTCTTAAGCACAGGTGTCTCATGGTCTGCCAGCGCTTCCTCCTGACTGCTGTACATGTTCTGTGCGCCTTCTGATATTCCCTGTTCCTTCGGTGCAGCACCATATCCTGCCGCTTCTACTGCTGATATTACCGCCTGCTCCGATACATCTCCATCAACTCCCATTGAGTTAGTAAGCAGGCTTACCGAGCAGGATGTTACTCCGGGAACCTTTGACACTGCTTTTTCAACACGCGCACTGCATGCCGCGCAGCTCATACCCGTAACTGTGTATTGTTTCAATTCATTCCACCTCCGTCCCGTATGACGCTACTTCATAAGTTTCTGAAGTGTCGCAACAAGGTCATCTATAACCTCGTCATTACCCTTTCTTATATCATCTGCCACACATGTTCGTATGTGATTAGCAAGCAATTCCCTGTTAAATGCATTCATGGCAGCACTTACTGCCGCTGACTGTACGAGAATGTCCGTACAGTATGCATCCTTTTCTATCATTCCCTTAATTCCTCTTATCTGGCCTTCAATTCTGTTAAGCCTGTTGATAAGCTTCTTATACTCATCTGCCGTGCGTTCCTTCTTGCGCCCGCAACAGCAGCATTCCTTCATGCACTTCTCCTCTGAACCATTATTATCCATACTATCTCTCCATTCCCGACAGTCTGTTTGTGTCTGTTTGTCAGTTATAATAACTGCAGCTATGCCATATAACCTGCAAAACCGCTTACATTGTGCTGCAACTATATCAGTGCGCTGCCTGCACGTTTAATATATACCCCCACAGGGTATATTGTCAATATGCAAAATTAGATTATGGGAGGTAATTTATTCACGTACTATTTTAATCACGGTTGTGTAAAAACGGCAAAGCAGCGCAAGCGTACCTGCGTTGCTTTGTCGTTTTTATATAACATTCCTTGAATAATTTCGTATAAAATTCTCGCTCATAAGCATTTTGCAAATTAAAAAATACCTGCAGTATAATATACCGCAGGTATCATATGAATCTGCAATAAGATTCATGTTAATCAAGATACTGTGTGCTCTTTGCTATGCTCTGTGACTTTTCTTCACCTTCAATTACTTTTATTATCTCAAGTCCCAGGTCTATTGAAGTTCCCATACCACGGCTTGTTATGACGTTGCCGTCTGTCTCTACACGTCCGCCCGTTACCTGTGCGCCCTCAAGAGCATTCTCAAATCCCGGAAAACATGTTGCCCTGCGTCCCTTAAGGAGTCCCATCTTACCAAGTACACTTGGTGCAGCACATATTGCCGTTATAAGCCTGCCCTCTTTGTAAGCATTGGCAATTACATTTATAAATTCAGGCTTTGTCTCATAATTCTTCGTACCCGGTCCGCCCGGAAGGAAGAATACATCCGTGTCTGCAAAATCATATCCGGCAAATTCCTTATCTGCCTTAACAATAATGTTCTGCGCACTCTTAACCTCAAGCCCGTCCATCAGCGAAATCGTCTCAACATTCATTCCTGCGCGGCGAAGTACATCAACAACTGCAAGTGCTTCCACTGTCTCAAATCCATCCTGTAAAAATGCATTAACCTTTGTCATATTAATCTCCATTCCGCAGGCACAAAGTGCCGGAGGAATCGCGAGCCAAATGTCAGATTTGGCTCTGCGATAAATGCTATTTGTGGCGCCTGCGGCACAAATAGCTGTGTGAAAAATCAGATATCAATCTGTATTTTTCACACTATCTCCAATCTGTCAGGTTTATTTTATACAGAATATTCTACCACTCTTTTATCAGTTGGTAAACATCTGCACCCAATAGATTCTGTTGCTGTTGCTCATGCCGACACCAAGCTTACCAAAGCCTGCTTTGACCATATTAGCGTAATGTCCCGGAGAATTGCGCCAGCTCTCAACTACCTGTGCCGGTGTCCTCTGACCCATTGCAATATTCTCTCCGCATGTTCTATAGGTAATTCCGTATAATTTGAATACAGACCAGCAGTCTGTTCCGTCAGGCCTTGTATGTGAAAATACCCCTGTGTTATCCATCTCTATTGCTCTTACCGTTGCTGCCTGACAAAGTGTCATATCAAGCGTAAGCGGTGACACGCCTGCCTCTGCCCTTATATTGTTAACCAGCTCAAGTATCTCACTGTAATATGCAATATTGGCTGCTGACAGAGCATTTGCCTGTGATACGATATCCTGTGATGAATCCGCAGTTGCCTGTGTTGGTGCCGCAGTTGGTGCCGCAGTTAGTGCTGTAGTTGGTGCTGTAGTTGGTGCTGTAGTTGGAGACGGAACCGGATTTGTAACCGGAACCTGAACTTCCTGTGTCGGCTGTGATACCGGGGCAGATGGCTTTGATATTGGTGTCTGCTCTACCGGTGCTGATGTCTCTTTATCCGGTGCCGGTGCTGATTCCGGCGCAGTCTTAGAATCTGCCTGTGCCTGCTTGGCAGAATCTGTTCCCGGATTATCAGTTTCTGTATCGGCAGCAGAATTCTGCTGATTCTGAGATTGAAGCTGTGTGCCATTTTCCTGTGTGCTTCTGCTATCAGGCTGCTTTCCGGCACAGCCTGTAAGTGCGAGCGCCGCTGCGAGAATTGCCGCTGTTATTATCTGCGTTTTTCTATATGTCTTTCTCATATAAGTTCAGTTACCTTTCTTAAACTTTTGTTAATGTATTACCGATTACACTAATTATAATATATGAATAAATTATTCATTACAAGTGACAGATTTTTCAAGTAATCCACCCCTTTACTATATTTAGATATTTTTCTAAATAGTTGTTGACTATGCAGCAGATGTGTAATATCATCTATTTAGAAATATTTCTAAATACCTAATGTGAAGGGATGTGATAATTTGGCTTTCGCCGACACATTTAAGGCTTTGTCCGACCCTGTACGCCGCGATATCCTGCAGCTTTTAAAGAATGGCAGGCTGTCTGCCGGAGAGATTGCAAGCCACTTTGACATGACGGGTGCAACCATCTCATATCACCTGAACATCCTCAAAAAAGCTGATCTGGTGTGGGAAACAAAAGTCAAAAATTATGTTTATTATGAGCTTAACACCTCAGTAGTTGATGAGATTATGCTATGGCTCAGGAATTTAACAACAAATATGAATGGAGATTAGTGTGAAAATAAGATTGATATCTTATTTTTTACACAGCTATTTGTGCCGCAGGCACCACAAATAGCATCTATCGCAGAGCCAAATCTGACATTTGGCCCGCGATTCCTCCGGCACTTTGTGCCTGCGGAATGGAGATTAGTATGCTGAAAAAATATAAATGGACTATGATATCTACAAGTATCATCCTTATCATTCCCGTAGTATTCGGGCTGGTTATGTGGAACAGTCTTCCTGACATGATTCCGACACATTTTGATGCTGCCAATAATGTCAATGGCTGGAGCAGCAAAGGAACAGCGGTATTAGGTATTCCTCTGTTCATGCTTGTTATCCAGTGGCTTGTTTTCGTAGTTACAGCATCCGACCCGCGAAGACAGAATATCAGCCCCAGGATTCAGTGCCTTATACTCTGGATTACACCGGCAGTTTCAATTGTTGAAGCAATTGTCATCTACGGCACTGCTCTTGGGATTGATATTGATATCACCCTATTTGTTAATATTCTGCTGGGTATTCTATTCATCGTTCTCGGTAACTACATGCATAAGGTCAAGCAGAACTACAGCATCGGAATCAAAATAAGCTGGACACTTAACAGCGAAGAAAACTGGAACCGTACCAACCGCATGAGCTCATGGCTTCTTATAATCTGCGGAATTGCATTTATCGCAAATGCATTCTTAAAAACTGCATATATTCCGGCAATCGTGATTGTTCTGTTTCTCGTTGTACCGTTTGCTTATTCTTATTATCTGTACAGAAAAGGTGTATAGGCATTGGTGTAAGGCTGCCCCGCAAGGCAGCCTTTATCTGCTTTATCTACTTTATAACAAACGTAGTACTGCTGCTCCAGCCAACCGATGACTCAGGGCCTTCTCCCGAATTATATCTTGCAAATACTGAGACGGTATAATCTCCCGGCTGCAATTCCGACCTGTTGAATTTATATCCGTTATAATCAGAATGATTAAAGCTTATATATATTTTCGTATTATCCATAATTGATATTGCACTCATAGAAGTTATTGCAGGTGCTGAGAATGATGTGCCGGACACAATCCGGCGGCTGTTTTCAACACCATCAACCACTATATCAACTCCCGGAGCACAATAGGTTATCTCACTTCCTGTATTACTGAAATCTGCTATCTTACCGTCACTGTCACATGCACTTACTGCAATCGTATCGGAATTTTTTGCAGGATAAGCAACCGCACCTCCGTCATTACCGCTTGAACATACAACTATTGAATTGTGCTCTGCTGCGTATTTCATTGCAAATGCCAGCATCTTATTGTCCGTCTTACCTCCCCAAGAGCAGTTTATAAGCTGTACATGCCTGTCTGCAAGGTCAAGGATTGCCGTATATGCGTCATAGCTGCTGCCACGTCCGTTTTCCAGGAACTTTGCAATTCTTAAATCTGCTTTCCGGGACGCATTGCCGAGACAATCAAGTATCACGCTTCCAACATATGTTGCATGCGAATCAAACCCGTCACATACATTATCGTCATTATTCACATAATCATATGATTCCGAAATATTTATTATTTTATAATTATATTAAATCACACTCCCGGACAAAAGCATTTTCATGGATGCAAAAAAAATACCGCATCCTAGCCGATATCTTAATATCTGTACCAGATGCGGTATTGCTTTAAAAATATTTAATTCTTTGTTCAACAATTATATATAACATCCTTTTGAAATAAGCTTTTGCTGCCTAATTGTCAAAATACTGTAATTAAGCACATCCAAATCAGATGCAAGATAAGTACACATAGGCTGACGCAGATCACTTCTGGCTGGAACCGTCAAGAATCTAAAGCTATTCTCATCAAATGCCACTCCATCAAAATAACCTGTTATAAATCTCTCATCGCTATTACCACTATGAAGCAGCTCGTCTATTATTACCGAACCTTTAAATTGCTTATTATTAAGCTGCTCTGCAATCTCTGTAATATAATCAAATGGAGAATCACAAGTCATCATTAATATCAGAATATTAAATTCTTCATTCTCAATATCTATAATATTAAAATCATTCATGTATGGATTCTCCTTTCAATCTATACCCCCTCACTCTCCCAATTTCAATCTCCTCCCCGTCATCCAGCACAATAACACCATTATACTCGTCAATCTTCTTTACATTGCCCTCAACCGTCCTGTACTCACCGCCCTCCTTGCGTGAATCAGGCACAAAATACGTGAGCTTAACGGATACACCGGATGCTTTTTGCGAAAGTCTTTCCTTAGTCAGGTTAAGCTCTCTGTTGATTATCTCCTTAATACTATCGTCAAGCTCAATCCAATGTGATGTCTGCCTTACTGCCTCCTCAAGACATTCATCATACCCGGTCAGGGCGGCAAACGGTGAGAACTGGGCTGCACGCATGTCACTGCTCATACGCGGATGTGTCATAGATACATGATGCGGAAGGTCTATTATGTCATCATAATTATCACTATAATTATCACTCATGCCCTGTGACCTCCAATCTGCGAATTACGCTGAATCGCCGTTGCTCCCTCCTCGTAATTCATGCCCTTAAGAATCGCATTCCTGCCATATCTTTTCTTAATGTCGAGAACCGCCTGCTGCATGCGGTCATCTTTTTCAATTATATCCTGCATCTTGTCTTCCTGCTTCTTACGCTCATCATAGCCGTCAAAGCCCGGCGTATCAAAAAGGCTTAGCTGTTCATATTTTTCTGTTGTATTGCTATGAGCTGATATTCCCGGTTCTGCCGCATTCGGTACCACATGGTTAGCTGTAATATTGATACGTCTTATAAGAAGTCCGGGATTGGTTATACGCTCATACAGCTTAGTTGCAGAATCAATCAGTATTCTTGAGGAGGATGTACACACAGGCAGATTACCGGTACCGTGCGCCGGCTTCGGAATCCTTCTTCCGTACCTGTCAGCAGTTACCTCACCATGATAATTGCGCGCGATATCAGCATTACTGAGATTATCTATGTCATATCCTATCGTCAGGACAAGCTGGTCTGTCACAAGCCCTTTGCCTGCAAGGTCAAGTGCAAGCTGATCCGCCATCTCCCTTACCACAAGCCTTGTTCCGCTATAGTCATACGGGCAGTGCAGCACCTGTCCCGAGCCTATGCTGTTAGACTCAGGTCTGTATGCCTTAATCTCAGCCATTGTACACGGTTCGTATCCCCATGCGTGGTCAATGAGAAGCTCTGCATTCACGCCAAACATCTTATAGAGCAGTTCTTCATTATAAAAATCTCCCGGCCTGCCTACGGAACATCTTGCGATATCTCCCATTGTGCAGATGCCTTTTTCTTCAAGCTTCTTCGCATATCCGCGCCCTACGCGCCAGAAATCCGTAATAGGCCTGTGATTCCAGAGCTTCTTTCTGTACGCCTCTTCATCCAGAAATGCAATCCTCACTCCATGCTCATCCGGTCTGGCATGCTTGGCTTCTATATCCATTGCAATCTTACACAGGTACAGATTCGTCCCTATCCCTGCCGTTGCCGTAATTCCCGTCTGTTCATACACATCCTGTATCATCTTGGAGGCAAGCTCCCGCGCAGTCATCCCATACGTTCCGAGATACGGTGATGCATCTATGAATACCTCGTCAATCGAATATACGTGAACATCCTCAGGTGCCACGTATTTCATATAAATATTGTAAATTCGTGTGCTGTATTCCATATAAAGTGCCATTCTCGGAGGTGCCGTTATATATCCGACAGCCACATCCGGGTCAGCCGCAATTACCGATGCATCACTTGAGCTCTCCGACAGCCTGTGTCCTCCTGCGGCAGTGCGTCTCATAGCGTTAACCTCACGCACCTTCTGTACAACCTCAAAAAGGCGCGCCCTTCCCGGAATCCCGTAAGCCTTAAGAGATGGTGACACAGCAAGACAGATTGTCTTCTCCGTTCTTGATGCATCTGCAACTACGAGATTCGTTGTAAGAGGGTCCAGCCCCCGCTCCCTGCATTCAACCGAAGCATAGAATGACTTCAGGTCTATTGCTATATAAATATGTTCTTTCATCCGTCCATGCTCCTCTTAACCATAATATTAACTACAATCACGCATTAAGCCGTACATTAAGAATAGCATATCCGGATTCATTTTTCCATATACAATCGAACAAGAGTTTGTTATTTAATTTATTTTTGTATTATCTTGGCTGTCTCCATTGTCCCTGGCATCTGTCTTCATCATATTCTTTGCGTGCGTTCCGTAAAGCTCATTATCAATGTCAGGGAATATAAATCTCATTTTTCGCCGCATTGCAAACTTTATATTGTAGTTTTAAAAACTATGTGTTATTATATCAAGAGACAAATATATCTGTATTAACTAATTAACACATTTATTTATGAAAGGTATTACTACGATGTTTAAGATTTTAACTGACAGTGCATGTGATCTTGATAAGGAATATGTTGCAAAGCATGATGTTGACGTTATTCCTTTATACATTACAACAGACGGACAGAATTACCTCAGGGATGGCGAGGAACTTTATTCAAGAGACCTTTACAGAAGAATGGTTGAGGATAATATATTTCCCAAGTCTTCTCTTCCTTCTGTACAGGATTACGTAGACCATATGATGCCTTATGTTGAGAAGGGCTTACCTGTTATATGTATTACAATCTCTACTTCACTCAGCGGTTCATATAATTCAGCCCAGACTGCACGTGACCTTGTTCTTGAGGAGCATCCCGATGCTGTTATTACAGTTATGAATTCAACAACCAACACTGTAACACAGGGACTTTTTGTCAACGAAGCCGTAAGAATGAAGGAAGCCGGACTTACATATGAGAAGACTGTTGAGAACCTCGAAAAGCTCAAGGAATCTACGAGAATTTTCTTTACAATCGGTTCTCTTGATTATCTGATTAAGAACGGCCGTATCGGTAAGCTTGCACTTCTTATATCAAGCAGGATTAAGATTAAGCCTACAATAATCATGAAGGACAACGAGATCGGCCTTGGCGGAGTAAGCCGTACACGTGCCAAGTCACTTACATCAGTTATCGAAGCTGCCAGGAAGTATTTTAACGAGCCTGGACACAATGTTAAGGATTATAACTTTATCATAGGCTGGGGATATGACCTTGAAGAAGCCGCACAGTTCAAAAAAGAGATTGGGGATGCACTTGGTGTTACTTTCTGCGAGGATATCGGTTCACAAATCGGAGCCGTAACAGTATGCCACACAGGGCCTTACGCTCTCGGACTCGGATGTATCCGCAAGTATGAGACAGTTTAACTGCCATCTGATATAATAAAACAGAAGCCGGAAGCATACCATTAATCACACAATGTTTAAATGGTATTTTCCGGCTTATATTTCTATTGATTATTCCTGATTATTCTAATCCTATTCCCAATCACAGCATCTTATTGCGTTTTAACCAGAATGCCACAACAATACAGATAACAATTATCATTACACATATTATCATAAATCCGTTAATATCATTGGCAAACGGCATTCCGGCAACATTCATTCCATACAGTCCCGATATTACCGTAGGGAAAGCCATTACAAGTGTAATTGATGTAAGGTACTTCATCACATTATTCAGACGGCTGTTAAGCACTGATGACAGCAGTTCCCTTGTTCCGTTAATAATATCCTTGTAGATGCTTGCCATCTCGATAGCCTGCTGCGTCTCGACTACTACATCCTCAAGAAGCTCAATATCGTCAGGATACTGCTGAAGCCTCTTATAATGTGAAAGTCTCTCAAGTACAACACGGTTGGCGCGAAGTGATGTTGCAAAATATACAAGTGTAGATTCAAGTTCGTGCAGTGCAATAAGATCAGAATCTTCTGTCTTATCACCAACATGCTCCTCAATCTCTATTCTCTTCTTATCCATGATTCTCAATTCCGCCTGATACAGCATGGCTGTCCTGAACAGTATCTGATATACAAAACGAAGCTTCTTCTTCGTACTGAAATCCCTTATCTTGCCATCTATAAATGCAGCTATTACGGCATTGTGTTCTTCCTTGGAAACAGTCATTATTATGTCCTGTGTAAGAATTATTGCAAGAGGCAGAGTAGTATACACCTCTCTGTCGTGCCTTATCTCTGTTATAGGGACATCGACAAGGATAAGCGTATATCCGTCTTTCAGCTCGATACGCGAACTCTCTTCCTCATCGAGTGATGCCCTGATGTCATCAATATCTATGTCAAGTTCATCCGCCATCTTCTGTGTCTCTGCTACTGTTGGTGCTGACAGGCTTACCCAGACGCCTTCGTGTATCTCATGCACCTCATGAAGTATCTGGTCATCGGTTCTATATATGTTAATCATTGTAATCTCCATTCCTGCCGCCTCTCAGGGCATCCCGGTTCTGTGTACCGGCACAGATACCGTGATTGAAAAGCGAATGTACTTGTACTAACGTCTTATTATATTTTAACACCCGTTGTGTTAATTTTCTATCATATATATGTAAATTTTGAAAATGTGTTAATTTTATCTGCCGAATACCGATATATATTATGATTCCGGTGAAGCATCCGGGCAGCAGCTCAGCATGGATGCGTAACAGTATTGCTATAACCGTATTGCCGCACCGGCAACGTATTTTATTATATGCAAACGGAGGTTTATATTTATTATGCAGATAAGTTCAACATTGGGTCTGTCATCTATCCTTGATTATATGGATAGTGATAATGACAATTCAATAGAATCTGTTCTTACAGCCAACAGCAATTACCGTACTGCAATCCTTAAGCAGAAGCTGTCGGGAATAAGCAGCAGTAGCAGTGATACTGCCAAGGCTATTCTTAACGCCGCTGACTCAGCGTCTTCGTCACTTGACAATCTTCTTAATAACACAAGTGAAGATGCCGTTGCAGATGTACAGAAGTTTGTTAGCAGCTACAACGCTATGGTCAAGAACATGAGCAGTCAGGGCGGCAAGATTAATGTTGCATACCTTGTAGAGCTCGGTAAGGCATTCGTAGATAACGAAAGTAAGTTAGCCGCAATCGGAATAACCCGTTCTGAAAACGGACAGCTTGTAGTTGATACGGACAAACTCAAGTCTTCAAGCCTTGATTCCATCAAAGCAGCTTTCTCAGGTGATGACAGCTATGCCTCAAGAATCAGCACAGATCTTGCAAGCATTACCAAGGTTACAACTGCTACTTCCGCAATGAGCGGCACAGCTTACAGCCAGAATTATTCAAGTGCTGCTACAATAAGTGATTCAACACAGTCACTCATGGATTCACTGTTTAATTCAAAGGCTTAGAATATACGCTTTGTCCATTGATATTTTTCCATATCAACATGCCCGTCAACAAATCCCACTCCTTCATCCTTAAGGAGCTCAATCTGGCGGCTTTGTCCTCCGAACGCAAATGCCCTGGACACATCACCGTCTTTTGTAACGACTCTGTGGCATGGAATTACACCCGGCTGAGGGTTGGAGTGAAGTGCATACCCCACAACCCTCGACCAGTGTCTGTTGCCGGCGAGCTCAGCTACCTGCCCGTATGTGGCAACATACCCACGTGGAATCTGTTTTACTACTTCATATATCTTTTCAAACGTATTCATATTAATATTCAATTCCTATTAAATGCTATTTGAGGAATCCGTTGATAATTGCTGCCTCAGCCTCCGACTCTGTAAGGCCGAGTGTACGCAGCTTAAGAATCTGCTCTCCCGCAATCTTGCCAATCGCTGCTTCATGTATAAGTGCGGCATCCTCATTAGCCGCCGTAAGTGCAGGCTGTGCAGTTACCTTACCATGGTCTGTTATTATGGCATCACATTCGGAATGTCCCGAGCACTTTGCATTACCAACGATATTAGAGTGATATTCCTGATATGACTCCCCTCTGGCAACAGAACGTGATACAAGATTAACGCTTGAGCCGTCACCATTAAGCACTACGTCAAAATTAGTTGTAAGTGTCTCATCTGAATCCGTAAGGAGATGCTCTCTTATTACAAGACTTGATGCTCCTTCGAGTGTAGCCTTTGTATTGCGCAGAGCCGTCTGTACACCGCCAAGCTGTGATGTCTCCATCTCAAGCAATGCCCCGTCTGCAAGCCATGCCTCCGTCACCGGGTCTATGCTTCTCTTAGCCTTTATAAAACCTGTTCCGACATGCTTCTCAAGATAGAGTACATGTGAATTCTTCTCAAGGAAAAACCTGTGTATTCCGTTATGCCTTGCCGGTTCCCCTGTCTCTGTATGGATTCCGCAGCCTGCAACTATTGTTACATCTGCTCCCTCAGCAATATAGAAATCGTTGTATACAAGATCATCCACGCCGGCCTTCGTTATGCATGCAGGAATATATACTTTCTCGCCGGCAGTTCCAGGAAGGACTCTTATGTTAAGCCCCGGCGCATCCTCTTTAGATTCAATCTTTATATGTTCTGTAGACGCGCGTCCCGCACTTGCGCAGTTCTCACGTATATTAAAGGCAGTCCTGCCATCATCTTTACCATCCCAATCTGATACTATATTAAGTAAATCTTTTGTCGCCTGTTCCATCTGTAATCCATACCTTTCAGTCAAATGTATTATTGCATCACTGCCCACTACCGCACACACTCAGTCGCATCGCAATTCTCACAGCCCGGCCTTCTTGTGAGCAGGTCTGCCATTATCTGCTCTGAGCTTCCCTGTCTTGCCACACGTCCGCCATCAACTACTATTATTTCATCCGCAATCGAAAGTATTCTCTCCTGATGTGAAATGATTACAAGCGTTCCGTTAAGTGATTTCTTCATATCTGTAAATACATCTATCAGACTCGAAAAGCTCCAAAGGTCGATTCCTGCCTCAGGTTCGTCAAACACAGTAACCTTAGTATGTCTGGCAAGCACTGTAGCTATCTCTATACGCTTCATCTCGCCGCCTGACAGGTTGGAATTAAGTTCTCTGTCCAGATAATCAGCAGCACACAGACCGACTTTCTGAAGAACTGTTCCAAGCTCCTTCTCGTCCGGCTTGTGGTCAAATGCCAATGTAAGAATATCCCTTACCGAAAGACCTTTGAATCTTACAGGCTGCTGGAATGCAAAGCTTATTCCAAGCTTAGCCCTCTCCGTCACATCCTTATCTGTGATATCTTCTCCGTCAAGTATAATCCTGCCATCATCAGGCTTCTCTATGCCCGCAATTATCTTAGCGGTTGTCGTCTTGCCGCTTCCGTTAGGTCCTGTTATGACAACAAGTTTGTTATCCGGTATCGTTATGTCTATTCCGTTAAGCACCTGAGGTCCTCCTTCAGGATGCCATTTTATATTCTGTAACTCAAGCATACAAATCCTCATTTCCGCGTATCTTACGCATATTATTATCAACTACATCTGATGTCTTACAACAGCGTATTCATCCCCCAGTACATAGTATGGGCAGTCATAATATGAATCCTGCAGAAAGCGTACCATCTCATCCTCATCCAGTTCCACTTCACATGTATAGCATTCGCTTTCTTCATCATATACGAAATTATTACAGCTGTCACAGCTTGATTGTCTTGCCATATTAATCTCCATTCTTAAAACGCATAGTCATAGTATATCATACTTTTCATATATTTATCATCTAATTCTCATTAAAAATATTAAAAGAGCATAAATAAAATACAATAAATATTGTAGCTTTAATTAAGAGATATTATAATAATGGCATAATAAAAGTAAACACTGAAAGGGGTGTTCCTTATGAAGATAATAATAAAGAATTTTAAGACTAACTCCCTGATATCAGGAATTGCCTTTACGCTTCTGGGGCTGCTTCTGGCAATATTCCCGACGGCAGCATCGCAGTTCGTCGGATACATTCTCGGCGCAGTACTTGTTGTGCTCGGAGTAATATCCCTTGTGAGATATTTTTCAACTCTCAGCATGTTTGTGTGGTATCAGGGTGATTTTCTTCTCGGATTATTTGAGACACTTTTTGGTCTGTTTATATTCCTGAATCCCGGAATAGTAATGGCATCAATACCTTTTTTCTTCGGACTTATACTTTTTGTCCATGGTCTTATAGCAATCGGGCCTGCAATCGAGCTTAAGCAGATATATCCCGGCAGCAGCCGCTGGATATTCTCTCTTGTCCTTGCACTTATAAGTGTACTGCTCGGCTTCATAATATTCAGTAATCCTTTCGGCACCGTTGACGTTACATTAAGAATAGTCGGTGCATGCCTTATTTACAGCGGCATAAGTGATTTTATCACATATATCAGAGGACGCAGGGCTGACAAGACAGTCAAACGTAATCCTGACGGATCAATAGACGGATATGTTGACGCAGATTTCAGGGATGTAAAATAAAAACATAACACATCAGGCAAAACAAAAAGCCGGTACAGATATTATCCTGTGATAAATCTCTGCACCGGCTTTTCTGCGCCATCAGCATGCCTGCTGGAATTCCTTAAGTATCTGTCTTGCCTTCGGATTAAGACTCTTAGGCACCTGTATCTGTACTGTGACGTACTGGTCTCCGTGAACTGATTTGTCTTTCATTGATACAATTCCCTTACCCCTAAGCCTTATCTTACTTCCTGACTGTGTTCCTTCGCGGATCTTACACTCAACGTCCCCATACAGTGTGTGAACTCTTGCTTCTCCTCCGAGAGCCGCCGTTGTAAACGGAACATCTACCGTTGTATAGACATCCATTCCTTTCCTTTCATAGCCCGGCTTGTTGAGTACAGTGACGTTAAGATAAAGGTCTCCTGCAGCTCCACCGCCGAATCCGGGATTGCCTTTGCCCTTAAGCCTTATACTCTTGCCGGTATCAATTCCTGCAGGTATATGAACCTTAAGTGTCTGCGGACTTCCGCTGCCACCCTGAAGGGTTATCGTCTTGTCACATCCAAAAGCCGCCTCATCAAAGCTTACCGTTATATCAGCGTGCGCATCTTCGCCATTCATTGAATAACCACCCGAAGAGAATCCCCTTCCCGCATATTCCGAATGTCCCTGTCCATTGAATCCGCCTCCGAACATTCCTCCGAATATATCACCGAATATATCATCCATATCACCGGCATTACCGTTAAAGTGGTACTCCCTGTGCATTCCGCCATTGCCATATCCGAAAGGATTACCGCCCATGCCTGACTTTCTGCGCTCGTAATCTTCTTCTGAGAATCCATTTTCAAAAGCGACATGACCATATTTGTCATACAGCTTTCTCTTCTTCTCATCTCCAAGAACATCATAAGCTTCGGTTACTTCCTTGAATTTTTCCTCTGCCTGCGCATTACCCGCATTCGTATCAGGATGATACTTCTTTGCAAGTTTTCTATATGCTCTCTTAATAGCCGCTTCATCTGCGCTGCGGTCTACTCCGAGTACTTCGTAGTAATCACGCTTCATAGCCATGTTCACCTCCAAACCATGTTATCATTGTTCTATATGTTTTATAACACTAATATCATGTTGCGTCAAGCATTTTTGCAAATTATTTTAAAACACAATCAAGTATGCGGCACTTTCACCCGCTAGGACGCACAAAAAAGGCAGATGCTTTTTCATTGCATCTGCCCGGCAAGCCTGCATATTTCTTTCCATCTCTTTGTGCCATAAAACGCCATCATGCATATCATTCCGAATGCAAAACTTACTGCAACACATGCATTAACATATCTTCCATCTATAAAATACGATATAAAATATCCGCATGGTATTCTTACAGCCCACAAAACAAGTATATTAATTATAGTCGGATATCTGACTTCTCCCAGTCCGTTGGCATAACAGATTATTCCGTTGAATATTGCATACATCCACGAAAAAGGCAGTATACAGTGTATATACAGTATGCCGACATCCATTACCGCGCGGTCACTTGTAAATATCCTTACTATATACGGACTTAATAAAAATGTTACGATAAGCCCGGACACACATGTTATTGCACCTGACACGAACGGTATGAGTTTTCCTCCCCTACGGAGTCTCGCGTATTCATCCGCTCCCAGATTCTGCCCTGCAAATGTTGTTCCGGCACTTGACATTGACGTAATGGCAACATTGGCAATTCCGTTAACCTTATTACCGACAACACAGCCTGCCATGAATACTGACCCCTGTGCATTTATCAGTCCCTGCATAAGGATATGCCCGATTGAATATATAGAATTGTTAAGTCCAAGCGGAAGACCGACAGACACTATATCCTTCATGACTGACTTGTCTATGCGCCCGGGTCTCAGCCTGAATTCCAGTTCAGGATACTTCTTTTTTATATACCATACACTGAAGAACCATGAACAGAACATGGCAATAGATGTAGCCGCAGCGGCTCCGCCAACATCAAGATGCAGCCCGGCAACAAATATCATATCAAGCACAATATTAACAACACATGATATTACAAGAAATATAAGGGATGAACTGCTGTCACCAAGCCCGCGCAGTATTCCTGCATTTATGTTATATCCGATATTGCCCAGTGTGCCAAGGAACATTATATCTATATATGTAACTGCCAGACTCCATGTATCTTCCGGCACACCCATAAAACGCAGAATAAGCGGACCGATAAAAAACCCCAGAACAGTCAGCGGTATCGCACACATATATACAAATGCAGATGCCGTATTCACTGTTTTCTTAAGGTTCTCCTGATCTTTTGCGCCTGCATACTGCGAGATGAGTATCGATATTCCTGTTCCAAGTCCCAGAAATATACACAGAATCATCTCAACAGGCTGCGCACTTGTTCCAACAGCCGCCAGTGAAGCTGCGCCGCAGAAGTTGCCTATAATAATCGAATCTACGGTATTATAAAGCATCTGCAGCACATTTCCCACACATATCGGTAGCGCAAATAGAAAAACAAGTTTTAAAATCGGTCCCTTGGTCATATCTATTTTTTTTGAACGCATTTGAAACCTCTTTTATATGTTTTATCCAGATGTATATTAATTCCTGTTACTCTCTATCCAGCCCTTAATTACTTCCTTAGGCTGGAAACCTACCGTCTGTGCTACCGGACGTCCGTCCCTGAATATAAAAAGTGCAGGGATGCTCGTAACTCCATACTTTGATGACAGCTCCATATTGGCTTCTGCGTCTGCATTGAAAAATGCCACGCCATCCATCTCATCCGAAAGCTCCTCAAGTACAGGTGCCAGCATATTACATGGTCCACACCATGTTGCCGAAAAATCAACAAGTGCGCATCCACTTGCCTTAACTTCGCTCAAATCATTATTTTTGATCTTCTTAACCATACTAATCTCCATTCCGCAGGCACAAAGTGCCGGAGTAATCGCAGGCCAAATGTCAGATTTGGCTCTGCGACAGATGCTATTTGTGGCGCCTGCGGCACAAATAGCTGTGTGAAAAATCAGATATCAGTCTGATTTTTCACACTATCTCCATTCTTATAATAATGTCTTAAGATAGTCCACTGCAGACAATGCAGCCACGTTCCCCTGTCCTGCTGCCTTTATATACTGATATGGCGTGCCTGTTATATCTCCGCACGCAAAGCACCCCTTAATATCCGTACACATTGACATGTCTGCCGCAACGTGTCCGTTCACCATATTAAGTCCCGGAACAAGCCTGTCCGCAGCTATATTATCCCTGAGCACAAATATGCCATCAGCCTGATAGCTTCTGCCGGAGCATACAAGTGTGTCTGCTTTCAGTTCTCCTGTAATCTTTTGAGGAATATCATATATGACCTCTATATTATGATATTTCTCTGGCGCGGCAGCGCCTTGTACGTCATACCCACCTATTCCACAATTCTTATATTCCGCTCCGGTCACAGGGAAATAATACACCTTTTCTGATATCTCTGCAAGAAATTCAGCTTCTTCCTCTGCTTTTTGTGAATATCCTATAACAGCCACTGTCTTTCCCTTATAAAATAAAGCATCACATGTAGCACAATAGCTTACGCCTCTCCCCAAATAGTCATTCTCCCCAGGCAGAGAAGCTCCTGATATAACCCCGGTTGCCAGTATGACCGCTGATGCCTCTAGCATGCCGCCTGACGTCTGTAATGAAAAATAGTTTCCCATTGAATATACCATATTCACTTTTGTATCTGTGATCTCTATTCCAAGTGACGCAAGCTGCTTATTATACGCATCAGCAAGAGCGTCACCGCTTATATCCGGCAGACCCGGATAATTCCTGATTGTCCGGGCTTTCCTGATCTTACGGCTCATCAACTTCGGCCCTATCAGAATAATATTCTTATTACGGACTTTTGCCGTAATTGCGGCTGACACTCCTGCCGGTCCTGTTCCTATTACTGCTATATCGTACCTCATAGCGCTCCTCATATATCCGGAAACCTTATATCCGGGAATCAGAATATTGTTATATGATGCCGGATCTGACATTTTAATCCCCCGCATCACTATATTACTTTTATAATAAAATAACACACTTGTCAAGATTCGGCATATTACAGCACATCACTGCTATACAGCATGATATATATCTTAATATCCGTACTTGAAAAGTGTGTCACGCATTATATGATTTTATGCATATCAATATGATTTTAATATTCTTCCGTAACAGCCAGCTTACTTTTTATAAGTTCTTCCCGCTGCTCCTTTTTCTCAGGTTCAACTCTTAATGAGTATATGAAAAATACCATACCTGCAATCCACCATACAGCTGTTACTGAAAATGTAACCGTCATTGCAGTTTCCATTGATATGCCTATTCTTCCTGCTCCAAGTACAAGACACGCTGCAAACGGAATGCATCTTCCTATATCCCCCATGCAAATCCATGTGATGACACACTGTCCATTCTTTCATCAACAGTGATATCAGTAAGCATTCTGTCAAATTCAATCTCTATCTCTGCATGGCTTACTCCGCCCGCCTGTATCTTTTCATCTATGTATCCGTGGCACATTACATCAAGTGAGAAGTGGCATAATAATCTCCATTCCGCAGGCACAAAGTGCCGGAGGAATCGCGAGCCAAATGTCAGATTTGGCTCTGCGATAAATGCTATTTGTGGTGCCTGCGGCACAAATAGCTGTGTGTCTGTCTCTTAATATATCTGTCCGCTGTATATTTATAAAACCTTACTTCCGTTAGCTGTAAGCTTAAAACGTGCTCCAAGTATCTCCGCAGCTTTGCGGCACATCATCATCCTCCCTAAAAATATGTCAAAATATTCGTACATTGTGCATATGTTCTCGTCTATCTTAAGGTTAAGCGATATAACTGACTTTTCGGTATTAAGCTTAAGTTTTGCCTCCGTAACGGCATAATTGACCCTGTCATGTATATCAAAGCTTGCAAGGTCTGTATTGCGCACGCGGTTGCGGCGCACATCTGTCTTGTCCGCTATGATAAGCGCTGCTGATATTGCATCATAAGCACCGCCTGTCGACTCATCATGATTTCCAATCACTGACATTACCTCGACACGGTCATCAAGATTCATTCCTGCTTTTTCAAGTATCTGCCCGGCAAGTATCGCTCCATACTCCGCATGATGGCTTCTGTTGACTGCATTACCTATGTCATGCATAAATCCGGCAATCTTGGCAAGCTCGATATCATGTTCCGGGTATCCGAACTGCTTAAGAATCATCGCGGCATGTTTTGCAACTATAGCCGTATGTACCTCTGAATGGTCAGTATACCCAAGCATTCCAAGCTTTTCATTACCTTTGCGTATATATGCAAGGACTTCTTCATTTTTTATAATCTCACTGTATTTCAAATATATTCCCTCCAGCCTTCTTACGGCTTTATTACAGCCTTTTTACCGCATATGGTGCCTGAATAAAGACATTAGTATCAATCACATACGGTTTTTTCATACAGCTGTTTTCTTTCAATGAACTGCTCTTATTGTACATTACAAACGTAACTGCCGCTATCACATAAATATATTAATTGTGTAAAATCTATGAAAATTCCACTACCGGAATTCCACTGCACCGGCTGCACTTTATCCTTTCAAAATACCACTTTCCATGTTATAATATAAAAAAGTCTATATATTAGAATCTGCAGATTTATATTATCGGTGTTTTATTTTTATGGAGGTTAGTGTGAAAAATACATTTTTCACACGCAGGATTTGTGCTTACGCACAAACTTAAGATGCGCTTGAAAGCAGCGCAAGAGTGGAGGTTTTTATGAATAAAGGTTTCAGACATTGGATTTTTATACTTGCAGGCACCGCAGTCATCTCGTCATTTGCGGGCTGCACCACCGGCAGCAACGGCAATAATACCGCAGCAGGAAGCACACAGGCATCGCAGCATGCAATCGGCAGTTCGCTTGAACTTCTTAATACTGTATGGAACAGTTACAATGAGGATGAACGATTCTATGCTGCAGGAGGCGATGTATCACATAATAATGCCACTGAAGATGCACCCGGCGTATATTCAGTCAGTGACATTGATGGGCTTGACCGTGCTCTCGGTTTTCCTGCGGACTGTGCTGACAAGATTGATAATGCTGCATCCCTGTCACATATGATGCTTGCCAACGCATTTACCTGCGGTGTATTCCACCTCAAGAATCCTGCTGATTCATCAACCGTAACAGATGCTGTCAAGGCCAACATTGTACAGCGTCACTGGCTCGACGGATTTCCGGACAAGTACGTGATAGCCGTGACAGAGGATTATATAGTTGTGTTATGGGGTTATGATGAATTTGTAAATACTTTCAGGGATAAGCTTGTATCAGCCTATCCAGTAACAGAGATTCTTACAGATGCACTCATTGAATAGACTCACTCCGGTAATTATCAAAAAATACAGATATACTGCATTACACAGTGTATCTGTATTTTTTATCCCCATATAAAAGTTACAATCAGGTGATTGCAAAACACCTAAAGTTACAATAAGAAGGTTAATACATGCATCCAGTCTGTTTAGAATCCCTTACATGTACCCTTAAGTGTGGCACCTGTTATATTATTCTTTCCGTTAATTGATGTACTGTCCTGAATAACAGCCTTGCCAAAAGTCACTTCATACCCAAGTGCTGATGGCTTGCCCTTAAGAGGCCAGTTATAGTTTTTACCCTTGTTTGAATCTGCCGTGCAGTTCTTCATTGTTACTACACCGCTCTGGTTGTTGCGGTCAAATCCATTAGCATAATTGCCCTTTGCAGAACAATTGATAAGCTGATGATTAAGCGGGTCAAGATGTGCTGCAACACCCTTGGTCTTGTTATCAACGCCACCCATCTTGAAGCCATTGCCATCACCCTTGATGCCATTGCACTCACCATTGTAATTAGCTTCGCAATTGACAAGCGTTACTGCACCATGGGCTGCATAACAGTCCCATCCGTCATCGCTGTTATACTCTGCCTTACAACTTTCAAAATAGTTGCCTTCACCGCTATGGAGCTTGACTGCAAATCCGTCAGCATTCTCTCCTGCTGCATCAGCGTTATGATGTGAATAGCAGTTGTAGAATTTGTTATCAGCTCCTCCGTTAGAAATCTGGAAACCTGCGTCATGGTTATAACAGCAGGTTACATATCTGAAAGTATTGTTAGAACCCTCAATATATATTCCATTATCTGATGCATTCTTTACTGTGATATTCTGTATCGTGCTGCCCTTGCCATTAACAGTAAGACCTCTGCCTGAGCTGCCTGATGTCTGTGAAAAATCAATTGTCGCATTGTTCTTACCTGTGATATTAACTCCTGATGGTAATGAAACTGCGCCTGACTTAACTGTTCCATCAATTACGATTGTTGTTCCTGAAGATGCTTTCTTGATTGCATCTGCCAGTGATGTACCACCATTCTTTACAACAATCTCTTTGTCTGATGAAGTACTGCCTGATGAGCTGCTGCCTGATGAACTGCTGCCGTTACTGTCTACCTGTATCTTATAAATATTGATTCCACTTCCTGATGAATACAGATATACATATCCCGAAGCGCCTGAATAGCTGTATGAGCCCTGTGCTGCAGATGATGGTGCAGTTATTGTTCCAAGCTGCCTGCCCTTGGAATCTGCAACTACAAGCTTTCTTGACGAGCTTCCTGAACTTCTTAATACAACTTTAATAGTATCACTTCCTGATACCGGTACTTTAACAGCTCTGTAAGATACAGCACCTGAACCCCCAAGTGCAAGTGCGTATGTATACGCTGTTCCATTAACTGTTGCATCTTCCTTCTTAACGCTCATAGTCTTAGAGCTTGTTGCTATAAGACCAAGTCCGTCAACTGTTTTGCTTGATGAGATAGTTCCGAGATTATTGAATCCCGAATTCTTAAAGTTCCATGACTTGGATGTTGAAGCCTTTGCAACACTCACATCTGATGCCATGATTAAACCGGCAAGCATGCATATCATCGCAATGTATGATGCAGCTTTTCTTAATTTACGATACAAAATGAATACCTCCTTGTCATATAGCATGTAAAAACCTTCCAAATTGAAAAATATCATATAAAAAGCTTTTTAGCTACAGCAATATTGTATAACATTTTGTACATTGTTTAGTTACTTTTACTAATATCAATATCAAATCTTAAAATAATCTATGCTGTCTGCCAGCTGACCTGCTATCTCTCTCAGCTTTTCAGCGCTATCTGATACCTGTCTGAATGTATCTGCCACTTCCTCGGTCTCCTGATGCGTCTTTTTGGTACCTTCGACATTATTCTGTGCAATCTCTGAAAGCTCATCAACTGCTGACACCACCTTATTACGTGATGCTTCAAGCTTATGAGTGCTGGTCTTTATAAGCTCAATACTCTTCATGGAGCTTTCAATCTCTGCAAGTACACCGGCAACAACAGCCTGTGTCTCTTCCATGCTTGCACTCTGGCTTACCATTATATCCTGCATCTGCTTCATAAGCTCAACTGCCTTTGTTGAATCCTCCATAAGAATTCTTGCCGTATCATCTATCTCCTGGCTTGATGTATTAGACTGTTCCGCAAGCTTCTTTATCTGTCCTGCAACGACTGCGAATCCACGACCACTCTCTCCTGCTCTTGCTGCCTCTATTGAAGCATTAAGGCTGAGAAGATTCGTCTCTTCTGCAATTGATGATATAAATGAGGTTGCGTCCTGTATCTTCTGGACTGAATTATTCGTTCTTATGGTCTGTTCTTTGACATCGTTTATAATACGTTCTACGTCAGTGTTAATTATTCTCAGCTTTTCAAGCGTCTCTGATGCTTTCTCACTTGACTGCTGCATTGACGCTGCGTTGTTGTCAAGCATATCGACCTCACCTGATGTCTCAGTTATATTCTCGCCCATAATCTTCATATGCTCTGAAGTGCTCTGTGAATTTCTGGCCTGTTCACTTGAATTGTCAACAATCATCGTCACCGCTGATCTTACCTGTTCCATTGTTCCATTGGTCTTATCTGCTACAGACTTGAGGTCAGTTCCCGCATTAAGAAGTGCATTTGCATTCGCTGATATATCCATGATAACTGTCTTCATTGCATCCCGAAGCTTTATTGTAACCTTAGAAAGATCTCCGATCTCATCTGTTCTGTTAAGCAGCTTATCATCAACCCATACATCCAGATTGCCTCCTGCAACCTTTTCAACAACTCCTATGCTCATTCTGATACTTCTGCTCATTGCAGATGACATCTTAATGCCTGCACCGGCACATATAATCATAACAACACATACAGCTGCACCTATCGTAAGCATTATATGGCTTATTACCGCATTCTTATGTTCCTTATCCGTTCCGACAAATACCATTCCTACGATATCAGTACTGCTTCCATTCTGGTATACAGGCGTAAAATATCCATAGTTAAGTGTCCCGTTAAGAGATACATTTTTGCTGAAATAACTCCCGCCTTTATTAAGGACATTTTCAATAATAACTTCTCCGGCAGGAGAACCAAGCAGTCTGTCACCATTCCCATCCTTTGCCGAGGTCATTATCCTCTGGCTTCCGTAAAAGAATGTTACATCCATTCCCGTATTCTCTTTGATTCCATCTACAAGACTCTCCGACTTGGAGATATTATAACTTCCCTTCCATATGTCTCCATTACTTGCCTGTATATAATCGCCTGCATTCTGGTCATATGCAGCAAGCGTTGCCGCTGCAGTTCCTTTAAGTGCATCCTGTATCTCATCTGTCATTGCGCTTTTTACCATTGTCAGTGTAAATGAAACCGATATAAGTCCCAGAATTAAGACCGGACCAATTGTCATAGCAAGTATTTTCTTTTTTATACTCATTTTCCTCTCCATTCTGCGGCACCCCTGCCAATCAAAACATGCCGCACATTACCCCCGTCAAATCATTCAACAACGCTTACTGTCTTAAAATACCAGTTAATTCCGCCTGTTATCGTTGAATCATCAAGTGTCTTACCTGCTGTTCCCACAGATGCTCCGGTATTAGTCTCAATAACACCGTCAAATACTCCGTTCTTACCGGCAAGAATCTGCTGCTTTGCCTCATTCACCTTCTCCTGTGTGCCCGGTGCCGCAAAGCTCGCAACCGATGTAATACTTACAAGATTCTCGTTCATTCCTCCATAATAATTGCTGCCATCCCACGTTCCATCAATTATGCTCTGTACAGCAGATGTATAATACGCACTCCAGTTCCATGTTACACTGCAGAGGCACGCATCCGGGGCCTCTTTGCTCATATCTGAATTATATCCTATGCTGTATACCCCCTTTTCCTGTGCAAGTGTCTGTGGATATACAGTGTCGCAATGCTGTGCAATAACATCACAGTTCATGTCAAGCAGTGTTCTTGCAGCTGCTTCCTCTCCCTGTGGATCAAACCAGCTGTTAGTTACCTTTACATACACCTTCGCATCAGGATTAACCGAATATATTCCAAGCGCAAATGCATCTATTCCACCTGTTACCTCTGCACTGTCTGAACCCATTGCAGCAACATATCCAATTCTGTTCGTCCTTGTATTCATTCCGGCAACTATTCCGCTGAGATATCTTGCCTGATATATTCTTCCAAAATAGTTATTAAAGTTCCTGCCATTACTCATATGTCCGGTTCCATGCGAGAAATATACATCCGGATACTCTTCTGCCATCTCAGCCGTTGTCTGCATATATCCCCAGCTTGTTGTGAATATTATATTGCAGCCGGCATCAATACATTCTTTTATTGCCTTGCGGGTAGCATCCGAATCTGTATCACTTACGTTATTCTTTCTTATAATCTGTGAATCCGAAAGTCCGAGATTCTGCTGCATTCCCTGTATTCCGATATCATGTGTATATGTATATCCGCTGCCTTCTGCCGGATCAGACAGATGAACTACTCCGACCTTAATCTTATCTCTTGCTATGCCGGATGTCCCTGTCTTTGACTGGCTTGCGCCCTTTGAGCCTGAACTGCTTCCCTTCAGCTCATATCCCTCATTAACAGCATAATCATCAATTGCTGCCGTACCTGTACAGCCTGCCATAAGCACACCGCACATAAGCAGTGCAAGCAGGCCTGATAACCTCTTATGTTTCATACTTACCTCCAATCCCCTGATGCATCAGCACCAGCTCTTATGTGTGCCAATAATGCATAACATCAATATTCAATTGTGAATTTATAATGATTTTATCACAATATTTAAACAAATTCCAATATTTGTAAGAAAAAAAACAACCATAATTACTATTGAGTGAATTATGGATGTTCTTCTGCATTATACGATTATTATACTTTTCAGCACTTTACATTGCTCTTTTCCTTAGAGTTCACTCAAGGTCAATACATTTTTACATATTCACAAAATTTAAGCTGTGCTATCGCATGGCTGAGACTCGGCTGCATTCACAATGGGCAAGGGAATAGACATTACCAGTGGGATACCGCTATGTCATACATCCTTACTTCTGAAGCTGCACCGTCGCTGCTGTCCGAATCATCCTGAATATAATTCCCCGCCTTGAAGTAATTAAGATACTCTGACCATGCAGCATAATTCTCATACTGAGACTTAAAATCATGTTCAAAGCTTTTCTTTTCACCATTGCTTTCTATTGTAACCATAGCCCTGCCATCTGTTATATCGATAGCTGTCGTAAATTTTTGTCCAATCTTTACATTATCAAAATAGTATCTGTCAGCAGCCCTGCCCGCCGGAGATATTGTAAAACTTACGGCGATCCGCTCTGCATTGCCTTCATAGATAACTTTTACCGGAACCGGTCCGTTCCCGCCGTCTGTCCGGATTGCATGCACCTGACACACCATAACTTTGCCATTTGCGGGAATCTTAGTTACAGACTCCGTTGTCACAAGTGTATGCTTCCCATCCCAGCCCCAGTTATCTCTGGTACTGCTGCCGCTTATCTCCCTGAGTTCAGAACGGGTGTACTTTGTGTTAGCCGTTTTTGCTCCGAATACCGGTGTATAGAAAACAATAGCCCCATCAGCGGGAGCGTAATAAAAATATTCATCACTGTAATCATCAAATGCTATACTGCAGCCCTTGCCAGCTTCCTTCACTGCCGTTGTGCTCCCATCGCGATATACAGGGAGCTGCACCTTAAAGTTCTGATTGAGAGTGTCTATAAGAGGTGATCTGCCTATGGTGTCTGTTGTACCAGCATCATACATATTATCTTCATCACCTATGGTGCCATCATCATTTACAAACTGCCATATTATATCCGCAGTCTGTGATATCTGTTCTGCGTTGGTTATTGATGGCGTACCATCGCCCTTCTGCTCGCCATACACTCCGTAATATGAATGGCATCCGCCATCAATAACGTATTCACTACAGTTACCCGGAAGATTCGACTTGTACTTATCGTATTTGTCGCGATTGAGCACTTTGTCTTCACTACCATAAACTGAAAGGACTCTCAGACGGCTCGATGAGATATCATCTGTAGAGTATGCACCCAGCAGCACAAGTCCCGCAAACTGATCTGTATGTTTTGCGATATAAGATGCCGCCATTGCTCCCCCAAGAGAATGTCCGCCTATATACCAGTCTTTGATCTGCGGATACTTTGCCTGTATCCCATCTGCCGCATTCACATTCAAAACAGCCAGGTTGAACGGCATCTTAACAAGTACACAGAATACACCTTTGGCTGCACATGCCTTCATAAGCGGTTCGTATGCCGTATATTCGACCTTACCGCCGGGATAGAATATAAGCCCTGTCTGTGCATCCTCTTTGCCGCACACAATTGTCCCATCGCCAGGAGTCTTCGTCTCAATCTTTGTAACTACAGGTGATACAGCCATTTCTGCTGCAACTTCATCGGTATGATAATACGAAGCCGTATACAGACCAAATGACGCAGTGGCAGCTACAATAGCTGTCACTGCAGTTATGACAGCATTTTTAATCTTCAGATTTTTCATTATAATATCCCTTTCCGCACTTTTTTATAAATTCACCGACAGCATCCGCATATGCATTATAGGCAGTCAATGCATTAACCGCATGATCCGCACCGCTGATAACAAGCTGCTTTTTGTAAGCCGTACACGCATTATACAACCTGTCACACATAGAAGAAGGTACTACTGAATCGTTACTTCCATGAATGAAAAGCACCGGTATTCTTATACCACTCACCGCCGCCTCAGCAGACGCCACAGCCGTGCTGCTTATATTCATATGTCCGAATACCAGTGCACCAAGCCATGCGAGCGCATATGATATATGCACCGGGTAATGCAATTTTTGGCACATGCTTTTTATAATGTCACGCACAGAAGTAAATGCACAGTCAGCTATAACTGCAATAACACTCTTTGGAATAGCTGTACCTTCTTTGTACCCTGCTGCCATAAGTACGGCAGACGCCCCCATCGATACACCTGCTATAATTATGCCGGCATTTTCCGTGTACATATTATCCACCAGCTTTATCCAGCTTATACAGTCATGCATTTCCTTAATTCCAAATGTAATTGTGTGACCATCACTTTTCCCATGTGCGCGCTCATCGACGAGAAGAATTCTGTATCCGTGTTCCCTGCAGAATCTGAACATTCCATATCCGTCACGCATATATGTTCCATGATATCCATGGAAAAATATCACAACAGGCGCATCCGCATCTCCTTCATACAACCTGCCGCAGAGCCTGAGTCCGTCATAAGACATCACCGAGAGTTCTTTTGAAGAATCATTTTTCATATTCTTCATACATCCGGCAAGGTCAGACTCCATTCCATGATATAATGCGCTGTCAGGGATATAATCAGGCTCATCACGCTCAGACTCCGGATACACAAATACGCCGCGATATATATAATATGCCGTAATAATCAGAGCAGCAAAAAACATAACAGCCAGCCCGATTCCGGCAATACATACATAACCTGTCATTATCAGTCCCTGCCCTCCCTGCTGCTCCTTTTATTATCATACATATTCTTATCTGCCGCCTTAATTACAAGTTCAATATCAGATCCAAAGCCCTCTTCACATCCGACCGCGCTCGATACATAAATGCCTCCTGCGGCCCTGCACTGCTCAAGGCTTGTCTTTACTTTTTGTATAACCTCCTCTGCTTCACCAGGCTTGGGATTCTCAATTATCATTACAAATTCGTCTCCGCCAACCCTGTACGTGCATTTTCTGCTGTCTGACTGTTCGTACAGCCGCAGTGCCATCGTCTCAATAAGTGCATCACCCATGGCATGTCCGAACGAATCATTAGTCTTCTTAAGATTGTTAATATCCCAGAATATTACTGCGACACGCTTTACTGACGGATAATAGCCTTTTACCATCTCTTCATACTTATTCTTATTGAACAGCTTGGTTCTTAAGTCAGTATCCTTATGGTATGTAAGGTCTGCTATCCTTATTGCATCCTCATGGCTTGTGATAACCGAATATCTTAACATGATTGTGAATATAAGCAGTATAAATGAACGTGGAAGTGCCTCATACACAAGCAGTATAAAGTTTATGTTCTCATTAAAAGGTATAATTATATGCCCCTCATTCATAATTCCAAGATACCAGCTTAATGTATGGTTGCTCTGAAATAGAAGATTAAGGTCACATAATCCGTAATAGTACCCTGTTAATGAACTTATCACAACACCTGTAATATCCATTATAATAGCTGCCCACAGTACATTTCTCTCTCTGTACTGTACTGCAAGCAGAAGCGGAAATACATATACCAGTACTGCATGGAATGTAAGAAATGATGCTATTATCGCTGATATAATGCATATTGACGCTATAAGAAAATACTTTATCCACGGCTTTGATATATCCGATCTGAAATATATGTATACAATCGGTATAAGCAGAATTGCAGACATTATATATGCCTTAGAAAATACTTCTGCATTAACATCAAAAAAACGTACAAGCGTCAACAGCCACATTAATGTTATTGCAATCATCATCCACATAAATCCTGTCAGTGTACGCATGTTTGATTTTATCTCCTGATTCCGAAGTTCGGAATTACACTGTTCCTGATAATTTTCCATTATTTATCCTCCATCAGATACCTGTCGCATCCAAATTAATAATCCCTTGTATTCTACACATTATGCAACTTTTGCATAATTAATACAACCTTTGATTATTGAAAAATATATATTCGTATGATAAAATTATTGTGGTAAAGGGGAAAGGTATTCTGTATGTTGCAGGCACTTTCCTTTTTTCTTTATAATGAATTCAACAGAAATGGGGATAACCATGAAAAAAAGTATATGTATTATGTTATGTCTGACTGTGATTATCGCTTCACTTGCCGGCTGTGACAGCCGACCAAAAAACATACGGTTCGGTTCTGCTGATATAGGTGGAATGTACTATTCATTTGCAAGCTCTTTCACAGGTATCGCAGCCAAAGATAAGCCCGACATGACATTTGAAGTTAAGAATACAGCAGGCTCCGCAGCTAATATCCGGCTTCTCTCAGGAAAGTACATTGAGCTTGGAATTGCTCAGGCAGATCTTATTCAGGACGCCTATAACGGATCCGGTTCATTCGACGGAACAAGGTACAAAGGCTATGGTGCCGTTGCAGCTCTGTATACGGAGGCATGCCAGATTATCGTCGGCAGAGACAGCGATATATATTCCGTTGATGACCTCATAGGCAAGAATGTAAGCATCGGCGCAACCGAATCGGGAACTGAGCTTAATGCAAAACAGATTCTTGAATCCAACGGTCTTTCATTCGGTCTTGTTAATACTGTTAATCTTGACTATACTGACGAGGCTAAGCAGCTTGCCGAAGGGAAAATCGATGCATTCTTCTGTACTGCCGGTCTTGCAACAACTATGATAGGTGAGCTGACCAAGGAATATGATATCAGGATAATCAGTCTTGATGACAAGTGTGTGGCAAAGCTGATATCTGCATATCCGTGTTACACCAAAGTCACTATTCCTGCCGGAACATACCAGGGGCAGACAGAAGATATCAATACCGTCGGTGTCCAGTCTGTACTGCTTGCTTCTGACAGCCTGTCCAATGAGACAGTCAGGGAACTTACTTCTATGCTGTTTGATAATATTCATGAGCTGCAGTATGCGACACCTCTTGATCTTCACATCAGCCTGAATTCGGCAACAGATGGCATTGCGATACCGTTTCATCCCGGTGCCGCCGAATATTATGCACAGCAGGGAATAACTGTTGCAACAGAATGATAAAGCATTTATACAGAATTAAAATAGTAATTAGGAAGTAAGGTTTATAAAATATGGAAATACGTTTAGATATGTACCAGACGCTCGCACTCGCTGTATTGGTTCTCATGCTTGGAAGCTTTTTAAGACGCAGGATACATTTTCTCGAAAAATTCTGTATTCCGGCACCCGTTGTAGGCGGTCTTCTGTTTGCAATATTCACATGCATATGCTACAGCACGGGAATAGCTGAATTTTCTTTTGATGATGTACTCAAGGAAGTCTGTATGGTATTCTTCTTTACATCTGTAGGCTTTCAGGCAAATCTTAAGGTGCTTAAGAAGGGTGGTAAGTCGCTCGCAATATTCCTTGCCCTTGTTATGGCATTAATTATCTCGCAGAATCTGCTGGCAATAGGACTGTCCAGGCTTCTCGGGCTTAACCCTCTTATAGGAATGTGCACAGGTTCGATTCCCATGGTCGGCGGTCACGGAACTGCCGGAGCCTTCGGTCCTGTCCTTGAAGATTTCAATGTACAGGGTGCGGCTACAATATGTACAGCCGCAGCGACCTTCGGACTTATATCCGGAAGCCTTGTAGGCGGTCCTCTCGGCAAACGCCTTATTGAGAAGAAGAATCTTCTTGAGACTGCAATTTCTGAGGATGACAGTCTTCTGGTCGAGGATGAGAAAAAGCACGCAAGACATCCGAATATGTTTGCTTCAGCAGTATTCCAGCTTATCCTCGCCATCGGACTTGGAACAATATTCTCATGGATGCTTACCAAGACAGGACTTACATTTCCGATATATATAGGTGCGATGCTTGCGGCTGCACTTATACGCAATATTGCAGAATATACCGGCAAGGTATCTATTCACATGGGTGAGATTAATGACATAGGTGGTATATCTCTCTCACTTTTCCTTGGAATGGCTATGATTACGCTTAAGCTGTGGCAGCTGGCTTCACTTGCCCTGCCCCTTGTGATTCTCCTTGGTGCCCAGGTAATTCTTATATGTCTGTTTACATATTTTATTGAATTCAATATTATGGGCAGGGATTATGATGCAGCAGTGCTCGTTGCAGGAACATGTGGCTTCGGTATGGGGGCAACCCCCAACGCCATGGCTAATATGCAGGCACTCTGTGACAAATATGTCCCTTCTGTCAAGGCCTATCTTCTGATACCCCTTGTCGGAAGCCTTTTCGCAGATTTCCTTAACAGCCTTGCTATAACATTTTTCATTAATATTCTATAATTAATAATTACAGATTTGGGGGAATGATTTATGTTCGGTAAAAAAAGACGTGAAAAGAAAGACTTTAATCTTACATATGATAATCTGGCAATTCCGGAAGTCCACACCGGACAGGATGAGACGGCAGATAGCAGCATTACACCGGATGGCGCTTCATATGATGCGGCTGTCACTGATGATGTTTTTATGGACTGTGATGAATCCAAAGAGCATGAAGTCAGTTATGAAGGAGTTGCCATTCCCGAAGTCCACATAGGTAAGCGGCGCAGATAACATCCGGGGAATCCATTGGCTCCATACTACAGACTAATAATCCCACAGACTCTGATTGCTTTGATTAAGCACTTACGCATAATCATTACAATCATTGAACCTGTGGGATTTTAACTATTAATATCTCTTAATCAGCACTATACTGATTATCTCTGCACCTCGTTGCCGCTCTCTGAGAAAGCAAGTCTGTATACTTCATCTGCCGTTACAAGGTTGAAGTCACCGCTTACTGTGTGCTTCAGACAGCTTGCAGCGTTAGCAAACTCTACCATCTTCTGTGGCTCATAGTTCTGTATATATGCATAGATAAGACCTGCACAATATGCGTCTCCGGCACCGATATAGTCAAGGATATCCATATAATATGGCTTGCTGTAATATGCCCTGCCATCTGTATATACCATTGCCTGAAGCTCAAATGTTGTTATTGACTTCTCTGTACGCCATACCGAAGCCACCATCTTGAACGGGAATCTCTTCATAAGCTCTTCTGCTATGTACTCGTTGCGGTTGGCAACCTCAGGACCCGGATTAATCTGGAATATTCCTACTGCATCATCCTCATTGGCGATACAGATATCAACATACTTACAGATCTCAGACATTACCTCATTAGCCTTCTCACCGCTCCACAGCTTACTTCTGTAGTTAAGGTCACAGCTTACTGTAATGTTCTTTTCCTTGGCAATCTTACATGCTTTAAGACATATTCCGGCAAGATTATCGCTGATTGCAGGAGTAATTCCTGAAAAATGGAACCATGTAACTCCTTCAAATATCTTATCCCAGTCAAAATCAGCATCAGTTGCAAGTGCAATGGCTGAACCGCTTCTGTTATATACTACGTTAGAAGGACGCTGGCTCGTCTTCTTCTCAAGGAAGTAGATACCAATCTGTTCTCCTCCACGTACAATGTTGCTTATATCAACGCCATACTGACGAAGTGAATTAACAGCACTCTGACCTATTCCGTTCTCAGGGAGCTTGGTTACATACGCACAGTCAACTCCAAAGTTAGAAAGTGATACGGCTGTATTAGCCTCTCCACCTCCGTATACTGCTTCAAATGAATGACACTGTACAAATCTGTCATTGTTCTCAGGTGTAAGGCGGAGCATTATCTCGCCAAATGTAATAATCTTGTTCTTCATTATGTATTATCTCCAATTTCATTCATACTGCACGCGTTCTATTATACCACAAAATGTCAATTTTAAAATATTTATTTTATTAAGATATTCCGTAAGTACTCTTAACATCCTCAAGTGCATCAAGCAGCAGCTTACGCGTTATTGCTCCTTCATGCTCCGAAAAGTCTGTCCTGCAAGCCTGTGCCTTGTCATTCATTCCGTTTTTCGTGTACATATAATAGTTAACTGCCGCCTCATAACTCAACGCAAAGTCATACAGCTGCTTCTCGTCGCTGCCGGGATTGGCACCTAATGCAATATTGGTATGCACTTTTTCCTGAAGCCGTGCATAGTCATGATTCGAGAAATCATTGTACAGCTCATAGAATTCATACGGCTTATGTCTGTCATTACCTCTTACAGCCTCTTTTGCAATTCCCGATACCCTTACTCCTGCCACAATTAGAAGTATGAATGCAGCCGCATATATGAGCAGCGCTGTCTTTTTTGTATTCCTTAATATCTTAACTGCCTTATTTTTGCGCATCATTCATTCTCCCTGTAATAAGCGTTAATACACCATTTCTGTCCAAAGACGGCAGATTTATAATATCATCATCCGTAAGATTACAGTACGCTTTTAGAAAAAGCTTCGTATCTGATATGATATTTTCCACGGCTTCCCTGCATTTTTGTGACGGAACACGGTATGAAGACCTGTCAAGGCGTTCATACTCATCGAAAATATTATAAACTGCCTCTGCGGCTCCTGAATATACATTCTGCGCCAAGTATTCATTATCCTGTGCCGGATCAAAATCCGCCGTGATGCATCTGCGCAGCCGGTTATAGTCATACATAACCGAATAAAAGCTGTCCCAGCCTCTCTCATCATCAAAATCAGGCTGCCATTCTCTCCTGCTATTGGCAAAATACGCTTCCTCATACTTACCGCTGTCTATATATTCATTCATTGTGCTCTGTATCTGTGTCTTATGTCTCCTGTTATAAGAACTGTTGGCAGCGTCAGCAAGCGTATATCCAAAGCCGTCGGCTGATGCAACCCAGCTTACGGCAAAAATAACAACTGCAATCGCCATGGATGTCAGAGGTGCTATATACTCGACAAACCACTTACTGTTACCTACAACACGGTTACGTGTCTGGTTAAACTTTCTGCCGTAATTCTCCATATCCTTAATATGCTTCGCCGCCTCTTCATTAGGCGTACCACAGTTAGGGCAGAACTTCACATTAAGATTCAGCGGTGCTCCGCAATTCTTACATTTCATTGTGTTCCTCCCTTAGCATTGTAGTACTTCTGTGCATATTCTGATGATTTTGAGTAATCCATATATCCGCTGCTGTACAGATCATTATAGTCAGCCCTGCACTGTTCTTCCGTAAGTCCCGCATCATCTTTAAGAAATTTCTTTACGTTGGCAAGCCATCCGTCAACAATTTTCTTTTCATCATCACTGCACCTGGCATACAGCTTTGATGCAGCTGAATCTTTTTTATATTCAAGTTCAAGCGTACTGATTGCATTACGGTATAGTGTCTCGAATACATACTGTCCGTCTCTGTCCTCATCAGTCATATACTGCTCAAATCTGTCATATGAACCTGTATATATCTGATATATATCGTAATGCTCCCAGTTATGCAGAATACTATAATACGGGCCTTTGCTGTCAGCATTGATTATCTTGTAAATGCCTGCAAAATCCTTATCCTCATATGCCTTGTCCAGAGCATCTGCATTGGCATCATACCAGTCAAGCCCTTTGACAATCCTGCTCTTCTCTCCGTAATAATATGAATCTGTTTTTTCATGTACTATTCCTGACAGTGAGCCTATCCCTGCAAATACTGCTGCAGCTGCCAGAGTAATAAGAACACTCTTTACAATGTCCTTTCTGGCAATTTTACGCGTATTTCTGTCAAGGCTGCCCATACTGTCATTCATTGACTCAAGAGTATCCATGTACCGGGCTTCTGCCGCATCATACTGCATATAATGGCAGTATGGACATTCTGCATCTTCAGCACTTATTGCAGCACCGCAGTTAACACATTCTTTAATCTTATCCATCTGTTACCACCTAATCAATGTTGATAAGCTCATACTCCCTTGAGCCTGCGCCAATTGCCGCTGCTGCCTCAATTGTATGAACACCGTTTCTTGATTCTATTCTCTCTGTAAGATGATCTCTTCCCAGATCCTCAGATGCATACACAAGATCAATACATGCCTGGTCAAGCGCAACAGGATCAAGGCTTGCAAGTATTCCTATATCCTGCATGCATGGATCCTCTGCAACCGCACAGCAGTCACAATCTACACTCATGTTGCACATAACATTAATAAATGCCATATTGCCCTTCTCGTAATCAATAACCGACTTTGCAGCATCAGCCATTGATTCCAGGAATGCGTCATGATCAGCTGTCCACATCTTATCAGGTTCTCCTGCTCCGTGAATGTATGCCTTGCCATATGAAGAAGCTATTCCGATTGAAATGTTCTTAAGTGCTCCTCCGAAGCCTCCCATAGGATGTCCCTTAAAATGTGAAAGAACAAGTACCGAATCATAATCTGCAAGATTCCTGCCTACATAGTTGACCTTAATCTGCTTTCCCTCAGGCACGGGAAGCTCCATCTGTCCGTCTGCATCCATAATATCCACATCAAAGTACTTACTCCAGCCGTGGCTGCTCATAAGCTTTTTATGCTTTTCGGTTGTGTTACGTGCTCCCTCATAAGCGGTATTGCACTCAACGACGGTTCCATTGACATATTCTATTATATCTTTCATAAATTCCGGCCTGAGATAATTCTGGTTACCCTCCTCACCGGAATGAAGCTTAACAGCTACACTTCCCGCAAGACTGACACCAAGTGCCTTATACATATCTACCATACGTTCCTTTGAAATCTGTGATGAAAAATATACCTTTGAAGCCATAATATCCTCCTGTTCTGCACTGTTTTATGCACATATCAAGTTTGTGCACAGCGCAAATCCTGTGCGTACCATAATGTATATTTTACCAATTTCCGCCAGGATTGCAACTTGTAACTTGAAGTTGGCAGGAATTAGTTTATAATAAAATTTGTGTTTCTATTTTTAAAAAAGGAGTAATAAATAATGGTAAGTCAGATTTTTGCAGTAATTATCTTCATCACTATGTTTGCCTGCATTATCAGCGGCAAAGTTGAACGGTACATTCCGGCTCTCATAGGTGCTGCTGCCATGATTATCGTCGTTTTCGGCATATGTATGCGCAGCACATCCGCAATCTGGGATACACTTAATCTCCGGTGCTTTGCCACATCCGAATTCTGGTATGCTCCGGGCATCTCAGAATCTGCTTCTTCCGGAATTAACTGGTCAACAATCCTGTTTTTCTTTGGAATGATGGTTCTTGTCGAAGGAATGGGAAAGGTAGGATTTTTCAGATGGCTGTGTCTGTGGCTTGCCAAAGCAGTCAGATACCGGATAGTTCCCATCTTTATAACATTTATGGTATTATCAGCGGTATTATCAATGTTTATTGACAGTATAACGGTTGTACTTTTTCTGACTGCAATAACTATAGAATTATCCGGCCTTCTTAAGTTTAATCCTGTATATATGATTCTTCCTGAGATTTTCTGTGCCAATCTCGGTGGAGCTGCAACGATGAGCGGTGACCCGCCCAATATTATAATCGGAACATCTCTCGGACTTACATTCATGGATTTCCTTACTAATACCGGCATAATCATCCTTATTGCACTTATTGCCATGATTATATATTTTTATCTCTGTTTTGCAAAGAAGCTGAAAGAAGGCTCACATATGGCCGATTCTTCTGCCATGCCTGATCCTTCTTCAGCCATAAGCAACAGGCTGGGATTCATGATCAGCACAATGATTTTCCTGATGGTTGTATTCCTGCTCGTCACACATGCACAGACAGGCATAACTGTAGCATCAATCGGTATAATCGCCGCAGTACTTACGCTTGTCACATCTGTTGATGTCAAAGGCGGACTGCTGCGCGGCATAGACTGGAAGACTATATATTTCTTCGTCGGGCTTTTCGTTGTTGTAGGCGGTCTTGAGCAGACACATATCCTTGACCTGCTTGCTGACCTTATCAGCCGGGCAAGCGGGGGACATGTCATGGTTATGGTATGTGTAATATTATGGTTCTCTGCATTGGCAAGTGCAATCATAGATAACATCCCATTTGCAGCAACCATGGTTCCCGTAATAAAGGCTCTTGCCATAACACAGGGAATACCTGTTGAGACACTCGCCTGGACTCTCGCACTCGGTACCGATATCGGTGGCAACGCAACTCCTATAGGAGCATCAGCCAATGTAGTAGGAACATCAATAGCTTCAAGAAACGGCCACCACATCACATGGGGACAGTATTGCAGATATGCTCTCCCGGCAACTGTACTGTGCCTTGTAATATGTACGGTAATGCTCTATATTCTGCATGTACGTTAATACCGGCAGCAATTAAGATTAACCGTCGGTCTGCAGCTTATTGCAGCATATTAATATATACAAAAAGCAGTAACCACACATGAGATACATAATATATGAGTATATCCCATGTCTGTTACTGCTTTATTATTTAGCTGATATTATCTTATAATTCATTAACACTATAGATTCTGATTATCTATATCTGTTGAATTAATCTTAACTATCGCCCTTGGTATGGCGTCTTTGGAATTCCCTGCAGGCTCATTGGCATATCTGTAATCAAATTTCTTTATCAGCCATTCAAGGTCATCCCTTACCCGCTTCATATTATCCATATAAAGCCTGTCAAGCTCCTTAATGAACTCCGGTGCTTCTTTGCCAAGTGACTGTGGCGCCATCTTCCTCAATTCTGCATAATGCGATGTACAGAATCCCTTGGTATTGCCAAACATGTCTCTGAACTCAGAATTGTTCTTCCACAGATAGAATATTGTATCTATATATCTTGCAAATGTCTTATCCACCCTGTCACATACAAAGCATGAATTCTCAAGTGTTTCAATATACTCCGGCACCGCATCTTTTTCTGCATCCGCCTTACGGAATAATGACTTTTTGGGTGTTGTGCCTTCAGACTGAAGTCTGCTCACATCATCTATAACTTTATCAAAATGTGTCTTAAGCACAAGTGCCATTCCTAATGTATTACCCTTTGCTGCAACCATCCTTATATGCTTCCGGCAGAATCCCGTTCTGTCTGTAACTTCACGTATGTCTGCCTCCATATAGCTTGGTCCCATTGCATAATCCACAGCATCCTGCTCAAGTCTGTTATACATTGCACACACCGGACATTCGCAATCCTTTTCAAATGCCTCTGTAACAGGTATTGAATATATCTTTTCGTCTTTCATAAGCGCCCCCTCATATCATTGTCAGTTACTGTTATGTCCAAGTGTAACCTCAGCACTCTTAAGCTTGTACTCGCCATTCTCCATGTGATAGTAATCGATTGTTACCTTCTCACCTGAAGCATAATACTGCATCTTCTCCTTAAAGTCTGAGAATGATGATATCGAATCTCCGTCAAATCCTGTTATGATATCGTTCTTAACAAGTCCTGCCTTATCTGCCGGGGAATCCTGCTGTACATTCTGAAGGAGGATACCCTGTGGGTAGCCGTAAGCCTTAGATATCGAGTATGTCACATCAACACCTGATATTCCTAAGAATGAAGCCTTATCACCTGATACCTTCTGTCTTGTCTGCTTATTCATCAGTGTATCAAGGACATCTTTAATTGATGAAATAGGGATTGCATATCCCATCCCCTCTACTTCCTCTGAAGAATACTTTGCTGAGTTAATACCTATTACCCTGCCAGATGCATTAAGCAATGCACCTCCACTGTTACCAGGGTTAATTGCTGCATCTGTCATTATAAGGTTAGTATATTCAGTATTATCAACAACAATCGAACGGTTCAGTGCGCTGACATAGCCGACTGTTACCGACTGGCCTTCGCCAAGTGCATTACCTATTGCAACTACCTGATCACCAAGTTCTATGGAATCAGAATCTCCAAGCTCTGCGATAGCAATGCTCTTTGCTGTTGATTCCTTAAGTGATGAAAGTGAAACTGCTACAACAGCAATATCCTTATTACTCTTACTGCCCTTAACCGTAGCACTCACCTGCTCATTATCCGTGAATGTACATGTAAGATTGCTTACTCCGTCAACAACATGCGCATTCGTTACTATAAGAAGTTCAGTATCATTCTTGCCAACTATAATTCCGGTACCGCTTGTCTTAGACTTCTGTGTGCCGGAGAACGGATATGAATATCCTGATGATACCGTAACTTCACCATTGATTGCTACAATTGACGGCATACTTGTCTTAACTATGCCCTTTACATCCATAGGAGCCGATATTGTTGAATCTTCAGTCTGCACAACTGATGATGTTCCTGCATTCACAGATGCATCTGTGCCGTTGCCCTGATTAGACACCATCGGAATCTGGATATCAGAAGCCGAACTTGTGCTGCCGTCGAGCTTCTCACCCGCTTTGTTGACTCCGAACATTACACCTCCGGCTATAAGGCCGAATATAACCGCTGATATAACAAGCTTGGCAAAATATCCTGCGCCGCCGTTATGCTTTTTCTGTTCGTGCTTTGCAGCTTTCTTCATTGCCTTCTGTTCACGCTTCAATTCTCTTGCCGATTTTTGTGGCTGCTGTACCGGATTGACGTCGTAATAGGTATATGATGGCTGCTGTGCGCTATCTGTATTGGTATCTGATGTATCAGACTGCGTATCTTGTGCATTCTGAACATCTCCTGTAAATAATGGCTCGCCTGTCTGCGAATCAAACCTTGGTACATTATTATTCATTTGATTATCATCATACATGACCGATTATCTCCTTTCATCAAAAAACACATTTCATTTATAGATTGAAGTCTATCAATGAAATGTGTTTTCCATGTGTTCTTACTGTAAATTAATGTTCACAATTAGCCCTGGACAAGATCCATAACAGCCTGTGTAAGCTCATCCAGCTTAGCCTGTGCGTCCTCAAGGCTTGTTCCCTTAACTCCCATGTAGAACTTAATCTTAGGTTCCGTTCCTGATGGTCTTGCACAGCACCATGCGTTATCTGATAAATCATAGTAAAGTACATTAGAGTTAGGAAGTCCTGTCTTGGTTACCTCACCTGTCTTAAGGTTATGGATTGTGTCTTCCTTGTAATCACGGATTGCAAGTACATCCCATGAACCAATCTTAGAAGGCTTGTTGGCACGAAGATTATTAAGCATCTCCTGAATCTTTGCGACACCCTCAACTCCCTTAAGTGTTATAGACTTAAGACCTTCCTTGTAGTAGCCGTACTTCTCGTAGATGTTAATCATCTGATCCCACAGTGTAAGTCCCTTTGTCTTATAATATGCTGCTGCTTCACATAATGCCATAACCGCAACAATTGCATCCTTGTCCCTTGCATGTGTTCCTACAAGACATCCGTAGCTTTCCTCGAATCCAAACTCATACTCATATGTACCATTCTGCTCGAAAAGCTTAATCTGCTCACCGATAAACTTAAAACCTGTAAGAACCTCGATAAGCTTTACATTGTATTCTGCAGCGATTGCATCTGCCATATTAGTTGACACGATTGTCTTAACAAAGGCACCATTCTTATGGAGAGTGCCATTCTCTCTTCTCTGTGAAAGGAGATATTCAGCAATAAGCATTCCTGACATATTACCTGTAAATGATACATACTCTCCTGTCTTTGAATCCTTGGCATATACTCCAAGTCTGTCTGCATCAGGATCCGTAGCAAGAATGATATCTGCATTCTTTTCCTTAGCAAGCTTAAGCGCAAGTGTGAATGCCTTAGGATCCTCAGGATTAGGATACTCAAGTGTTGTAAAATCAGGATCCGGCTTTTCCTGTTCAGGGACTACATACACATTCTTAAATCCGAGTTCCTTAAGTACACGTCTTGCAGGAATATTACCTGTGCCATGAAGCGGTGTATACACAATAGTGAAATCATCAGCCACTTTCTTAATAAGGTCTCCATTGATGCTCATCTTCTTAAGAGCTGCAATATAACGGTCATCAAGGTCGTAACCGATAACATTGTAGAGTCCGGCAATCTTAGCTTCATCCTTATCCATTGTCTTAACACTGTTAAAGTCTGTAACATTGTTAACTTCCGTAATTATCTGTGTATCCTTAGGTGCGGTAATCTGTGCACCATCTTCCCAATATACCTTATAGCCGTTATATTCAGGTGGATTATGACTTGCTGTTACTACAATACCGGCGATGCAGTGAAGGTCTCTTACTGCAAATGAAAGTTCCGGTGTAGGTCTTAATGTAGGGAATATATATGCCTTAATTCCGTTAGCGTTAAGGCACAACGCAGCCTCATCAGCAAACTCAGGTGACATTCTTCTTGAGTCATATGCAATGGCAACTCCTCTGTCTGCCGCATTCTCCCTGATGATAAAATTAGCAAGTCCCTGTGTCGCCTTACGTACTGTATAGATGTTCATGCGGTTAGTTCCAATGCCGATTACACCTCTTAATCCGCCTGTACCGAACTCAAGATTCTTATAGAATCTGTCTTCTATCTCAGCCTCATTACCTGCTATTGATGCAAGCTCAGCTCTTGCTTCATCGCTGAAATACTGATTATCACACCATTCCCTGTAAGTCTCCATATACCCCATATCTGCCTCCATTCCGTATCCGTAATATGCTTTGTAAATGTATGTCTTTTTGGTACGGATACTAACATTTTGATGAATATATTAGAAATATATTAGCATATATAACCGGCCGTTATCAGCCGTTTACGCTCTCCGCAGTCACATTGACAGTATAATTCTGTTTCAATGTGCAATTTGCAGGAAGTGTGACCTTTAACCGGAGTGTATTGTCACCTTCCTTAATACCTGACAGATCAATAGTAGGTATTATTCCCGTCACGGTAAGAGCCGTCAGAACCGACTGCTCTCCTTTTACAGTGATATTCACTGCCGTGACATCACCAAATGATATATTGTATCCCTGTGGCAGGTTGCTCAATACTATTCCTGTCACCGGAACCGATATCTCTCTCTCGGATACCGGATATATTCTGACAGTAACATTAACAACTCCTTCAGACATTACTGTAATATTCCCCGGAAGATATGATGAAAGTCTTACGTGGAATATCTTATCCGCATTCAGACCGCTCACGTCTATTGCACTGTCAGGCACATCTATTGAATTGACATCCCTCAATGCATCCTCTGTTCCGGCAATCACTGCCTCCGTAACGGCCTGGTCAATACCCGAAACCCCGTAACCATCTGCCGGCGTCCCCTTAGTCTTATAAGTAACCGGCACAGTCTTTGTCATAAGCACATTAACCTTAATATCGACTGCTGTCTTCGACAGTTCAATACGGTCATCGACAATCTCAGTTCCCTGCGAATCATATATCTTAATTGGGGCAGCATCACTTATATTCATAGTTGCACCGCTTACATCATATGAAACCTTAACTGATGATATACTGTCAACTACTGATGATGTTCCGGTAACCTTAACTGATGACGGGCTTATCTGCTGACCGCCTATAACATACCCGTCTGCCGGTGTTCCTACAAGCTCTGTATCAATATTGAATGTCTTCGTTACCCTGTTCTCAATCTTAAGCCTTATAGCTGTTGTCTTGGGTGCTATCTCTATACTTGATGCTGATACTCCGTCTTTTACAACCTTAACATCAATATCCACATAATCTGAAAATACCGTAACGTTACTGAGGTCAGCTGTTGCCACAATATCCTTGGCCTTGATATCTGTTACGATACTTCTCGGTCCGCTTATATATACCGAAATCTTACTTCCGTCAACAACATCATATGCGTATTCCTTCTCGGTAAGAGATTCCGTATTAACAAGCTGCACCTCAACACCGCTGACGGTAACGCTTGTTGACGGATCATATACATTGACTATTATAATCCATATAATAATTGCACAGACTGCGGAAAGAATCTTAAGGCTAAGGTTATTCAACAATTTTTCCTTCACTCTTCAACCTTCCTTTCCATAATCTGAAAGACTTAACATCCATCGTCTTATGCCTTATATATTCAAGCTTACTCCTGAGTTCCTCACCTTCTATATTACGGATAAGTTCACCGCCGACTGCAACTGACACATAGCCCGTCTCTTCAGATACAACTATTATAAAGCAGTCAAAATTCTCACTGCCTCCTACTGCTGCACGGTGTCTTGTGCCAAGCTCCTTGCTTATGGCATTACTGTCCGAAAGTGTAAGGTAACATGTTGCAGACACAATCCTGTCACCTCTTACAATAACAGCTCCGTCATGAAGCGGAGTGTTATGCTCAAATATATTAATGAGCAGCTGGCTTGAGACAACTGCATCAAGTTCTATTCCGGACTGTTCATACTCACTTAGCAGCATATCCTGCTCTATTACTATCAGTGCACCTGTCTTATCCTTGGCAAGCTCATAAGTGGCATTTATAATCTCTTCCACTGTTCTGCTGGAAAACCTGTCCTGCTGCGGCCTGCCAAAGTCAAACCCAAACAATCCTGTAAAGACTCTCTTACGTCCAAGCTGTTCAAGCGCACGTCGCAATTCGGGCTGGAATATAATTACAATTGCGATAATACCTACGCTTATTGCCTTGCCGGCAATCCACAGAATGGTTCTCAGATTAAGAAGCACGGCAATCATCACAAGCGCCACTACAATTATAATACCCTTAAGAAGTGCCCATGCTCTCGTATCCTTAATCCATATGAGGACATTATATAATACATATGCAATTATAATTATCTCGATTACATCAGTCCATGTAATCTGAGGTATATACAGCGAATACTGTTGTAATAAAGAATTAATTGCTGTCACTGTGTCCTCCATATCAAATGCCCAGACTGACTGTCAGCCTGCTTATTGTTCATTAAATCTGTGTACTGTCATCGTCGTCTTCAAAATCTCTCTTAGACGGTCTGGTTGTCTGTCTTGATGATCTTCTGCTGTTAATATCATCTGTATTGTGAGCTTTCTGCGCATTAATTCTCTTAACTCTGAGGTCTTCATTTACGAGGTTCACCTTAGGTACTGCCTTGACATAATAATAATATTCGTCATCTTCATACTGGACAAATTCAGTCCTCTTATAATCAAGATTAAAAAATACAACTTCGCATATGTAAGCTATCACTACCGAAAGCAGTATTCCGATTATTGCCACTATAATATTAAGACTTGCCGAAAGCGCAAGCTTGCCGATTATCACAAATACGAATTCAAGAAGCGCTCCCGCAACAATTGCAACATTCCATGCATTGTCTATCGCCATTCTGCGGATGATGCTTACAACAATTACAGTTATTACCATCACAAAGAGAAGAAGAATCATATCTTTGTTATTGAGGAATCCATCTACAATAAATGTAAACTTCTGAACCGTATTCGATGCCGACTGTCCTGTTATGGCTGCTTCATAGTCACTTGCGGTCTTAACTATGTAATATATAATTGTTCCGAATCCTACAGGAACAGCTGCCGGAAGTCCTATCGTAAGCCCGAGAGCTATAGGCGCAAGATACGGAAGTTTAATGCAGCACAGCATGGCTGTTATGACAATGAGATATCCTGTCTTTGATGCAAGCCTGAAATACAAAAGATACATAATAAGTATCAGACACAGCGTAACAAGTGCAAATTCAGCGGATATTGAATACAGGTGCACGACAAGAACCATAGAAAGGCATACCACCATAAAGCCTGCCGGCATGAATGCACATATTATTGCTATAAGTATTGCTATGAGCGGACTCTTGAGTACAGATACATAGCCTATCGAACTGTCAAGCATCAGCATGGCAACAAGCGTAATCAGAAACTTGGCAGCCGGCACTATATACATATTATATCTTCCATAAATCCTCTTAATCTTCTCTTTTAATTCAAGTAAAACAGCCATTGAATCCTCCGAATCTTAAATCTTCTACCGGGCGTATCAGCGCTCTGTATTATTCTTTCTGTTCTTATCATAAAAATGTTCAAGCTTATTCAGTCTTGCAAAAAACTTCTTTATGTCCCTGCGCGACCTGTCATATCTGCGCGCATATACAAAGGCGCTCACCACTGAGAAAAACAACAGATAGACAATATAATATGCAGCAAATCTGCTTCCAACAGACGCATAATCAATATTATTGACATTGTTTGTCAGCCATTGCATGTTAGATAATGCTATCATAAGTATAATGAGAACATATGCTGCCGTTGCTGCAATAATCGTATTAAGGACTCCAAGCGAAACATAATCAGTCTTAAAATACCTGGCAGTCTTTAATTCCCTGCGTCCCTCATTCTTCTCATATATAGCCATCTTGGTCATCATCCTGACCTTACTTTCATTCAACATAATTGACTCATCCAATCCGGTGCATATGGCGCACCTTATAATAAATGCAGCTGCTCCGTCAAATATGACAATATTATAACAAATCACTCATTAATTGTATACAACTATTTGGGAGTGGCCGCCATTGCCTGCCGTTACTATTCGTACCGTTCTGCCTTCAAGTGTAAAGGTTCTGTCTGTCGCCGCAGATGTGTAATTGCTCCATGCCTGTGTATATTCATCAGGGAGAAGATTCTGCAGCACTGACTGTACTGCCGACTCATAATCTGCCGAATTCTTCTTGATATATATGATTGATACATCAGGCTGCACTATAATCTCACCTGAATAGTCATCTCCCTCACCATATACAAATACATTATCTCCTGTGGAATGGAATCCTAATCCTCCAAGTACATCAGCAAGCTGATAACTCCTTAAGCCTCTGCTCACAACCTTTACCGAAGGCATTGCCGCCTGCGTCGTCTCAGGCCGGGCAGCCGCTGCCTGCGTCTCTTGCTGTGGCTGTCCGTCATTGTCTGCATTGCTGTCTGCATCTGTATTATCCGATGAACTTACTTCGTTATATGATGGCAGATTCATCTGTGACTTTGAATCATTCTTCTCTATGCCTTCAATAACTATTGCATCAGACACATTGCCAACTGTGGCGGTAAGAGCTGCCGTACCTGTTCCCGTAATCTCCACAATACCATCCTGGCTTACCCTGAACACCTTGTCATCGCTGCTTTTCCACTGAAGTGATCTGTCTGTATTAGCAGGTGTTACCGTCGCCGTAACATATATCTTTTCCCCGACAACCACCTTGCAGCTTGGAATATCAATCTTAACAGATGTCTGTTCTACTGCCCTCGTCTCTTCTATAGTCTGCACACCAGCATTCATATCGATTACGCTTATGCTTGCATTAGATGATGTATCATCATCAGTCTTTGAACACGCTCTGAAAAGCAGTATAACAAGAAGCACTGCAAGTATGCAGAGAACCACCACCCATACAGGTCTTAATCTCATTGTGCTGCTCTTTGTACTGCTCTTTCTACTGTTTTTTTTATTCGACATATTTATCTCCAACTAATATTATTTAGAAAAATCCCGGCATAACGCATCTGCGCATGCTGGGATTATTTTACCACATACAAACTTATTTATCAAATCTAAATAGCCCTTTATCTGCCATCTGTACCACCTTATCAACATGTTCCATAAGATCGATAGTCATACCGCTGTTGAACCATTTGACAAGCTGTCCGAAGCACTCACACTGCAGCAGGTCCTGCATAATCTGTTTGTGTTCTTCACTCTCATTTTTATATGCTTCAGAGCCATTTACATATTTTTGTGCAAAATTATCACATATTCTCATAAGATGAATCTCAAGCTGTTCGTGATTAGACGATCCCCATATATGATAAAGCGCTGTCTTATTCTGATACAGTCTCCGGATTATCTTCTCGACGCTTTCCCTCATTGTGGTGATTCCACTTATATCTTCAAGAATACTGTTTGTTTCCTCAATAATGCTCTCTTCTATCAAAGCCGGAATATCCTGAAAATGATAATAAAACGAATTACGGTTAATACCGCACTCCTCCACTATATCCTTTACTGTTATTTTAGAAAGCGGCTTTTCATTCAGCAATTTAAAAAGCGCAATTTCTATTGCTTTTTTAGTGAATGTCGGCATACATTTCCTCCCTTGTAATTCTCCCTTTTGAAGCTGCTTAATGCCGTTCTCTTCTGATATATGCAAATACTGCAGGTGCTCCTGCAAAGAATGGCACAAACGTTGTCGCAAACCGGTACACAACCATTGCAAGTGCAGCCGTAACAGACGTACCTGCCTGAACATACATTAATACAAAGAATACATCAACCGAGCCAAAGCCCGACGGCATCGGAATAACTCCCGCAAGCATGTTGGCAATTGCTATCATAGCAAATACATCCGTCAATGCTACTCCATCCCCAATAACCGCAATACACGGAGTAATATACCATAGAGCCTGCATAAGTACAGATTCCGCAAGCAGGATAATGCACAGTTTCTTATCTTTCATTGTAACAGCTGACTCATTCTGAAGCAGGTCAACCTCATAGCCGGCCCTTTCAAGAAATGCCATTGCCTTAGGGACCCTTGCGCATATCTTCTTCCCCAGTCTGAAAAGGAATTCTGTCAGCCGCTTATTGACTGCAATTGTAACCATCGCTGCGACAAGCAGGACGTTAGCTGCAATATCTATAATAACAAAAATTTTTGAATTTGCAAATGCCGCTCTTGAAACTGTACTGCACACAATTGCCACAACTCCCATAACAAGGATTGAAAGTTTAAAGAATATCGTCTGTAAAAAACAGATTCCCATTCCATTACCAATCTCAATTCCGTCACGCTTCATGTAGTATATCTTTGATACAGCCATTCCGCTTCCAAGAGTACTTACCCTGAAGAACGAGCCACACAGGGCCGTAATAACAGCTTTGGGGAGAGTAAATTCTGCCGAATACCTATGTCCCATCTGACATAACACCACGCCGTCAATTACCCTGTACAGTATTCCGCATACACATACCGTGATAATTCCTGCGATGCTCATTTCCCTAAGTTCATGTGTCATTTTGACAAAAAACTCACGGTTCATTACTATCGCAAAAACGAGCAGGACAATCAGGGCTGCATATACAAGAAGTGTTTTTCTGTTTGTAAGCTCAGGCCTCTTCCCGTTATTACCAGGATCTTTGTTCATCCGGTCATCCCCTTTCAATAATCACCTGTTCCATGTAATGAGAACTTTCCTATAAAGCAAAAAACAGCACAGGCGGTCTGTAGTGCTTCCGTCTGCGCTGTCCTGATAAGATTCAAATAACCTGATCAGTTGCCCCTGGCACCCTTAAGTCGGGCCATAGCTCTTGAAAGTGATGCCTGTGATATATGATATTCCATGATACTCTGCTTTGCCTGCATCTGCTCCTTAGCTCTCTCAAGAGCTGCCTCCGCACGGAACTTATCAATCTCCTCAGGCTTCTCTGCCGAATACACGATAATGTTGACCCTGTTATGATCTACAGTTATAAGTCCGTCAGACACAACCGCCTCCTGCCATGTTCCGTCAGGAAGTTTAAAACGTATCTCTCCGATTTCAACTGTTGATGTCATCTGCTCATGATGAGCCATGACAGCCATCTCACCATCGTATGCCGGGAATATGAGAACCTCGCATTCACCGTCATAGAATACTTTATTACATGCTACGATTTTTAAGGAAAATGTACTCATACTCATACACCCCGCTTAATTCTTAGCCATTTCTGCTGCTTTTTTCTTAACGTCTTCTATATTACCAACGTTAAAGAATGCACCCTCCGGATAATCATCCATCTCACCATCAAGGATAGCCTTAAATCCTGCTACTGTTTCTTTGACAGGTACGAATCTTCCCGGTGTTCCCGTGAAGTTCTCGGCTACGAAGAATGGCTGTGAAAGGAATCTCTGTATCTTTCTTGCTCTGTATACAGTTGTCTTATCCTCATCAGACAGATCTTCCATACCAAGGATTGCAATGATATCCTGTAATTCCTTGTACTTCTGAAGAATAGCCTGAACACGTCTTGCGACATTATAGTGCTCCTCACCGACAACATCAGCCTCAAGGATTCTTGATGATGACTCCAGTGGGTCAACTGCAGGATAGATACCCTGCTCAACAATCTTTCTCGAAAGAACGGTTGTTGCATCCAGATGGGCGAATGTAGTTGCAGGTGCAGGGTCCGTAAGGTCATCGGCAGGCACATATACAGCCTGTACTGATGTAACGGAACCATCCTTTGTAGATGCAATTCTTTCCTGAAGTTCACCTACATCATTAGCCAGTGTAGGCTGATAACCTACGGCTGAAGGCATACGTCCGAGAAGTGCCGAAACTTCCGAACCGGCCTGTACGAAACGGAAAATGTTATCAATGAACAGAAGCACATCCTGATGCTTAACATCTCTGAAGTACTCAGCCATTGTAAGTCCTGTCTCGGCAACTCTCATACGTGCTCCAGGTGGTTCATTCATCTGACCGAACACTAAGGCTGTCTTATCGAGTACTCCCGATTCCTTCATCTCTGTCCAAAGGTCATTACCCTCTCTTGAACGCTCTCCTACGCCGGTGAATATTGAATATCCGCCTCTCTCAGTTGCAATATTATGAATAAGTTCCTGAATAAGTACTGTTTTACCTACGCCGGCACCACCGAACAGACCAATCTTACCACCCTTTGCATAAGGTGCAAGAAGGTCTATAACCTTGATACCTGTCTCGAGCATCTCTACAACTGGGCTCTGGTCTTCAAATGTAGGCGGCTCTCTGTGTATTGACCAGTGTGTTTCATCATCAAGCTTCTCACCGCCGTCAATAGTGTCACCGAGCACATTGAAAAGTCTTCCAAGTGTCTTCTCGCCTACAGGCACCTGTATACTGTCACCTGTAGCAACAACTGTCATATCCCTGCTAAGTCCCTCGCTGGCAGCAAGCATAATACAGCGTACTGTATTATGACCTATATGCTGTGCGACTTCCATAACGCACTTATGTCCGTTATTTATTACATAGAGGGCTTCTTTGATTGATGGGAGATTACTATCCTCGAATTCTACATCGACAACCGGGCCTGAAACCTGTACAATCTTACCTAAATTCTCCATAATTGTAAGTCTCACCTCACTTGCTTTCTCTTTTTCTTCTTTAAAGCCTTGGCACCACCGATTACCTCGGTGATCTCCTGTGTGATTGCAGCCTGACGTACTCTGTTGTACTGTACCGAAAGATCCTTAAGCATCTCCTCGGCATTATCTGTGGCGGACTGCATCGCCATCATTCTGGCATTCTCTTCACTGGCTGAAGCCTCAACCAATGCACCATATATGAATCCTGTAACATAGTTATAAACGACCTTTTTAAGGACCTTCTTAGGTGACGGATATATAAGGAAATTACCGTCATTGTCATAATGCTCCTCGTTATCGTCATAACCATCGCCATCTTTGCTGAAACTTTCTTTCTGTTTTTCAAGCATCTCCTGCTTAATAAACTGATGTGTCTTAAGCGGAAGAAGCTGTCTGACATCAACCTCTTCTTTGATGCTGTTAGCCATCTTTGTATAGATGACATACACCTCATCAATCTGTTCGCGGTTATACATATCTACTATAAGCTCTGTTATAACACGTGCCCTGTGCATTGAAGGATTGGTTGCCGTGAACCGGAAGTCTTCCTTTACAGGATACCCCTGCCCCAGAAAATACTGTCTTCCAATCTCGCCTACAACAAAAAGCATATAGTTATCAGAATTATCACAAAGCGCCTGTGCTTCCTTTATAACATTGTGATTGTACGCACCGGCCATTCCTTTATCGCCGGTGAGTACTATATATGCTTTTTTCTTGAAGCTCTCCGCATTATCAGAACTGCGGTTATCAAAATATATGTGCTCCATATCAGGAAAATGATACAGAATACTTGATATCTGATCCTGCAGTCCGAAGAAGTATGGTTCCGTATTCTCAAGCTGCTGCTTTGCCTTACGAAGTTTCATTGAAGACATCATATACATGGCTCTTGTAATCTTCATTGTGTCCTGAATGCTTCTTATTCTATTTTGAATTTCCTTTGCATTAGCCATAGCACACACTCCGAATCAACTAGATATTCTCTTCAACTGCCTCTTCCGGCTTAAAACCAGCCTTAATCTCTCCGGCAGCCTTGACAATTGAATCCTTCAGGTCATCTGAAAGAGTTTTCTTTGTCTCAAGCTCCGTAACTATATCTGAATGATTAAGATTGAATTCCTTAAGCATAGCACTCTGGAAAGGCTTTACTTCTGATGCATCCATATCACTGAAGATATGTGCATTAGCTGCAACAAGCGTAATTACCTGGTCTGCCATACTCATAGGATGTCCGAGTGGCTGCTTTAACAGCTCCATAAGTGCTTTACCATGTGCAAGCTGCTTCTTGGTATTCTCATCAAGGTCTGATGAGAACTGTGTGAAGACTTCCATCTCACGATACTGTGCAAGATCGATACGGATACTTCCTGATGCCTTCTTCATCGCCTTAGTCTGTGCAGCACCACCAACTCGTGATACTGAAAGACCTACGTTAACGGCAGGACGCTGACCTGCGAAGAAAAGCTCACTTTCAAGGAATATCTGTCCGTCTGTAATAGAAATAACATTTGTAGGAATGTATGCTGATACATCACCTGCCTGTGTCTCTATTATAGGAAGAGCAGTTATTGAACCGCCGCCTGCCTCAGCCGTAAGACGGCTTGAACGCTCAAGCAGTCTTGAGTGGAGATAGAATACATCTCCGGGATATGCCTCACGTCCCGGTGATCTTTCAAGAAGAAGTGATATCGCACGATATGCAACAGCATGTTTTGAAAGGTCATCATATACGATAAGTACATCCTTGCCCTGATACATGAAGTACTCTGCAAGTGCCGTACCTGAATAAGGTGCTATGTACTGCAGCGGTGCAGGATCAGATGCTGTGGCAGATACAATAATTGTATAGTCCATTGCATCATTCTTCTTTAATGTGTTAACAAGCTTTGCAATAGTTGATGCTTTCTGTCCGATTGCAACATATATACATACAACATCCTTGCCCTTCTGGTTGATGATTGTATCCATTGCAATTGAAGTCTTACCTGTCTGACGGTCACCGATGATAAGCTCTCGCTGTCCACGTCCGATTGGGAACATTGAGTCAATAGAAAGTATACCAGTCTCCATTGGTACTGATACTGACTTTCTGTCAACGATGCTTGGTGCAGGACACTCGATAGGTCTGAAGCCTGTCTGCTCAATATCTCCTTCACCGTCAAGAGGCTCGCCAAGTGCATTTATTATTCTGCCCTTGAATGCATCGCCTACAGGGATACCAGCCATCTTACCGGTTCTGACAACTCTTGTGCCTTCCTTTATCTCTGTATCACGTCCGAAAAGGATAACACCTATCTCGTCACGTCTTACATCCTGTACCATGCCCTTAACACCACAGTCAAATACTACGATTTCACCATAGAATGCATGGTCGATTCCGTCGATATTGGCGATACCGTCACCAACCCAGTTAACAACACCAATCTCTTTATTCTTAGCTTCGAGTTCAAAATCTGCAATCTCAGTACGGAGAATTGATATAATTCCCTCTTCACTGAATGTAGTATTGCGTGAAGAATTAACAGCCTTGGCTATACTGTTTTCAAACTGTTCGATTCTTCCCTTCTCACTCCAGTCATATTCCTTAGTTCCTACCCTTAAGATAAAACCGCTCTTGAGTGACTTGTCTTCTTTGCAGTCAATCTTAATATCAGGATTATTGAATTCCTTTGCAAGGAACTTCTTTATTCCATCAAGCTGCTCATCAGTTGGTGGAGTAACATATATCAGCTGTGCGTGATCTTCTTCTGCCTGTGGAGTTCTTCCGAGCTCATCAAATGCCTGACAGATTTCATCAAAGAGCTGAAAATCTTTGTTGTCGCACAGTATTTTCAAAAAATCTCTTATTTCCTTAGGAAATACTCTGTCAATAACCAGGTGCTTTTTCTCAATAGATACTGTAGGGTTTTCAAAATCCGTTCTAACTTCAGGTACGGCTTCAAGAATTCCCCTGACCTGCTGCAGTAGTTCCTTTGGAGTTTCCGTTTTGCGCAAATCCGTTGCGTAATCAATCGCTGCCTGAGTCACTATTTATCACCTGCTTTATTTAAAAATTCGTTATAGAGGGAACTGTCAACAGCAGCTCCTTCCTTCTCTCCTACTACCTTAACTGCTGCATCAACAACCATGTCTGCGATTTCTTTCTCAGCCTTCTTAAGAATCTGAGTTTTCTTATTCTCAGCCTCTGCAACAGCATCATCCTTTATCTGCTTAGCCTTATCCTGGGCATCTTCAACGATTCTGTGATACTCAGCATCAGCATTACGTCTTACTTCACGCAGAGTATCTTCTCTTTGTTTCTCGATGTCAGCTATAGACTGCTCGTACTGTGCCTTCATTCCATCGGCTGCATCCTGACGTGTCTTCGCCTCGTCAAACTGCCTGTCAGCCTCTGCCTGTCTCTCATCAAGAATCTTCTGAACCGGCTTAAACAAAAAAATCTTCATTAACACGAAAAGCAGTAAAAGATTTATTACGGTAAATAATAAATTCCAATCTAATCGGAGCATCTTACCAACCTGCCTTTCAAATTACTTTAACATGATAATAATCATAAGTGCGATAACGAAACCATAAATAGCTGTTGCCTCTGCAAGTGCACAACCAAGAATAAGTGTCTTACTGATCTTACCTTCTGCCTCAGGCTGTCTTGCAACTGCCTCTGAAGCCTTACCTGTTGCAATACCGATACCGATACCGGCACCAAGTCCACCTAATACTGCAATACCTGCACCAATTGCTATTATTGTACCCATAGAAATAATCCTCCGTTAATCTTAATAAATTAATAAAATTTTGATGTTACTCCACAGCTTCTTTGATATAAAGTGAAGTAAGAAATACAAATACGTATGCCTGAAGAAGTCCGTCAAATATATCAAAATACAGACAGAATACTGCCGGTACAACTACCGGGACAATAATCTTCAGCAGCTCCATGATTACATAAGAGCCAAGTACGTTACCGAAAAGTCGCATACACAGCGACAGCGGTCTTGTAAAGACCTCAAGGATGTTGATTGGTGTAACAACTGCAATAGGCTCCGTGAATTTGTGAAGCCATTTTTTTACACCGTGCTGGTATATTCCGGCACCTTCAACCAACACGATACTCATTATGGCGAGCGCTGCCGTTACATTAAGATCCTTAGTCGGGGATTTGAATCCGAACAGACCTATTATATTGGCTATGCCTATGTACACCAGTACTGTTGCAAGATACGGAACATATCTCTTTCCTTCCGTTCCTATCATGCTCTCTACCATGCCATTGAGTTTCGTCACAATCGTTTCGGCCACTGCCTGACGTCTGCTGATGTGGTCTACGCGAAGATTCCTTGTCAGGATAATAGCAGCAATCACCATAACCGCCATTATAATCCACGTGACAACTACTGATTCTGCCACTCCGATTCCGCCGAATACAGGGATTGTAAAGACGGTCTCACAGTTCAGCTCTTCCATCAGCTTCTCTGTCAAATTGCCCATGTCTTTTATCACCTCCAGATTGCAAATGTGTTATAAATGTGAATTTGAAATCGTTGTTATTATACAACTCCATTTTTTATTTACAAGCTTTTTTTTACAAATTTAGCAAAATATAATAATCTTTGCTAAATTTTTACCAATCTGCTATACAATATTGATATAGCGCATATTTCATTCTTGTTTAGCAGTTCCTCACCGCTTTTCCGAAAATAAATCTTACAAGCGGACCGGCTGCAAACAGCTGCCATATAAGCGCCGCCGGCATATTAAGTGCAGTTGTCTCAAGCCATACCGGAAGAATCTGCACACTCAATCCCGTCTTGAAAAATATTGTTGCGGCAAGGCTCATCATAGGACACATTGTCCAGAGTGACAGCAGTGATATAGAAAGAATAATAAAAATCTGCTTATCCTGTCCCGGTGTAAAAAGTCTGAATGTTATTTTTTTCGCAATTGGTCCTGCAATAAAAGTATCAAGTACGAAAGCAACAACACCCATAAGCGGAAGCTCAGAAAGCGCTGCACCGAATATAAAGTACTGCATTCCCTTTGTATCAAGCGCTATGTTGTAGCACACCATTCCGTATACCATGACGATTACCATCATGATTGTGTAGATAATTTCCTGTTTTTTTGTTCTTGGCATTTGTTTTTCTCCTTTTGAATTCCTTTTAAATCTCTAATATCCGCAAAAAAATAAGCAGCGGAGTCAACTCGTACTGACTCCACTGCTGTGTATCCTTCCTGCGTTGTAAATATATTCGCACATGGCATTCTTTTTTGCAGAGGATATTCTATCATATACATTTTTTCTTCGTAAGTATTTTTTTAAAAAAAATTAAAATTTGTAGTTTTTGATAATTTTTACATGTAATTCTTTGCAGGATTATGCATTTTTCTCAATTGCGGTATATTATCTTCTTCCAAGTATTGCATCCAGGTCCTGCTGCGGTGCCGTAATCGGCTGAAGTCCGAACTGCTCTGTGAGGACTCTTGCAACTCCTTCCGAGATGAACGCCGGGAATGTAGGTCCGAGATATATTCCCTTTATTCCGAGTGAAAGCAGTGTAAGAAGAATACATACAGCTTTCTGTTCGTACCATGAGAGTACAAGCGTAAGCGGAAGTTCATTTATACCGCAGCCAAAAGCTTCCGCAAGTGCTGCTGCTACTTTTATCGCACTGTAGGCATCATTGCACTGTCCCATGTCAAGTATCCGCGGCAGTCCGTTAATCTCACCAAGGTCAATATCATTGAAGCGGTACTTGCCGCACGCCAGAGTAAGAATCAGCGAATCCATAGGTGTCTGCTTGACAAATTCCGTATAATAGTTGCGCCCCGGATGTGCTCCATCACATCCACCTACAAGGAATATGTGTTTTACCGCACCGCTCTTAACAGCCTCAATCACCTTATCCGCATTGGCAAGAACCGTTCCATGCGCAAAACCTGTTGTAAGAATGTGACCTCCGTTTATTCCGCTCATGCTTCTGTCATGCTCATAGCCGCCAAGTCTTAATGCATGCTCTATAATAGGTGTAAAATCCTTATTACCATGTTCATCCCCTTCGATATGCTTTATATCTTCGTAACCCACAACTGATGTTGTATACAGATTATCCTTATAGCTTTTGCGCCATGGCATAAGACAGTTCGTGGTAAACAGCACAGGTGCCGGTATATCTTCAAATTCCTTCTGCTGGCTCTGCCATGCCGTTCCGAAATTGCCTGCAAGATGCGGATATTTTTTAAGTCCGGGATAGCCATGTGCCGGCAGCATCTCACTGTGAGTGTAGATGTTTATTCCCTTGCCCTCGGTCTGTGCAAGGAGCTGTGCAAGGTCTCTTAAGTCATGTCCCGATACTACAATAAAAGGACCTTTCTTTATGTCAGTATTGACCTTTGTAGGCACCGGTGTCCCATACGCTGCTGTATTGGCTGTATCAAGCATCTGCATGCATTTGAAATTAATCCTGCCAAACTCCATGATAAGCTCAAGCCATTCCTGCACTGTATGCTTTTTATTTATCTCTGTTAATCCTTTATAGAACCAGCCGCTCACCTCATCATCGCGGAACCCAAGATTCCTGCTGTGATGTGCGTATGCAGCCATCCCCTTCAATCCGAACAGCAGAGTGGAACGAAGCGATACAATGTCCGTATCCCCCTCCCACAATGATATAACAGGGATATTGCCGCCGCCAAGCGCTTCACGCATCTTTACCACACGTTCTGTGAATGCTTTTATCGCAGAATCACTGAAATTTACGTTAGTCAGGGTCGTAAAAAGCCCGTCCATAAGTAAATCATCTGTCTCATGTGACATCTTACCATTATCAAGCGCTGACTGTGCGAGGCGTATAAGCTCCGCTACCAGCTCATCCTGAAGATTGGCTGTTGATGGCTGCTTACCACACACTCCTGTTTTAATACAGCCCTGGTTGCCTGCTGTCTGCTGGCACTGAAAACAAAACATATCTGACATTTTATCGTCATCCTCCATTCCGCAGACACAGACGGTCTGCCATATATATAATAGAGGATTGACATTATACAGAATATTTATTCACATAAATTATAAATACTACATATGCATCCCCGGCGCATGTCTTCTATATATTTTTACGGCATATATCCGCAAGGCAGCATCTGTCGCAATATGGTGCAGTTCTTGCCGTACACACTTCCCTTCCGTGTATTACAAGCCTGTGGCAGAGGTCACTACCTTCTTCGGGTGGAATTATCTTCCACAGTGCCATCTCCACCTTCTTAGGCTCATTTATATTGTCAACAAGACCTATCCTGTTAGCAAGCCTTATACAGTGTGTATCCGTCACAATTGCAGGCTTACCGAACACATCTCCCATTATAAGATTAGCGCTCTTACGTCCCACACCCGGAAGCTTGAGCAGTTCATCAAAGTCATCCGGCACGGTATCATTATACTTTTCGTGCAGCATCTTCATACATGCGCTTATATCGCGTGCCTTGCTTCTGCCAAGTCCACATGGACGCACAATATTCTCTATATCATCAACATCAGCTTCTGCAAGTGCAGCCACACTTGGGTATTTGTCAAAAAGTCCCTCAACCACAACATTAACTCTTGCGTCAGTGCACTGTGCCGCAAGGCGTACACTTACAAGCAGCTTCCATGCATCATCATAATCAAGCGTACAGGCTGCATCAGGGTATTCATTTTTCAGTTTCTCTATAACCTCAAGAGCAAGCTTCTTCTTAGTCACATGTGCTCCTTTACTGTGCTGCCTTAATCTTCTTAATTATATCCATATATTTGCTGCTGACCTGCTCATTAACCGGCTGGGCAACGCTTTGGAACTTTGCGACCTGTTCCTTCGTCAGATATGTGATTGTACAGCCTGCAGCTTCTGCTTCCTTTATTGCTTTCTCATCGTATTCCTGCATCCACTGTCTCTGAAGCTTGCCGGCCTCCGTTGCACATTCACGGATTATCTGCTGATCCTCCTGTGAAAGCTTATTCATTGTCTCTGTCGATGCAACTATCATCTCCGGTATTCTCGTATGCTCATCAACAGTAATGTAAGGTGCCACTTTATAATGTCCCGTAGATATATATGACGGCCAGTTATTCTCTGCTCCGTCTATTGTCCCATCTGCAATCGCATTGTAAATATCACCATATGATACATTCACACCCTTGGCGCCGCATTTGTCAAGAAATGCAAACATGGAATCAGTATTAACACGAAGCGTAAGTCCCTTAAGATCCTCAGGGCTCGAAACAGGCTTTACATTATTGTAGAAATTTCTTGAACCGCCTGATATCCAGCAGAGACCTTCCAGGCCATTATTCTTGAGCTTCTGTGCCTTAAGGAATTCGTTGCCTATCTGTCCGTCGAGCACCTTCCACATGTCATCCTCACTGCCATACAGATACAATGCCTGAAATGCCTTTATGTCATCATCATAAGCAGAAACAGGGGATGATACACGCACGAAATCAATTCCGCCTACAGTTGCCTGTGCAATCTGTTCTGCCTCTGTTCCGAGTGTTGAGCCGTGATACACCTCAATCTCAATTCTGCCATTAGTCTTTTCTTTAACCAGCTCTGCAAACTTATCACAGGCCTTTGCGGTAGGATGATCTCCCTCCTGCACATCAGCCATTATAAGTGTTGTAACTTCCTGCCTGCTTCCACATCCGGTAAGGGCAGACAACATTGCCATAAATATTACTGTAATTAAAAGTCTTCTTTTCATATCGTCTGACTTCCTTTCATATGATTATATCTGTGTAAAGCGGCTCACAGTCTCTCCAAGTCTTGCTGCTACTTCCTCTGTATGCGACATCTCGTCTTTTATCTGGCTCATGCCTTCAGTAAGTCCGCATGCACTGTCTGATACCATTGCAACTCCCTCAGAGTTCTCATTAATAGTCGATGACATACTTCTGATAAGTCCTGCAACATCCTCCATTGTCTTCTTAAGCTGCGCTGAGTCTTCAGTAAATGCAATCATAATGTCATCAAAATCACCTGCATCCCTGTTATACTGTTCACCCATATTAACAAGCTTATCATAGTCAGGCATTACAACATTAAGAATAAAATCAATCATCTTGTTGGCATTCTCCGCAAGTTCTTCAACAGAAGCTGTTACATCACGGCTTATTACCTGAATATCATTAGCTGTAGCTCTGCTTGAGTCGGCAAGCGTTCTTATCTCATCGGCAACAACCGCAAATCCTCTGCCTGCCTCACCGGCCCTTGCAGCCTCAATTGATGCATTAAGTGCAAGCAGATTAGTCTGGCTTGATATATTAAGAATATTGTCTGTCAGCGCATTAATCTTCTCTACATCCTTACTCTTCTCAAGTGATGCCCTTACAGCTGTCCTTATCTCATCAGCCATGCTGCTTGTAGTCTCTTTGCTTGCAATTCCGTCATCCCTGAGTGCAACAGCCCTTACCTTTATATCCTTCGCCTTGTTGGAACCTTCACCTGCCTGAGCTGCAATATTCTCCATACTTGTACTTATGGAATCAGTCTCATTGCTTATATGCTCAGCTGAAGCCGCCATCTCTTCCATTCCTGCCGACAGCTGCTGCATTGTAGCCGAAACATCCATAATATTGCCATCTGCGGTAGAAATCTGCTGATATACTACATTAGTACTGTTACTGACATTATCTGCATCAGCTTTAATCTCTGCAATAATACTGTGCAGTACTTCTATAAATTTGTTAACGCCACCAACAAGCTGTCCTATCTCATCCTTGGACTTCTGCGTAACACGCGCTGTCAGATTGCCATCATTCTTCTCTATGCCGTCAATAATTATATTAAGCTCACGAGTAGCAGTTCTGGCCGGCGCAATTACAGTAAATCTTACTACAATTACACCTGCGGCAATTGCGGCAATAAGCAGTATTCCTACAGCAATAAATGTGATATGGCTTGCTTTTGCACTTCCTGCAAGTGACTTCTGGGCACGTGCGGTATTAACCGTATTCTGTACTTCAACTGAATGTACCCGTATCTCAAGATCATCATATGCCTTACCAAGCCGTGCATCTATTGATGCCACATCTTTAATATTACCATTATCAATGTCTTTCAAAACCGCATTATACTGATCCTTATATGTACCATACGACTGCTCAAGTCTGCCTACAGCTTCTTCTGTACGCTGTGTTGAGGCATACTTCTTAAGATTCTGGAATGAAGTAACTATCGCTCCCTGTGTCTTGGTTATATTGCCAAGTGTAGCCGGGCGCTTATCTTCACCAACAAGCAGATACTCCATCATCTGTGATTTGAGGCTGGTAACATTCTCCGAAATCGTATCAACCTCACTGACGCTGGCAATGTAATTCTGGCTTATCTCATTAGTTATGTCATCCATGCTGTTAATCTTAGCATTAACTATAAGCATGCCGACGCCGCATATCAGAAATACAAGCAGCAATACATAATTAATCTTTGCGCCAATTGATCTCATACTTTATTATCTCCCTTACTGATTATTTGCGTATGAATTAAATTGCATTGGCCATGAGTTGTATGCCGTTCAGCATTCCATACATCCGAAGCCATTTCAATTCCATCATCCCACTCTTTTATTTTACTACAAAATAGCCTAAAAGTTTAGAAAAATTTACAATAAACCTCACAAATATTAAAATTCTTATGCAAACCGGCAGACATCACCGGGATTACCGGTATACTGCCCTATTGCAGTACTTCATTCATACTTCCGGTCCTGTACCCCATAAGATCCAGTGACACATATGTAAATCCGTATTTTTTGAATTCACCGGTAATTTTCATACGGTTGTTTTCTTCCATGAGCATTGCGAATTCCGACGGGTCAATCTCAATTCTTGCCATCATACCGTGAATTCTTACCCTTACCTGATGGAATCCCATATCAAGAAGCAGCTGCTCAGCTTTATCTACCATTCCAAGCTTTTCTTCCGTTATCGTCTCACCATATACAAATCTTGATGAAAGACATGCAAATGACTGCTTTTTCCATGTAGGAAGATTAAGATATCTTGAAAGCGCTCTTATATCTGCCTTTGTAAGATTACAGTGTCTTAACGGACTTTTTATTCCAAGCTCTGCTACTGCCGTAAGTCCCGGTCTGTAATCTCCCATATCATCCATATTGGAGCCTTCAGCTATCGCCGCAATGCCGTTCTCGTCAGCTATCTCCTGAATCTTCCGGAAAAGCTCCTTCTTACAGAGGTAACATCTGTTCTTGGGATTCTGTGCAAATCCGTCTATTGACAGTTCCTCAGATTCACAGACAAAGTGGCGGATTCCTTCTTTTTTGCAGAACTCCAGAGCCTCATTAAGCTCTCTGCCCGGGAATGAGCAGGAACGTGCCGTCACTGCAATAACATTATCCCCCAGTGTATCCTTAGCCGTTTTAAGAAGAAATGTTGAATCGACACCGCTTGAAAATGCGACTGCAACCGATTCGAGGCTTTTAAGATACTCCCTCAGAGCATCAAGCTTTGCCATCTGTTCCCTTGTCACATTGCCGCTATCAGATCTTTTAACATCATTAATGCTGCCATTCATTGTATGCCGCCTCCTGTATACAAACTAAACCATTCTTATCATCACCATGTATGCTGCCGTTCCGAAGGCATACTATCTTTCTTCAAAATACTCCCGGCAATATCTCTTCTATTATACATCAGTACGTCCGGCTCCTGCCGTCAGATCCTTAACAACCTCTCCGGCTATAATAAGTCCCGCAACAGAAGGTACAAAAGCAACACTTCCCGGAATATTCCTTCTCTCCGTGCACTTATGCTGTGCACCCGGAGGACATATGCAGTTCGTCCTGCAGCTTATAGCCATATCTTCTACCGGCCTTGTCGGCATTTCCTCGGAATATACAACCTTCAGCTTCTTAACTCCACGCTTCTTAAGTTCTCTTCTCATAACCTTGGCAAGCGGGCATACCTTGGTTTTATAAATGTCCGCAACACGGAACTGGCTTGCGTCAAGCTTATTGCCTGCACCCATACTGCTGATTATTGGTATATTTTTCTCCTGAGCCTTCATTACAAGTGATATCTTGGCTGTTACGGTATCCACTGCGTCTACAACATAATCATACTCATCAAACGGAAACTCATCAGCGTTCTCAGGCAGGAAAAAGCACTTGTGCACACGTACTCTGGCATCAGGATTAATATCATGGATACGTTCCTCCATAACGTCCACTTTGTATTTGCCCACTGTCTTTCTCGTTGCTATAATCTGTCTGTTAAGATTAGTAAGGCAGACCTTGTCATCATCAATAAGATCAAATGCACCTACACCGCTTCGCACAAGCGCCTCGCACACATATCCGCCTACGCCTCCTACTCCGAATACGGCAACTCTTGAGTTCTTAAGAACTTCCATGGCATCTTTTCCAAGCAGCAGCTCTGTTCTTGCAAATTGTGTCAGCATCAGCATAATCTCCTCATAATAGCTATTTTGTCAATGTAAAAACTACTCTGTTCTCATACCGCCCCAGAAAAAAAGTGCCACTGTTCCCGGTCCCGTATGGCTTCCTATTGTAGTTCCTATACTGTTAATCTCAACCCTGCCGTTAAGTTTAGGGAACTTAGCCTCGACAAGGTCTGCAACTGCTCTTGCATCCTCATAGCATGCTGACTGCGATATAAAGCATTTGCCCGAGTAATCATATCCATCCTGTGCATTCTCTTCCATCCGCTTAACAATCTCTGTAATTACTTTCTTCCTGCCTCTTATCTTATATCTCGGAATAAGTCTTCCAAGATTATCCATATTAAGCAGCGGACATATATTAAGTATTGTGCCTATTGCTCCGGCTGTCTTGGATATTCTTCCTCCCCTTATGTAGAATGTAAGGTCAGTTGAGAAAAACCAGTGATGAAGTTCGAGCTTATGCTCCTCAACCCATGAATACAGCTCATCTATTGTCTTTCCTTCATCACGGAGTGACGCAAGCGTATCCATGATAAGGCCATAACCGGATGACGCGCCAAGTGAATCCACAACATATATTTTTCTGTCGGGATATTCATCCGCAAGCATATCTCTGGCTATATTGGCAGAGTTAACCGTACCCGATATTCCTGATGACAGGCATACATGCAGTACATCGTAACCTTCCTTAAGGAACCCTTCAAAGTATTCCTTATATTCCTCCGCATTAACCTGGGATGTCTTGGTCATTGCTCCTTCAGCCATCTTCTTATAGAACTCATCAAATGGAATTGACTGTCCTAGATCATCTGCATGTTCCACTCCGTCAAGCTCGTAATGAAAACATATGTATCTTACATTAATCTTTTCAAAATGTTCTTTTGTAAGGTCTGCCGTTGAACAACAGCTTAAAATAAATTTGCTCATTGATTCTCTCCCATATTGTCATACATAATACATTTTTTATATTTTAATCTAAAATGCGATAGCAATCAATGATTTAACGATACTTTTGATATACAAATTTATTATCTCGTTTTCCGGTTTCCTCTATAACATGTTCTACACATGGCAGTTAAACTATTACGAAGATACTGCCAGACATCTTGTAAAATCATTTGAATCCATATATAAAAAGCAGCCCTCCCCATAATCCAATGGGCAAGGACTGCCTTAATTACTTATCCGTGTAGATATTCAATATTATATCAGCTTCTCAGTGTGAATCTTCCGACAAGATCACTGAGTGTAGTTGCCTGGGCTGAAAGCTCCTCGCTTGTTGCTGATGATTCCTGCGCTGCAGCTGAATTAGACTGTACAACCTCAGATATCTGGTTAACTCCTGCTTCTGCCTGATCCATCGCCTTAGCCTGCTCGTTAAGTGTCTCACTGAGCCTGTTGGATGCTTCCGCAATATTCTTTATTCCTTCAACTACTTCTTCAATTGCACCCGCTGCGCTTTCTGCTGCAAGATTACCATCATCAACTTCGCGCAACGAGCCTTCTATGAGTGTTCTCGTGTCCACAGCCGACTGGGCACTCTGCTCGGCGAGCTTTCTTATCTGCTCTGCCACAACTGCGAATCCTCTTCCTGCCTCTCCTGCACGCGCTGCTTCAATTGCCGCATTAAGTGAGAGAAGATTAGTCTCACTTGCTATATTCTCTATATCGGAAATGATATTCTCAATCTTCTTGGATGTCTCATCAATACGGTTCATTGCCGAAACAAGCTCAGTCATCTGCTCACGGCTGTCATCTGCCTTCTTTGCATACATATCGGCTTTCTTGCGCATTTCATCAAGATCTTCTGCTGTCCTGTCAACTCCTTCGGTAATGTTGGCAATCGTTGCGGTAAGTTCTTCAACCGCACCTGCCTGATCTGTTGCACCTTCTGCAAGTGCCTGTGCAGATTCAGCAAGATTCTCCGAGCCTATTGTTACCTGATTGGCTGCGTCATTAACATGTGACAGCGCATCATTCATCTGTCTGTTCATCTTACGCATTGCATCCATAAGAGCAGCAAACTTACCTACATATCTGTCTTCTATCTTGGTGGAAATTGCGTAATTGCCGTCTGCCATCTGTGTAAGAAGTTCTCCGGCATCTGTTACAATAAGGTTCAGATTCTCCGCCATCCCTCTCGCTTCTTCAATCATCTCACCAATCTCATCATTGGTATTAGCTTCAGGGAACGGGCTCTCAAGGTCACCTTCTGCAAATGTCTTAAGTCTCGCCTGTAATGCAATAAGCGGCTTTTCAATATCTGTAGCTATAGTATTGCCGAGCTTTGTTGATGATAAAACTGCAGCTGCAATCACACCAATTATCAGTACCGTAATTACAATTTCAACAACATGAAGCATATCCTTGGCACTGTCGCCCTTTTGCACATTAAGATTCATAAGATCCGCAAACTCCGCATATATCTTTTCATACTTAGGTGTAAGCTGCTCGACATCAAGTTTCTGGGCCTTTAAATAACCATCTTTGTCATTAGAGGTTGCGAGCTTCATTATCTGTCCATCAATTTCCCAATAGCCGTCAAGTTCATTAAGGACATCATTGTACGCCTGAATTCCTTCTCTATATGTTACAGACTTCTCAACCTCCTCCATATATGTCTGGAATACCTCTTTTTTCTGGTCATGTAATTCTATCTGTTCTTCTATCTCATTCTCGTCATCATATCCCACAACAGCACGGAGAGCACTTCTTGCCTCCGAAAAGCTTACCATTGCCTTGCCTACATCCCCCTGTGAAAATCCATAGTGTGACAGCGCATATTCATAACGTGTTGATACCACAATAAGCGCAATAATGCCAACTACTGCCGACAGCATTGCAAGCAGCGTAACAAAGCCAAACCCTGTACGGAGCCTTTTCTTAATCTTCATCTGTTCAAGTTTCATTCTGTTCCCTCCTGATTACAGTATTTAATAATTTCCTTTTCTTTACACTTAAAGTATTACTTATATATTTACTTATATATTAGTACTTTTTGTATTGTATTGCAATATTTTGATTACCAAAATAGTCCTTGACCCCGACTCATTCACGTGTTAATATTCAATAAGTTATTTTATAATCAAACTATTTTTTGGAGACTACTGCAAATGAGCATAAAATTTATAACTGATTCAGGTTCTGACATTCTCGCACCACATGACAGCAGGCTTAATGTACTTCCACTCACTATAAGATTTGATGAGGATGAATATAAAGACGGTGCGACAATCACTCACCATGAATTCTACGAAAAACTTATTGAAAGTGACACCCTTCCTAAGACAAGCCAGGTGACACCATATATTTTTGAGGAGGCAATCAGCGAAGCCCGGTCTGATGGAAGCGATGTTCTTATAATAACTATATCGTCCAAGCTATCTGGCACCTATCAGAGTGCCTGCATTGCTGCCGCTGAATTCGATGAGGGAGTATATGTCGTTGACAGCGAGAACGTGTCTGTCGGTGAAAAAGCGCTTGTTACATATGCAATGCAGCTTGCAGATTCAGGCATGCAATGTGCCGACATTGCCGATGAACTTAACAGCCGCAAGCAGTCACTGCATACGCTGGCTCTCCTTGACACTCTTGAGTATCTGAAAAAAGGCGGACGCATATCCAAAACTGTTGCCCTTGCCGGCAGTCTTCTTTCAATAAAGCCCGTTGTAACCGTCAGGGAAGGAGAAGTTGCAATTCTTGGCAAAGCACGCGGTTCAAAGCAGGGCAACAACTTTCTTATCGAGCAGGTAAAGTCATTTGGAATAGATTTTACCAAGCCTGTATTCTTAGGCTATACCGGACTTTCGGACGTAATGCTTAAAAAATATATAAATGACAGTAAAGATATCTGGGAAGGTCATGCCGATATTCTTAAGACAGGTACAATAGGAGGTGCCATAGGAACACATGTAGGCCCCGGGGCTATAGCAGTCGCATTCTTTGCCGATATCTGAACCTGATATGTAAGCTATATTTGATGTTGCAATAAAATCTGTATGTGATATAGTATACATAGTATTTATAGGATTTTTCGTATCATATACAGATTTTTTGTTACATTCAGATTGTTTTTCAGATTACGGAGGATATATGAATTTTGCATCTCAGATTTGTGCTGCTGCTTTACTGTTAATAATCTTTATTTTCTATTGTCAGCAGAAACATCTTCCGCTCCGTACAAGTCAGGCTTTCCTGATTACTATTTTTGCAACTTTCTTATGTGTTCTTCTCGATATATATTCCATTATTGTAATTGACAATTACCGGAGCTATCCCCCCGCTTATACCGGATTCATATGTAAAGCCTACCTTATCTCACTTGTATGTGTAGGTTTCTTCAGTCTGCGGTACATTTGCATCGACTTATACAGCAGCAATCATAAAAACTACATGCGCTGCATACATATATACTATGTTGTCGCTATAATAGGATCCTTAATTATATACACACTTCCTATACATCATTCAAAAGAGTTAGGCTCTGATGCAGTATATACATATGGTCCAAGCGTTTCTGCAGCATACATAATTGTATTAATTTTTATAATAAATGTTCTTGCAACCGCAATAAAACACCGCAACGCAATAAATCCCCAGCGCAGCAAAGCAGTTACGATATGGATGCTATTCTGGATTGCTTCTGCGGTTGTGCAATTTTTCTATAGGGAGATTCTTATTGTCAGCTTTTCAAGCTGCATCGGCATACTCATACTGTTTATAATGCTTGAGACGCCTCTTACCAACATAGACCGCACATCCGGGCTTTTTAACTATAATGCGCTTGTACAGTATATGCAGCAGTATTATAATGACGGACGCCAGTTCTCCTCAGTTGTATTCGTAAGACTTAATTCATTTCAGAATAATCTTACACCATCAGTTGCGCGTGATATAAACTACAGTATTGTGAGATTTTTCTCCGACATTCCCGGTGCGGTAACATTCAAGAGCGGTGAAGATAAAGTGACCATGATGTTCGATGATGCCAATGCTGCATCTGATGCATTTGAACTCGTTCAGGAGAAGATCCGTACCGGATGGGGTACTAACTCTGACATAGTAATCCCGGCAGGCATTATATGCATCCCTGACAGTACAATAGCAGGCAATGCTGCGGAGATGCTTTATCTTACAAGCTACGCAAGACAGCGTAACCGTGAATTCCTCGAGAACGGCCTTGTCTTCGTTGATATTAATGTACTGAATGAGATGAAAGATGCACAGAGGATTGAACAGCTTGTAAAAGATTCTATAGACAATGATACAATAGCAGTATACTATCAGCCGATATATTCTACCAAAACCGGCCGTTTTTCCAGTGCCGAGGCGCTTGTGCGAATAAAGGATGAAGACGGGAATATACTTCCCCCGGCAAAGTTTATTGACATTGCAGAGAAAAACAGCTCCATAATAAAACTCGGTGAACTGATATTTGAGCATGTATGCCGTTTTATCAAAAAACATGATCTGCGTCAGTACGGAATTGATTATATTGAAGTTAATCTGTCTGCCGTACAATGCTCCTACGAGCAGCTTGCAGAACGCTATATCAATATTCTCAAAAAATATGATGTTGCTCCTGATATGATTAATCTTGAGATTACAGAATCAGCTTCCATCGGAGCACGCAATGCCCTTATCAATAACATGCATGCGCTGCTTGATTATGGCGTTCATTTTTCTCTTGATGATTTTGGCACCGGACAGTCAAACCTTAATTACATTATTGATATGCCGGTTGATATCATTAAGTTCGACCGTTCAATGTCTATGTCATACTTCAATAACAGTAAAGGCAAATACATAATGGACGCTTCTATCAACATGATTCACGACCTGCAGCTTGAGATTGTATCCGAGGGTATTGAAACTGCTGAACAGTTTGAAGCAATGAATGCGCTGGGCGTCAGCTACATTCAGGGATACTATTTCTCTAAGCCGCTTTGCTGCCGTGATTTTATAGAATTTTTAAAAGAGCATAATACTGATAAACAGGATTAATTATTAACATTGAATGCTTTTATGCCCGGATATACAGCTGCTGTACCAAGTTCTTCTTCAATTCTTAAGAGCTGGTTGTACTTTGCAACACGTTCGCTTCTGCTCGGTGCACCTGTCTTAATCTGACATGTGTTAAGCGCAACTGCAAGGTCAGCTATTGTTGTATCAGCAGTTTCACCGGAGCGGTGTGAGCTTATTGCAGTATATCCTGCCTTATGTGCCACCTTAATTGCTTCAAGTGTCTCTGACACAGAACCAATCTGATTAAGCTTTATCAGGATTGAGTTACCTGCTCCAAGTTCAATTCCTTTGGCAAGTCTTCTGGTATTAGTAACAAAAAGGTCATCACCTACAAGCTGTACTCTGCTTCCAAGTCTCTTAGTCAGCTTCTCCCAGCCTTCCCAGTCTTCTTCATCAAGTCCGTCCTCGATTGATATAATCGGATACTTGTCACAGAGCGCCTCCCAATGGTCAATAAGTTCTTCTGATGTGAACTCGGTTCCCGCCTTCGGAAGCCTGTAATATCCCTTACCTTTCTCACTCTTCCATTCTGATGATGCTGCATCCATTGCAATTCTGAAATCTCTTCCCGGCTCATATCCTGCTTTCTTAACCGCCGCAAGAATTGTCTCTATTGCCTCTTCATCTGACTTAAGTGCCGGTGCAAATCCACCTTCGTCACCTACCGATGTTGCAAGTCCACGTTCCTTGAGGATTGCTGCAAGTGCATGGAACACTTCTGAACACCATCTTAAGCATTCTTTAAATGAAGGTGCTCCTACAGGCATAATCATAAACTCCTGCACATCAAGTCCCGATGATAGTGCATGGCATCCGCCATTAATTATATTCATCATGGGAACAGGAAGTCTGTTACCTGATATACCTCCAAGAAATCTGTATAATGGAATATCAAGGGCCACACTTGCTGCACGGCAGCACGCAATTGATACCGCAAGTATCGCATTGGCTCCGAGCTTTGACTTGTCATTAGTTCCGTCTGCCTCTATCATTGCCTTATCAACCGCATATATATCTGATGCATCCATTCCCGTAAGCACATCATTAATTGTCGTATTAATATTATCTACGGCCTTCTGTACACCTTTGCCAAGATATCTTTCCTTATCACCGTCCCTAAGCTCCAATGCCTCGAACTCGCCTGTTGAAGCACCACTCGGTGCACAGCCTCTTGCAACTGTACCATCCATAAGTGTTACTTCTGCTTCCACAGTGGGATTACCCCTTGAGTCAAGAATTTCTCTTCCTATAACCTTTTCAATTTCCAAATAATTCATCTGGCAGCTCCTTTCAATAATGAAGATACTCCTTCCGGAAGCCGGCGCTGCCTCCGGTGGTACAGATTCAGCAGTTCTGCACCGCAAGGAGTCTTACATGATTATTTCACAATAGTTAGTTGCAACTAACCCAGCAACTATTATAAGTTACATCATTCCAAATATCAAGGCATCTAAGTGATACTATTTATCATCACAATTTTATTAAAACTTAAACCTGAGTTCCATTAAATTTACAGCTATATCATTAAACATATTTTTCACAGTAATATTATTACTATGCTGACGAATGATATTATTGCCCGTAATTCCTACAATTATGTATTAATCAGGGAATATTCACCCGTTGCAGACATGATGCTTCTTAGTAAATTCTTCACAAAGAATTCTTAATTAAACCTTATTTTTGGGAATTTTTACTCTTGATTTGCCGGTTTTTTCTGATAAAATGTATAAGACAAATCAAGAATGAGGTGACAACAATGCTGGTAGCCGGTGCAAGATGTGATCAATGCGGAAGACTCGATACCATGGAGTATCGTGACGAAACGCTCGTTGTGGTATTACTCCGAGAGAAGGGCTGGACATTCAAAGACAGCGACAAAAAGGCAATATGTCCTTTATGTACAATGAAGAACAGACAGCATTAATCAGTATAACGACAAAAGTCCGGGGATTTCTCTCCGGACTTTCGTCATGTTTGAATGAATTTAGGAAAAATTTTAGGGAATAAGCTTTTGTTATTATACCAATCCAAGTATTCCAGGAATGAACATTGAGATTGCCGGTATGTATGTTACAAGAAGCAGTGCAACAAATATATTACAATAACCGCAGCGGATGAGGGGGAGGATATGCATATTACCTCCGGGCACGCTTGCGCTGCGATGCAGACATAGCGGACACGTAAGCCTCCAAAATACGGCGGCTAAGTGCCGATGTCTGCAAAAGCATCCGGCTGCAATATGCATATCCTCCCCTCTGGATGCTGCCATTATTGTTACCCCTATGTATTTAAATGATTATGTAATTTACTATTGAATAAGTATACGGTGTCAGAGGCAAAACTATCTAAGGAGCTCGGAATATCCAGAACACCTATGCGCGAAGCACTTCAGTGCTTAAGTCAGGACGGATATATCACTGTTGTTCCGAGCAAGGGATTCCGTATAAGACAGCTTAATCAGAAGGATATGAAGGAAACAATGCAGATAAGATGTGCTATAGAAGGTTTCTGTACGCAATGTCTGGCTGCGGACGTTAATACCGCACGATGCCAGAAGACTATACGCGAGCTTGGAAATATACTTGATCTGCAGAGACATGCTGTAGAAGGCCGTGTTACCGGCACAATGGACGAACATGCGAAGTATTATGAGTATCTTAAAAACGGCAACGGTAATGATGCTTACAAAGTACTTATAGACCATCTTATGATGCTGCTTAATGTTGTAAAAACTACAAAATAGCATTACCTGAAGCATTTGCATCGATATGTTTTAACACATCCTCAAGAGCACACTTTATTCTCTCTGCGTGATGCTCATGATGTCCGTATTCATCAAAGCTGCCGCACACATTCATAATATGTGACAGATACTCATGGACATAATGAGCCCGCGCCGGTGCCTCTTCGAGGATGTTTCCATGTCTGCTGCCCTCATTTTCACCATTTATGAGCCTTACATAAGCGTTCCCATTGACAACCGGCGTGCTGCTTATGTATTCCGTAAAGCCGGGATACCAGAAGGAGCCGCACACTGAGAAAATATTAGCAAATGTATCATCCCTGAACAGGCTATACACCGCTGCAAGCCCGCCAAGTGAATATCCGCCGTAAGCAAGCGTATCTCTGTTAATGTTGTATTCACCGGCTGCCCACGGCACTATCTGCTGTGTGAGCTTAGTGTAATACTCATCACATCTTCCGCCGAAGTCCGCTGCTCCCTTTCTTATTGCCCTCTCCTGCCATGGTGTGTATTCATCCAGCCTGTTTTCCGGCACAAGACCGATAAGTATACAGCCCGGATACATGAAATCTTTAAAGCCGTTATTGCAGATTACATCCCCGTCATTGATAAATACTGCATTGTAAATGTTTTTGTCCGAATAATTATCCGGCACCCGGATAATTACCCTGATGCCGGATATATTTAACTCTCTCATATATTACTTTGCGCTTACGGCATCTGCAACTGTTGTCAAAGCATCAAATATTGCAGGTCCGTAATCCATGAATTCATCATAGCCTATAGTTACTATCTTTTTATTCTTGATTGCAGGAACATCTGAAACTGCATCCGCTGCGAGAAGCTTATTTACTGCATCTGCATCATTCTTGGCATTACGGTCACTTGTAACGTAGATTATAAGCTCAGGATTCATTGTTACGAGAACCTCTAGTGAAAGCCCTGAAGTACCTGTTGCCGCATTAGTATAGCCAAGCTTGTTGAGAAGGCTTTCCTGAAGTGCTGACTTATATGCACCGAATGTATTGCCGTCAAATGCACACATTACAAGTGCATTCTTTTTGTCTGATGAGCTGCTGCCTGCCTTGGCAACTGCTGCGTCATACTTCTTCTGAAGCTCGTCCGCATATGCATTGGCCTTATCCTGCACATTGAATATTATTCCGAGATTCTTAACATCCTGAATTACACTTGTAAGTTCAACATTACCGGCAGTTACGCTTGCTCCCTGCGCATATACGTTGATGCCGTTATTATTCCAGTCTGTATATGCACCGAGTGATTTCTCAGAGAACATTGCTGCACGTCCGACTACTATATCGGGAGCTGCCGAAAGGATTACCTCCTTGGAAATGCTCTTCTTATCTCCAAGCTTATTAATCTTCTCAATACTGTCCTTGTACTTTGATGTTATTGTATTGTCAGGATTCATCATTCCGACAATCTTATCTCCCAGGCCAAGCTCTATAAGTGTCTCTGTCGCAGAGAGGTTATTGGTTACGATTCTCTCAGGTGCCTTGTCAAAAGTCTGTGTAATCTCCCTGCCCGATGCATCGTAGGTTGTAATTGTGACCGGATACTGTGTCACTGATGTCTGCTGTGCAGCCTCTGCCTGACTGCTCTGCTGTAACTGATTCTGTGTACTGCCACACGCTGTGAGTGACGCAGCAAGTGTTGTTGTAAGTGCTGCTATAAGCACAAGTGATGTGAATTTTTTCATTCCTTAGTTCTCCTTTTCCGTGATTCTCCTTTTTATATATCAAAAGCCTTATCATGCAGCCATGAATGGCTTTTTGACCTATTGCCACTGCACTATTGCAGATATACTGTATCAGATATACTGTATCAGTATATGGTTATTGCCCTGATTGAGGACCTCGCAGTCCACATCATATATTTCTTTCATATTCTCTTTTGTGATTGCCTGCTCAGGCGTTCCCTGATGCCGTATCCTGCCATCCCTGACGAGATATATATAATCTGAGAATCTGCACGCAAGCTGGATATCATGAAGCACTGCGAGCACATTTATATTAAGCTCCTTAACGATTCTTAATATCTCAAGCTGATACTTTATGTCAAGATGGTTGGTCGGTTCATCAAGCAAAAGAAGTGTTGGCTGCTGTGTTATTGCCCTCGCAAGCACCACTCTCTGTTTCTCACCTCCGGACAGCGACAGATATGACCTGTCCTTTTTGTCATACATACCAACCTTTCTGAGTGCATCATATGCTATCTCATAATCCTGCGCCTTTTCCTGCTCCATCATCTTAAGATGCGGCGTTCTTCCGAGCATCACCACATCAAGCACAGAACAGTCAAAGTTAAGATTGTTAAACTGTGCAACAACCGCCATCTGCTGTGCGCTCTGCCTTATGCTTATGTCCTTCTGCGGCCTGCCGTCAAGATATACGGTCCCCGTCTCCGGCTTTACAATCCTGTAAATGGTCTTGAGCAGCGTTGTCTTACCGCACCCGTTAGGTCCGAGAATCGTATGGAACTCATTATCGCTTACTCCCATTGTGATTCCTTTAAGTATTCTATTACCCGCTATGCTGTATTCAATATCCTCACATCTAAGTTCCATGTCTATTCCCTGCCATAATCTTTTTTTGTAACTATGTAAATGAAGAACGGCGCACCTACAAGTGCCGTGAATATCCCGATAGGCATCTCAGCATTTTTGACAAGTATTCTTGCAAGCACATCAGCCCATGTAAGGAATATTGCTCCCGTAAGTATCACAACCGGCATAAGTCTCTTGTGGTTGGTTCCTGCAAATGCTCTCGAAATATGCGGTATTATCAGTCCGACAAAACCGATTATCCCGCAGTTTGCAACAAGCACGCCTGTAACTACCGCGATAAGCGCCATGTATACTTTCCTGTAAAAGCTCAGATTAATTCCCAGCGTTACCGCTGTCTCATCTCCAAGCATCATCGTGTTAAGCACACGGTATTGCGTGAGAAAAAACAGTGTCACCGCAATGACAACCGCCGCCGGCAGTCCTATATTCTTCCAGCCCGCATTGGCAAGCGAACCCATTGTCCAGAACTTTATTGTCATTATGCTGTCAGCATTGGCTCCGACCGATATTATAAAATTGGAAAATGCAGTAAACAGCGCATTCACAACCGTACCCGCAAGTATAAGCCTTGTTGTCGTCATGCTGCCGTGTCTTCCTGCTATTCCAAGCACCATAACCGTTGCAATTACAGCACCAATGAAAGCTCCTCCTGATACAATTGTTCCAAGCCCCATAACGATTAAGAGTGTTGCACCGAAGGTTGCACCGGAAGAGACACCAAGTATATACGGCTCTGATATCGGGTTATTAACCGTTGCCTGCATCACGCATCCGCATATCGCAAGACCTGCTCCGCTTATTATTCCAAGAAGTACTCTGGGAAATCTCATATTCCAGACAATTGCTATCGTTGCTTTGCCTGCATCTGCATACAGCCCATGCTTTCCGGTAAGCCTGCCGATAATAATTCTGTATGTATCTCCAATGCTTATATTCACAGGTCCCAGCGAAACCGCTATCAGGATAGTTGCAACTAACCCGGCTATAAGAAAAAAAAGCATCGTACAGTAAAATGCTTCAGAGTTTGTAATTGCTTTAGTTTTTTTATTCACTTCATTCTCCCGTCTTGCAGTACAGTTTGTTATTGATTACTTTCATTAGTCTTATCTAACTGCATAAAATTAAAACACACTGTCATGAGTTTGTCAAGACAGGCCTGTTTCACAAAACAAATAACTTTAATATGACACATTTTGTTGATGATATTCATGCAATGCAGCAGGAACTTAAAGAGATTATATACGATTACTGCCGCAGCACTGATACCATTGCCGATATCTGCTGCTTTGACAGTGGCGAAGCTTTTATTGCTGCATTTGTTCCTTACAGCTATGATATAGTTTTTATGGATATATATATGAGCGGAATGAACGGTACGGATACTGCTTCCTTAATGAGACGCTCTGACAACCGTGGCATTCTCTGCAACATGGACTACTAAAGACTATACAGATAATATTCCACACAACGATACTAAGGCATAATGCAAGCAGATGCATTGTCCTCTTCCGGCCAGTGCGGCATTGGTCTGGCGTCTATCATTGCAACTGCACAAAAATATGGCGGCACTGCAAGATTCCGCAATACCGCCAATGAATTTTTCATTGATATAATGTTCAAAATATGATTATTTATATGAGATATCTGTCTTCAAATTCTTTTATCTGCACAGGCTTTGAGAAGAAATATCCCTGGAACATATTGCAGCCCATATCCTTAAGCATATTGACCTGTGATTCCTTCTCAACGCCTTCTGTTATTACTTCCATTCCAAGCTTTCCCGCAAGGCTGACTATGCTCTCAAGGATATCCCTGCCTTTGAGCTCATTCTCAGAAGCACGCAAAAATCCCATGTCAATCTTGAGAACATCCGCACTTATATCCTTAAGCATGTTAAGTGACGAATAACCGCTTCCAAAATCATCAATCTCAATCTTGAAGCCATAATTCTGGAGGCGCCTTATTATCTCCATGTTCTTCTTAAAATCTGCCATAAGCGCCGTTTCTGTTATCTCCAGCTTAAGCTTGTCCGGATTAATATTATATTTGTCTACAAGCCCTGTAAATGTCTCATATACATCAATAAGATAAAAATCCTTGGTAGAGATATTAACTGATATGTGATACCGGTCATGGCCTTCTCTCTTCCACTCTCCAAGCTTCTCAGCTGCCTTCTCCCACATATATCTGTCGAGCTTATATATAAGTCCTGCTTTTTCAAGAACATCTATAAATACTGCCGGTGAAAGAAGACCTCTCTCAGGATGCTGCCATCTTACAAGTGCTTCAGCACCATATGCCATGCCCTTGCAGTCAACCTGAGGCTGAAGGAACATAACAAACTCATTATTGTCAATTGCCTTCTCAAACTCTCCGATTATGCGCCTTTCTTCTATAGAACGCTCAAGAAGCTCAGTATTGTAATATGCAACATACTTCTGATAGCTGTTCTTGATTGTCTCACTTGCAATATTAGCCTTATCGCACATAATGCTTACAGGCTCGTCTGTATCATCAATCTCATAAATTCCTGCGAATATATGCAGCCTGAATAAACTGCTTTTGAATTCTTCCTGCATAATATTTATACATGATATTATATGCTCTTCTATCTTGTGATCAGACGGAACAAGCATTGCAAATCTGTCATTCTGCATCCTTGCGCACAAATCCCCGTTACGCTGATACTCCTTCATAAGCTCGCTCTGTCTTATAAGCACACTGTTGCCTTTTTCAATTCCAAACAGCTCATTAATGAACTTAAAATCACGTATATTGCTGCATATAATGCTATACTTGCGGTCCGGATTACTGCGCAGAATCTTCCGGGTCTCTTCGTAGAACTGTTCCCTGTTGAGCAGTCCTGTCAGGCTGTCATGTGATGCTTTATACTTTTCTCTCTCAAGCTTTGCAATCACCTCAGATATATCATTCACGATAAAATAATCACATATGTGATTGTTCTTCTCATCATTAATTCTCTTGTACTCTACCTCGTAGAATTTGGAGCCTGCCGCATTAGTAACCGGAATATCATACTTCATGTAATCCCTGCGTGTATCCCGGTGTTTTTCAAGCCACTCCCTGTATTCAGCTTCAAAATCGCCATGTGACTTGCTACCATGTAATCCGTCCGATGTATACATCATATCCGCAACATCATTGCTGTATATACATCTGCCGCGGTTATCAAAGCACACAATTCCATCGTTCATATCTTTAATTATCAGCGACAGCATATTCTCGATAACTTCATTAGGTACATACTGGAATGTAAGATAATATATAAGTATCGCCATAAAGCCAAATACCGGAATTGACAAATCATATATTGAATTGTCCCCGATTGTCACTATATCAAGTGTAAATGATGCCACAAGAACCAACAGTATCATCTCATACCTGAATCTGTAGAACCTTGATGATTTGATTATCATCGTAAGATATGCCAGCATTATTGTAATAATGCCAATGTATATATATATAAAATGTGCCTTATATACCAGGCTCGCCTTATTAAACACTACATTGACTGAATCTGCTGATATATTATCAATATAAAACACTTTATGTGTCCATGCATTTGAAATCATCATAACCGTATCAAATGCCGAATACACATACATTAATATCTTGACAGGACGTACGCCATTGTACAATCCTGTGTAATGCTGTGAATAATACATAAGTGCTATAATAATCCAGTCAAATATTGCATATGTAAGTCCCGCACATAATGTCTTTGCCATGTTGCCCGGCACAAATATATATGCCGCAAATACTATTCCACATATAAATGAACTCAGTTCATATGCAAATGTTGCCCTGGCAAGTATCCCTTTTCTTCTGAATGCCTGCACCGAACATATCCCCAGAAGAATAATCTCTGCCACGACCAATATTCCATAAGCTATCTTCATATATATCTCCCAAGCCATAAATCTGTTACATATTACCTACAGTCTATGCTTTAATTATTACTTTTTACTTATTTATTTTAAATCCCTTATACTTATTTGTAAATATTAAGAATTTACAAATAATGCCACTTATGGTGGATTTTTTTGCAAATATTGCATATTTTTCTTTTCAGTGCTATTATTAGCCGATATGAATATGAACATATGGATCTTGAATATATGCCGAATCTGACATCATAACACTTCATGCCCCGGGTGCTGCCGGGAATCATCATATGCTTGATTCCTCAGCATTTGGCAAAATGAAAGACGGCGTTATCATCGTTAACGCCGCCCGTGGTTCACTTATTGATACTGCTGCACTTATAAGCGCCATAGAGAGCAGAAAAGTCGGTTTTGCCGCACTTGATACATTTGAGAATGAGACAGGTCTTTATTATCTTGACCATGAATACGCCATAATGGATAACCATGACCGTGCAATCCTTAACTCATTCCCTAATGTAATACTTTCACCTCATATGGCATTCTATACAGAACAGGCTGTATCGGACATGGTCGGTAACTCAATCCTCGGACTTCTTGCATTTGAGAAGGAGGATGATAATCCTTTTGAGGTAACCCGCTGATACACTGCTCTATTATTCGTTTTTATTAACAATATAGGCCGCAACTGCATGATAGGCCGGGAATAATACGCCTGCTACCGGCCATATTATCCAGCTTCTGTCCCATCTGTTGGTTACAAAGCTTATACACAGATATATTGCTGTTGCAACAAGCCAGTATACGTTTGTGGATGTTGATGTCTTTCTGTCAATCCTTTTAGCACTTCTTGTATAATCACCTTCTTCAAGCAGCTGATTGACAGCAGACATCTGCATTCCGCCTTTTACGAAGAAAAATACACCGACTGCCACAATTACAAGAAGCATACAGACTGAGCATATTATCATAAAATCATCTTCCTCATTCACGGCAATCACCATAAACATCGGTATTACCGAGCATATACAAAGCACCGTTCCGACAATCATATCCCTTACATATCCATCGTGAATCTTGCTCTTATAATCTTTTACCATTCCGGTAACGCCATATTCGGTCTCAATCTCTTCACTTTTTATGAACTCATACTGTTCAAGTTTCATTCCGTTCATAATAAAGATTCCGACCGCAGACGCTACAAGCAAAATCAATACACACACTCCCACTCCGGCAGCCATATTTTCACTTATTCCGCCAATCTGCATATCATTTGCAGATGCAAGTATCATAAGAACAACAGGAGATATTATGCACATCATTACTCCAAGACCTATAGCCGGTGCGGTCTGCCTTGTAAGACTAAGGTAATTGTTGGCGTCCTCCATACTTACTTTACGCCTTACAGCCTCTCTGTTTTTCTCTGCTTCAATACCTTCCGTCCTGTCTGTTGTTCCGGCTCCCTGCTCTTCCTTGCTTCCCGTGCTTCCGGCTGACGGGACTTTATCCCCCAGTATTACTTCATCAGCTTTGTACCCCGTATACTCCGAATACTGCTCTTCTTCGATATCATCCTTAATAAGATAGTCTGTTGTTACACCGAATATCTCACTGAGCTTTAATATCTTATCCAGATCAGGGACAGACTGCGCTCCCTCATATTTGGAAACAGACTGGCGGCTCACTCCGAGTCTCTCAGCCAGTTCTTCCTGCGACCACCCGTTTTTCTTGCGCAGGTTTATAATCTTATCTGCCAATATCATAATAATCCTCCATTCTGCAGGCACTATGTGCCGGGATATTTTTCAGTTAGTATGCATCTATCTGTTACAAATACAATATCATTTTTTCCGGTTACATGCCATATACCAGCACTTACAATTTGTCAACCGGTGGTTGCACATGCGTAAAAACGGCTGTTGCGCCCATAATTAACACCGGGCGAACAGCCGCTCATTACAATTCATATATCATTGTGTATTACTGCATATCTTATATTAATATGCCGGTTGCTTACATCTTGCTTCCCTTAGAACCGCCGAAGCTTGCCTGATTAAGTATATTAGTATCAAATGTAAATGTAAGACTTTCCTCTGTACGTTCTCTCTTAAGAGCAAGCTGTATCATACGGTCAAGCAGCTCCTTGTATGGAACTCCCACAGGCTCCCACAGATAGAATGCAAGTGAACCCGGTATTGTATTAATTTCATTAAAATACAGCTTATCTGTATCAGCATCGATCATAAAGTCGATTCTTGATACACCATTGCAGCCGAGTGCCTTGAATGACCTAACCGCAAGCTCTCTTACCTCTTCTCTCTTTTCAGGTGTAAGCTCAGCAGGAATCCTGCGGGATACGCTTGCCATGCCCTTAGAACCGCTTCCCTTGGCATTGCTTACATATTTGTCCTCGTAGCTTAAGATATCCTTTGTGTGAAGAGGTTCCTCACACTCAGATGCGATTGCATCATTCTCATCACCGAGAACTGAACAGTTAATCTCTCTTAAGTTCGTAATTGCATGCTCAACGAGAACCTTTGTTGCATATCTGAACGCATCATCAACAGAATTGGCAAGTTCAACACGGCTCTTGGCTACACTGATACCTACACTTGAGCCGAGGTTGACCGGCTTGACTATTACAGGATAGCCGAATACATTTTCAATGTCATTCATCATGCTTTCCATATCAGCATAATCCGACAGTGTGTACAGGCGTGCATCGAGGACAGGTACATTGCTTTCCTTAAGAACAAGCTTTGTTATGTATTTGTCCATGCCGATTGCCGATGCAGTAACGTCACAGCCTACAAACGGGATTCCCATCGTCTTAAGATATCCCTGGAAGCCTCCGTCTTCAACATTCGTTCCGTGAACTACAGGGAATGCCACATCAATCCCAACTTCAACATTCTTACCAAGCTTCTTCACAGGATACTGTACAAGCTTTACCCTGCCGTCCTCATTGATCATTATGACACGCTGCGACTTCTTAAGAAGCTCGTCAATATTCTTATATGACTCAATATCACCTATTGAATCACCGATATACATCTCGTTATTCTTAGTCATATAGACCGGTATAACATCATACTTGTCAGTATCCATGCTCATATATGCCTGAATTCCCGATATTACAGAGACCTCATGCTCAACGCTCTTGCCGCCAAACATCATTGCTACTCTTGTCTTCATTATTACATCCTCCATATATTAATAATTGTCAGGAAGGTCATTCTCAAGCAGGATGTACCTGTGTCCCTGGCCTTTGATTGCATATGCATATGACAGTGCTTCTTCAAGCTTGTCGAATGACTGGCACTTCTGCGGTGTGAAGCCTTTGCTTAATACGCCTTCTTTGATTGGCTCTGTATGCTTTTTGCCAACCAGAAGTATATAATCACAACAGTCTGCCGCATAAGTACCGAATTTGTAATTGTACTCTTTTTCCTTATCACCAAGCTCTACCATCCCCGGTGTTATAAGAATTCTTATTCCGTCAAACATTGCAAGTGTCTCTACCGCTGCCTTGGAACCAACCGGGTTAGAGTTATATGCATCATCGATTATCGTTACCTGTCCGTGCTCTCTCATCTGCATTCTGTGAGGTACCGGCTGGATTCTTCTGACAGGAATCTTAAGATCTGACAGCGGTATTCCGAGTGTGTTGGCAGCTGCAATCGCACCGGCAACATTAATCACGTTATGCGCACCGATAAGACGCATCTGGAAGTTCTCTGTTGTTCCGTCCGGAGCTGTCATTGTAAATTCCGTTCCAAGCTGTGAAACTGCTATATCACTTGCGCAGTATCCGTTGCCGCTTCCCTGTGCAAAATAGAATACCTTGTTCTTATAATCCTTTGCCTTATCCTGAATATATTCGTTATCCCCGTTAAGGAACAGGATTCCGTCATCAGGAAGTGCATCCGCAAGCTCAAACTTTGTATTCTTGATATTCTCCATATTGAAAAATGTCTCAAGATGCTGCGGCCCTATTGAAGTAATAATGCCATAGTCAGGATGTACAATATCACAGATCTCTTTGATATCCCCTACATGCCTTGCACCCATCTCACATATGAATATCTCATGTGTTGATCTGAGCGAACCTCTTATTGTTCTCACAACGCCCATAGGAGTGTTGAAGCTCTCAGGTGTAACAAGCACATTGTACTTCTCCTGCAGAAGTGTCTGGAGATAGAACTTAACACTCGTCTTGCCGTAGCTTCCCGTAACTCCGATAACCTTAATGCCTTCAACCGCTTCAAGCTTTCTCCTGGCATCGTTAATATAATATCTGTTAATCGCAGCTTCTACCGGATGATTGATTATGTTACATACTATGTTCATAAAGAACTGTACTGACACAAGAAGCATCAGTACTCCGTCAAGAGGTCTTATCCTGTCTGTAAAGCTTCCGCCTCCAAGCGCCACAGTAAGTATGATTATTATAAATGTCACAAGCACATTGGTTGTAATCATGCGCTTAACTCTCGGCGTATATACAAGCTTCTTCTTAGTTGTCATGCGCTTCATTGCCCTGTATACAACTATTATTAGAAGAAGTGACAGATACATAAGCACATCAACTGCCGTATACGGCAGTACAAGCCTTACTATTCCGAGTATTATTCCATATATCAGCACCCACTGCATCCTTATGTTCTTCTTAAGCCAGTTGACATGCTCACCATTCTTATATCCGTTAAGCTGGAACATATGCATATTGTAGCGCAGCGTAAGACAGAATGCCGGAATTGCAAGCAGTATCGTTATAATAGTTCTGATTATCATTATCTACTCCATTCTACACAATCTGAAAGTAATTCTTCATTACATTTCTGAATACCGCCGGTTTCTCAAGGAATGAAAAATGTCCTGTTCCTTCAAGAACAACAAGTCCTGCGTGCGGAATCTTTTCTTCCATTATCTTAGCATCGCCAATCGGTGTTGCCGTATCCCTGTCTCCCCATATAAGCAGAGTCTCCTGCTTAATCTTCGGCATAAGCTCTCTTAGATCTTCATTAACTGCCATAACAAGGCACTTACGCATAACCGGTGTTGCATTGCGGTAATCGGCAGAGCCCTGCCTTGAATTCCAGTCATCTATTATCTCCGGAAACAGTGCATGTATAAACTTATAATTAAGGAACTTCTTAAGGAACTTATATCTCTTTATCTTAAGCTTCTGGATTGCTGTCTTCTCAGGCACAATTCCCGCACTGTCTATCAGTACAATTCTGTCTATCTCAAATGGTATGCTGTCTCTTGAAGCCAGCTTTATTATGACTCTTCCGCCATATGAATGACCTATAAGCGTTGCTTTTGCTATACCAAGCTTCTGCATAAGCTTGCAGAAGAAATCCGCATATGCATCTACATTCCAGCCCTCCTTCGGCTCATCACTTCCGCCAAAGCCCGGGAAATCAAACTGTACGAACCTGTATCTGTTATCTCCCGCAAATATTGCTGCAACCGAATCATACACCGCAAGCTCTGTCCCCCAGCCCTGCAGCATAACAACTGTTTCCGGACCATCTCCGGTAATTCTGTAGCAGATATTATATCCATCTATTGAAATGTTCATCTCTGTCTCCACATTCTGAATCTTAACCTTACATATAATTAATATGTAAAAATTTTATGTAAAAAGCCACTCGTAATATAAAATTATAAGCGGCATTATTGATGATGTCAACCGCAAGAAAGCCTAATATTTAACATATGCCATATGTATATCCTATGCACAATAAAGCCGGAGATTAACTGTAATTACTTTGCAGCTATAAATAATTAATAAATTTTTTAAGCCGGAACGATTCATTGTCAATGAATGTGGTATTATATGAATAATAATAATTTCAGGAGGATTGAGTCATGCATCCAGATGCGACAAGCTATCTGCACGCATTTCTTGATATTGGCGAAGCACTTCTTTGCAGTGGTGCTGAGATTTTCCGTGTTGAAGATACTATCAACCGGATGGGATATGCGTGCGGTGCAGCACAGATGAACGTATTTGTAATAACATCCAGTATTGTCATAACTATGGAGCTTCCGGACGGCAATGCAAGGACACAGACAAGACGGATCCGCTCTGCAGGCGGTAATGATTTTGCAAAGCTTGAAAAGCTCAATGACCTCAGCCGCCGATTCTGTGCGAATCCTATGACGGTGGATGAATTACGGAACGAAATAGATATTATAAACAGAAAAAAGCCATCTGTTATCGGCCAGCTTGCCGGAAGTATACTTGCGGCATTCAGCTTTGCAATATTCTACGGAGGCAATATCACCGACGGAATCATTGCCGCCATAGCCGCAGTCATAATCTGGGCCGCGCAGATATGGCTGCGTCCTGTCTGCATGAATGGTGTGACTTTCCAGTTCGTTGTCTCATTTATTACCGGATGCTTCATTTGTGCAATGAAACTGCTATTTCCGTCATTGCATATGGATAAGATTATGATAGGCGACATAATGCTCCTTATTCCGGGACTTATGTCTACACATGCCATACGTGATATTCTGATTGGCGACACTATATCAGGCGTCATGCGCTTCATAGAAGCCATGCTTCTCGCCGCAGTTCTGGCACTTGGCTTCATCGGGGCGATATGCCTGTTCAGATATATATAGCAAACGGAGATTAATTTTATGATTAAAACACAGCTTTTTATTCAGCTTATAACGGCTGCTGCCGGTTCTATAGGATTTGGCCTGCTTTTTCATATAAGGAAGAGATACCTTGGACTTGTTGGCATTGGCGGAATGATTGGATGGCTTGCATACGTGTTCTTTGCAGGCATATGGGAAGGAGTTTTTCTTCCTTCACTTGCTGCCGGCTTTATCGTTGATATATACGCTGAGATTCTTGCAAGAGTCTGTAAGGAGACATCAACATCATTTTTTGTAACTTCAATAATTCCTCTTGTTCCGGGAAGTACTCTGTTCTATTGCATGAGCAGCATTGTTGAAGGCAACAGTCAGATGGCGCTCATGTATGGACGCGATACATTTTATTTTGCGCTCGGCATTGCTGTCGGTATGAGCGCAGCATGGTCAATATGCTATTTCGGACGTACAGTCAGAAAAAAGCAGGATGCCGGCTGACATCCCGCTATATATTGTTTTTTAGCATATCTTCTGCCTTCGGGCTTTTTGCAAGCATGCCATAATTATTGGAATATATCATGCACTCAATATGCAGCCTGTCTCCGGCACGCCTTGTCAGATTCTGCATGACCTTATCAAGAACACATGCCATTGTTGCTTCAAGAAGACTGTTATGCCCGTCTGAAGCATTGGAAATTATATCAAGTGCATTCTCTGTTGTAACCGCATCAAGTATACGCAATGCCGTATTACTGTCAGCCCCTGCCCTTATTGCGGCTGCCGCAAGAAGTTCCATTCTGCAGTCACCTTCTTTGGAGTGGGTATTCATAATTCCGCCTGCCACCTTAATAAGCTTGCCAATATGACCGGTAAGAATCATCGAATCAAATCCAAGCTCTGCTGCCATATCTATCGTGTCTCCGATGTAATTACTGCATTTTACGCTTCTGTCAATATCATATCCATATGTATTCTTAAGGAAATCCTTTCCGTAATTGCCGGGTGTTACCGCAGCCGAAGTAAATCCAAGTGCACGTTTCTGCCTGAGTTCGACACGGATTGTATCAAGCAGTGCTTTTGTACTCATCGGTTCCACAATGCCACTGGTCCCGAGAATTGATATTCCGCCCTCAATCCCAAGCCTCGGGTTAAATGTCTTTGCCGCAATCTCACGTCCCTCAGTTACGGAAATCTCAACTCTGATAACACCTTTGTAATCGCATATATCCATAACCTCGGCAACCTCGTCCGCAATCATCTGTCTCGGAACATTGTTGATTGCAGCATTCCCAACCGGCTGGTCAAGTCCCGGTCTTGTCACACGTCCCACACCGGTTCCGCCGTCAATTATTACTCTGGCATTGTCATTACTGCTATCATTCCCCTGTTCTGCATAAGGCTCCAGCGTCACCAATGCACAGACATGCACACCCGTTGTAATATCAGGGTCATCACCGCCGTCTTTTATCACTGCACAGCTTGCTGAATTCTCGTTCATCACTATATCTTCTATCTGTGCGTTGAATACTATTCCACTGGGTGTCTGTATGCTTATTGTATCTTTCCTTCTTCCTGTCAGCAGCATATAACATGCAGCCTTTGCCGCTGCTGCCGCACAGCTTCCGGTTGTAAATCCGTATCTCATACCGTTACTATTCCTGACCATATATTTATTGAAGCCATTTAATGATTTCCCGCTCTGTCTGCTCAAAGATTTTCTTTATTGACTTGAGATAATCCAACGCCGGGATAAACATTTCCAAGGGAATCTCATTTATACCTGATGGCAGCTTTTTCACTTCCCTCATCGGGTTCTGCAAGATGTCCGGCACCCTTCTTCTTATATCCGCAGTCACAATACGGGCCACCTGAAGCCAGCGTATATTCCCTGACAAAATCAGTAACACCGCCCACCTCACTCATTGTGTAATCAAGGCGGCACATTGCAGGTATCAGCCCTTCAAGTCCCAGCTCCTTCATAAGCGTACATATTCCACACATTGTAAATCTTGCCTCATATCCGCTTCCGTCCTCGTACTCATAAAATTCCATGTTCCATGAATATGGGTTTCTGTCGCCTGCCTTGAGCTTAGCTGTGTCTTTCATTGACTTTATATCCGATTCTGAGTATTTTTTCTTTCCGCTCATACGGCAGAACCACTGCATCATCCCAGTCATCATAGACTTCTTATAATACTCTGTAGCAGAATCAACATCAGGAAGCTTGGGCATGTTCAGGAAAAATGCAGACAGCATTGCACAATTTACTATATTCATCTTGAATCTGTCCGCTTTTTCAAACTCCGGCAGCTTCTCTATGACTGCTCTGTACTTTTTCTTTGCCTCAGCCGTTATCCTTCTGCTTTCCTGCTCATCATACTTCAGAACATCCGTAAGATTTCTTTTAAAGGATTTGCTGAATATAATCCACATTGCCATTGGCATACCTGCGTACTTCATATAATACCTCCTGATAAATTTCTAATGAATTATTCCTCAAATACCGGATATTTCTTCTTATCAGCCTCCGTTATTTTACGGATTACCTTACATGGGTTGCCGGCTGCAATCACTGCTGTCGGGAATGCCAGAATCCGATCACCTGGG